>JFJP01020334.1_pt1 | contig 49158 bp, 42 predicted proteins | sample 431651 | NCBI WGS metagenome assembly JFJP01 (sample SAMN02602958, study PRJNA72255) | Microbial mat metagenome, whole genome shotgun sequencing project. | biome: fresh water; feature: sink hole; material: water; isolation source: purple microbial (photo- and chemosynthetic) mats found in... | reverse complement strand
TGGGGCCGAATGCGTCGAACTGGATCCCCGACTCCTTCGCCTTCGGCAGCAAGACCCTGTGGACGCTCGACGACCAGGGCAGCGGACACGCGAGTGCGATGGGTACACTGGTCACCGCTGAGAAGGACCCAGCCGGTTGGCAGGCAGCCCAGCTGGAGATTCAGGCACTGGTCGAAGGCGGGCTTTAACTGTTCAGGGGCTTCGCCCCTACGGCCTTTCCGGCCTACCGGCGCAACGCTCTCGCGTTGCGACTCGCCAGGCCGCAGGCCCCACTGGGGCCTGCTCTCGCTGCGCTCGACCCGCCTCGCCCCGTGGCGGCATCGGCTACGCCGATTGTATGCCGCCACCGTAGCTCGGCGCCCGCCCCATCGCGCGCGATGGGGCCCCATGGGCATGAGTAGCTACGACGGGCTCTGAGGCACCGGCCGCGCCCGCAGCTGCCACCACACCGCCAGGGCGGTCTGCACAGCGATGAGCGGCAGCACGATGAGCTGACCGCCCGAACCGAAACCGCTACCCGTGGCGTAGGCGTGCAGGCCGGCGCCGAGGATGAAGTTCACGCCGTACCAGCTCATCACCGGTGGGGCCGACGCCGCCGATGTAGCGCAGGTGCAGAGGGATGAGATAGACCAGCAGGATGACCAGGGCCCAGACCTCTTTGGGATCCCAACCCCAGAAACGACCCCAGGCCTGGTCCGCCCACACGCCGCCCAGCAGGGTACCGGCGGCGATCAGCACGACCCCGACCTGCAGGCAGCGGTAGATCGCCAGGGACTCGTCGGCGGGTACAGGTTGGCGGCGCCAGGCGGCGCGGGCCAGCGACCAGTTGCCGAGCACCCACGCGAGGACGAAGGCGGCGTAGCTGGCGACCACGACCTTCACGTGCACCCACAGCCACAGTTTCGAGCGTAGCACCGGCTGGAGCTGGCCGATGTGCGAGCCGAGATCGGGCGGCATCGCCTCGCCGACCATGGCACAGAGCGCCGCACCGATCGCGGCCGCGACGACATAGGCCGGACGCCGGCCGGTCCACGCCAGGACCAGGCCGAGGACGCCGGTGACCAGCGAGACGAAAACCAGTGTCTCGTACAGGTTGGTGACCGCGCCCCACGAGCTGATCGCCAGGCGGGCGCCGAGGCCGCCGATGCACGCCAGGCAGCCGAGCGCGGTCAGGGCGACGCCGCTGCGCCACATCCAGCCGCGCGTGCCGCGAGCCAGGCCGACGGCGCTGAGTACGCCGCCGAGAGCGAAGACGATCCACGCCAGGGTGAAGGGGCGGGCCTGGCGGTAGCTGAGTTCGGCGTCGATTCGCGTGGCGCTGGGATAGGCGGCGACCTGGCTGGCGCCGTTGCTGCGCAGCCAGGCGGTATGCGCCTCGCCCAGCCGGCGCAGCTCTGCCGTCAGCAGGGTGGCCGCCGCCTCGGTCGCAGATGCATCGCCAGCGCTCCAGGCGCGCTGCAGTTCCGCTCCGGCCGTCAGCAGAGTCTGATAGGGGGATCCCTCGCCACCCAGCAGCGGATCGGGGCGCCACACCACATCCTCGAAGGTCAGCCACGGGTCGGTGCGGCGCAGCGCATCAGCCTGCTGCTCTGACGCCCGCGCCTGGACCTGCTGCAGCACGCGGTCGTGCCAACCGCGACCACTGCGCTGCATCAGCGGCATGGCGCGCTGCAGCACCCAGTTCTCGGAGGCGGCGTCGAAGACGAGCGGAGCCAGGCTGAGCGGGCGGCCAGCCAGCGCGTCGTCGAGTTCCCACATCCGCCCCCAGGTCTGCATCGCCGATTCGTCCAGTGCCGTCCACACCAGCTTCATGCCGCCTGTGTCGCTGCTCTGACGCTTGCGGGCGGCCGCTTCCAGCAGGCTGCGGCCGGCTTCAAGCTCGGGCAGGGTGGCCCATTGGCCGGGCACCTTGAGCTGTTCGCGCAGGGGGATGAAGGGCAGCCAGGCGAGGGGACGCTCGCGCCAGACCAGCGGCTCGGCCATCCACGACATCAGCAGGCGGACGGCAGGGATGCGGTCAGGTCCGGGAATGCGCTGGCCGTCCTGCAGCACCGGCAGGGCGAAGTTCGGACGCCCGGTCACCGCCGTGATGACCTCCTCGGCGGCGACGGCCAGGGGCTTCACCCGTCCCTGGTGCAGGACGGGCAGGCGGTCGAGCGCCTCGCTGGCGCACAGCAGGCAGCCGGCGAGCAGCAGCAGGACGGTTCGGATCATGCGGGCCTCGCACGGCGCAGGGTGTAGAGCAGGATGATGCCGAGCACGAGCAGCAGGCTGCCCAGGTACTTGAGCACGCGGCCGGGATCGGTGGCGGCGGTGAAGACCGAGATCTGGCGGCCGGTCGGCTTGCCCTGCGCGTCGGTCTCGGGACGGAAGGCGGTCTGGTAGATGGTGACGCCGGCGTGGTGCAGCGGTTCGTTCATCGTCACCAGCGCGGGGTAGGGCTCGCCGCCGCCGGGCAGGACGGTCACCTCGCTGCTGAACGAGGCCGAGCGCATGCCGCCCGGATCCTTGCCCTCGTCGAAACGCTCGAGGCGGAGGGCGAAGCCGTTGCGCTCGCGCAGGTCGTACACGGCCCGACGATACGATGCGAACAAGGTACGCTTGCCGAGTTCGACCGTGGTGACCTCGTCGCGGTGGAACCAGCGTTCGCGGCTGTCGTTGCCGGAGGTGAAGCGGAAGCGCGCCCAGCGCGTGGCGCGGTCCTGCTTGCCGGCCTGCATGCTGACCGGTTCGGGCGACGGCTGGGAGCGCGGCAGCCAATCGACAGTGGCACTGATTTGCATCGGTCCAGAGCTGCCGCCGGCGAGGTCGCCGGCCCAGCGGTCGCGCACCTCGGCACTGCCAGCCAGCCCCTTGCTGCGCGTGAACCAACGTAACCGCAGGGTCGGCCTGCCGTCCGCACCGGGCGTGGCGAGCAGTTGGAGATAGGCGCCCTGGCCGCCGCTGGGGGTATAGACCGCCGGATGCTCGTAGCGCGCCTCGGGGAAGCCGTCACTGCCCGGGGCGAGCAGCAGGGCGGCGGCGAAGCGGCGGGTCCAGGTCCGCGCCTCGCCGGTCCCTCGGCCGAAACTGTACTCGACCACCGGGTCAAGCCGGGCAGCGGGATCCTCGACCAGTTCGCCCTGTTCGGCGCGCGGCTGGCGCAGGACGCGTTCGATGCGCACGGCGAGGTCGCTGGCGATCTCGGTGGTGGAGCCTGGCACGGCCGGCACGCGCACGGCGCGATCAGCCAGGCCGAGGATCAGTTCCCCGTCGCTGGAGGCGGGCGGAAGCGGGGCGCCGAAGCCCTCGGCGATATGCGGACTCGCGGCGACCATCAGCGAGCCGATCACCAGGCCCTGATCAAGGATGGTTTCGCGGTCGGGCCCCAGCCAGGTGCGCGAGAACACCTGTCCGGTGCCGTCCTGCGCCGTGCGCGCGGTCAGCGTCACCAGGGCGGCGGGCCGGCCCTCGGTGGCGTGGGCAAAGCCCAGTTCGCTGCCACCGGTGTCGAGGACCCCGGTCAACTCGACGCGCAGGTCGGCCTCGTCGATCAGGCGCCGGCCCGGACGCAGTTCCATCACGCGCGGGGGCGGATCGAACCACAGGTCATAGAGCATGAATCCGAGCAGCGAGGGATAGCCGGCCTCGGCGATGGGCTGGAACTCGGCCACACGCCGACGCTGTTCCTCGACCACGCTGAGCGCATCGCTGGGCAGCTCGATGCGCGATGACTCGGCCCCCGGCGAGGCTTCGAGCATGCCATCGAGCCGATGATGCCCATGCATCCAGAACCCGCCCATCAGGGTGAGCAGTCCGAGGTGGACGACGGCGAAGCCCCATTGCGCCCGCTTGAGCGGCAGGCGGACGAGCACGGCGGCGGCGATGCAGGCGGCGAGCAGGGCGAAGAGGGCGGTGAACCACCAGGCCTGGTACACCATCACCGTGGTCACCTGGCTGCCATAGGCCCGCTCGTACACGGTCGCGGCGCTGATCGCCGCAGCGAGCAGGGTGATCAGGATGGCCGCCATGCGCACGCTGCCCAGTTCGCAGAGCAGGCGGAAACCCGCACTGCGGCCGCTGCCACGGGCGCGCGAGGAGACGTAGGGGATATCCGGGGGAGGAGGCTCGTTCACGGGTCGCGGCAGTGTGGGCAACCGTCGGCCTGGTCCAGTCGATCTCTCACCAGGGTTGAGTCTCGCGTCATGCCCCAACCTCGCTCTCGGGCGCAGGTGCAGATAACCCTGGACTTCGCTGGATCTGAAACCGTCCGCTGCTGGCGGGCTCACTGACCGTTCTCCCAGGCTGCGGCGCCTGGACGCAGCCGGTATGCGGGGCTACACCGTAGTCATGCACCAGCCGACCTGTCCACCATGCGTCTGAGCTTCCCCTGGGGCGCGGCACCGTTGTCGCTGCTTGCCGTCGCCGTGCTGGCTGGCGCCGCCCTGGTGGCCACCTCGGCAGCAGCGCCTCCCCGCGCCGACCTGGTCTTCGCCCTGTTCTCCAAGGAACACAAGCAGGCCTACGAGCCGCTGGTCGCCGCCTTCGCGGCCAAGCACGGCGTCCGCATCGAGGTCCAGCATGCTGACATGCGGGCGCTGCAGAGCCGCCTGCAGTCGGGCTTCCTGGCCGGCGCCGAAGTCCCCGACCTGGTCGAGCTGTCCGAGCCGGCGATGGGCTACTTCACCAAAGGTCCGCTGAATGATCTTGGCTTCGTCGATCTGACCGAGCGCATCCGCGGCGAGGGGATCGACACGATCATCCCCCAGGGTCGTTTCGCGATGTGGTCCACGCGCGGACGCATCTTCGCCCTGCCGCACGACGTCCACCCCACCGCCCTGGTCTATCGCAAGGATCTGGTCGCCGAACTGGGCATTGATGTCGCGCAGCTTGCCACCTGGCAGGATGTCCTGCGCATCGGCCGGACGGTGACGGTTGATCGCGATGGCGATGGCGTCATCGACCGCTATCTGCTCGACCTGCCGGCCGAGGGTGACTTCGGCCTGCGTACGCTGCTGCTGCAGCGTGGCGGCGGTCTGTTCAACGAGCAGGGGCAACCGTGCTTCGATGATGAAAACGCGGTGGAGGTGTGCGTCTGGTACGCCCAGGCGTCGCGTGGCCCAGGGCGCATCGCCTTTCCGGCCGGCTGGGGTCAGCAGCTGTCCAAGGCGATGAGCGATGGCATCGCGCTGTTCTACATCGCGCCCGACTGGCGCACCCGCCAGTTCGAGTTGGATATGCCGCATCTGTCGGGAAAACTCGGCCTGCTGCCGCTGCCGGCGTGGGAACCGGGTGGCCGCCGCACCAGCACCTGGGGCGGAACCGGCATCTGCATCACCAAGGCCTGCCGCAATCCCGAGCTGGCGTGGAAGCTGATCAACACCCTGTACCTGCAGACCGAGGGCATGGGCGAGCGCTTCGCGAGTTCGAACATCCTGCCGCCCTTCAAGGCCAGCTGGGAGCTGCCGGAGGTGCGCGAGGCGCGTCCGTTCTGGAGCGGTGTCGCGGTCGGGTCGTTCTATGCTGCACTGGCCCCGGATGTCCCGGCCAACTGGGTGACGCCCTATACCGAACTGGCCAACGGCAAACTCAACGAAGCTTTCAATGCCATCGCCGTGGCGCATGAGGCGGGCGAGAAGGATCTGGCGGCGGTCGCGCGGCGCGAACTGAAGCGCTGCGCCGATTATGTGCGTACGGCGATGGCCAGGAACCGCTTTATGGGAGAGGCACCGTGACCCTTGCCCGTAGACTTGCCCCATTGTGGCTGCTGGCGCCCTACATCGCCATCACCCTGGTATTCTTCATCGTTCCGCTGCTCGACGCCATCGGCATCGCGTTCTATCAGACCAACGGTGCCCGTAGTCGGGTGTGGGTCGGTCTCGACAATTTCACCTTCGTGCTGTCCGATCCCGATTTCCACAAGGCGTTGATCAATACCGCCGTGTTCACGCTGGGGTCGCTGTTCATCCAGCTTCCCCTGGCCCTCGGCCTGGCGTTGCTGCTGCAGAACGGCAAGGGCCGGGTCACGCGCGTCGCGCGACTGATCATCTTCTCGCCGCACCTGGTCGGCCAGGTCTTCGTCGGCATCCTGTTCTCGGTCCTGTTCATGCCGCGCTTCGGCCTGATCAACCAGGGCATCCAGTCGTTGATCGGCTGGGGGCTTGAAGAACGCTGGCTGGGCGATCCGACGCTGGTCATGCCAGCGCTGATCCTCACCTCGCTGTGGATGTACGTCGGCTTCAACATGATCTACTTCCTCGCCGCCTTGCAGAACGTGGACAAGGAGCTGGTCGAAGCGGCCCGGCTCGATGGCGCGGGGCCATGGCAGGTCTTCCTGCACGTCGTCGTCCCGGCGATCAAACCGGTGATGATCTTCGTTGTCCTGACCAGCACGATCGGCTCGTTCCAGATCTTCGAACTGCCCTTCACCCTGCTGCGCGGCAATGGTCCGGACAACGCCGGCCTGACCATCGTCGGCTACCTGTACCAGACCGCATTCACCGCCGGCGATCTCGGCACCGGGGCGGCGGTGGGCTGGATCCTCGCATTCATCATCTTCATGGTCGGTCTGGTGCAGATCCGCCTGGCGGGCAAGGGAGGTGGCGCGTGACCGGCATGCAGGCTTTCGTGCTCGGGGCGGTCGGCCTGGGCATCGCTCTGTCACTGGGCGGGCCGCGCGGCCGCCGCTGGGCCACCGGCTACATGCGCTGGTCGCTGCTGGCCCTGGCCGCAGGTCTGACCCTGACGCCCTTCGCCTGGTTGTTCTGCGCCGCCTTCAAGACGCCCTCGGCGCTGCTGCAGCATCCCTTCCTGCCGCCACTCTCCGCCTGGTCCACCGACCTGACGCTGGCGAATTTCACCGCCCTGTTCACCGCCCAGCCGGGCTACCCGCCGTTCTGGCGCTATCTGCTGAACTCGCTGTTCCTGTCCAGTGCAGCCACCGTCATCCAGGTGGTGCTGTGCAGTGCTGCCGGCTGGGCGCTGGCCAAGTACCGCTTCAAGGGACGCGGTGTGCTGCTGGCGTTTATGCTCGGTTCGATGGCGATTCCCAGCATGGTCCTGCTCGCTCCGCTCTACAGCCTGACCTTCCATCTCGGCTGGCTCGACACCTGGTGGCCGCTGCTGATTCCCGGCGCAGTGTCGGCCTTCGGCGTATTCCTGTTCCGCCAGGCCGCCCTCGCCGTGCCGGATGAACTGCTGGAAGCGGCGCGCATCGATGGTGCCTCGGAACTGCGCATCTGGCTACAGGTCGGCATGCCCCTGGTCCGGCCGATGACCGGGGCCTTCTGCTTGATCACCTTCCTCGGGCAGTGGAACTCCTTCCTTGGACCGCAGGTCTTCGTCACCAGGCAAGAGCTGCTGACCCTGCCGGTGGCGCTCAACAACTACATGGGCGTGTACAGTCAGCAGTACGGCGTGTTCCTGGCCGGCACCATGCTGGCGATCATCCCGCCCGCGATCCTGTTCTTCGCCCTGCAGCGCGAATTCGTCAGCGGGTTGACCAGCGGTGCAGTGAAGGGGTGACGCTCAGCCGACCAGCAGGCGCAACGGTTCGCTCGAGGCGGTGAACTCGGCGCATTCGCCCGGGGCCAGCGGCACGGTGATGTTCGGACCGTCGAGGTAGAGGGTCATGCCGGGGACTGAAGCGGTGAGGCGGAGCTGGCGCGGGGGCAACTGCCGGCCTTCGAGCAGGTTGATGCGGCCGAAGGCATGGAACGCTTCGCGTACCTTGTAGAGCAGGGCCGGCTGCAGGGCGAAGACCGGGTCCATGCCGGCGGAATGGATGCCGCCGGTCGAGCCGGCTGCGGTCGAGATCCACACCCCCGAACTGCGCTGCTTTTCGCAGGTGCTGCCGTCGTCGATCACGTAGCGGCTCATCGCCGCCGGATTCTGGTTGGTGAACAGCGCGTCGTTGAGGATGCGCACCTCGGCGTTCGCCGTACGGCAGCGCAGTCGAGGCATGTCCTGGTAGGCGGCGCGGCCGCGCTGCCAGGCGTCGATCAGGCGCGGCACATCTTCAGCCCGCGCCCTGGTGAAATGGCCGAGCGAACCCTGGGGATCGGAATTCACGGTCAGGAAAGGGACCGTGGTCGCCAGGGTGTTGGCGGTGAACACGGTGCCATCACCGCCCGCGGTGACCACCAGTTCACAGTCTTCGGCATCATTCGGACGCAGATCCTGGACGCGGCGTTCGCGCAGTTCGTGGCCGCGCAAGGCCTGGCGCACCGTATCGACGGTGGCGCGCTGGCGGTTGGCCGAGTCACGCAGCTTGGCCTCGCTCATCGCGCCGCTGCTTTCCAGGCGCTGGATCGCATCGGCGGCGAGGCGCTCGACGAGCGGCACCTTGGTGACGAGGAGGATGCGGCTCATGCGTAGCGCCTGCGGGTGGACAGGTCGGCGTCCACGATCTCGTCGAGACTCGGATCGCTGACGTTGCTGAGCTGGCCGAGGGCGCGCTCGACGGTGGCGAAGATGTCGAGGAAGCGCGCGCGGCCGGCCAGGAACGCAGCGACCGCGACCTCGTTGGCCGCGTTCATCACCGCCGGGGCGAGGCCGCCGAGACGGGCGGCGTGGTAGGCAAGGTCGATCGAGGGGAAGCGTCGGCGGTCGGGATCCTCGAAGGTCAGCGAGCCCAGGCGTGCGAAGTCGGGGGCTTCGACCGGGCCGGACAGGTGGCTTGGCCAGGTCAGGGCGTACTGGATCGGGGTGCGCATGTCTGGGCGGCCGAGCTGCGCCATGACCGAGCCATCGCGGAAGCTGACCATGCTGTGCACCACGCTCTGCGGGTGGACAAGGATGCGCACGCGCTCGGCGCCGATGCCGAACAGCACCTGGGCCTCGATCAGCTCGAGGCTCTTGTTCATCAGCGTGGCCGAGTCGATGGTGATCTTCGGGCCCATGCTCCAGGTCGGGTGCTTCAGCGCCTGCTCGACGGTCACCGCCGAGAGGTCCTGCACGGTGCGGAAGGGGCCACCGGAGGAGGTGAGCAGGATCTCGGTCACCTCGTCGGGACGATGGCCTTCGAGGCACTGGAAGATCGCTGAATGTTCCGAATCGACTGGCAGAACCGCACCACCGGCGGCTTTCGCGGCCGCCATGACCAGCGGCCCGGCCATGACCAACGGTTCCTTGTTGGCGATGCACAGGCGCTTGCCGGCGCGCGCCGCCGCGACCGTCGCCGGCAGTCCGGCCGCGCCGACGATGGCGGTGACCACGGCTCCGACCTCGGGCGCGCAGGCGGCGGCACACAGCGCCTCGGGGCCGGCTTCGGCACGCACCCCGCTGCCGTCCAGGGCGCGGCGCAGCTCGTCGAGACGGGCGGGATCGCCGATCACCGCAACGCGCGCCTTGCTGGCGACGGCGTCGCGTGCCAACTCGGCGACCTTGCTGTGCGCGGTGACGGCGTGCACCGGGATGCCCAGGCGGCTGGCCACATCGAGGGTCGAGGCACCGATCGAGCCGGTGGCGCCGAGGATGCAGATGGCGCGGCTGCGCGGATCGTCGCTCACGCGAGTTCCTGCAGGTGCTTCAGCAGCAGGTCGGTCTGCTCGGGCGTGCCGACGGTGATGCGCAGCTTGCTGTCCAGGCCAGGCCGGTCCCACCAGCGCACCAGCAGGCCGCGATCCTTCAGGCCGCGGTAGATGTCGCCGGCCTTGGATCCGACCTCGCAGAGCAGGAAGTTGGCGCCGCTGGGCGGCCAGGTCCAGCCGAGGCGGGCCAGTTCGCGTTCCAGGCGGGCGCGCTCGGCCAGGGTGCGGCGCAGCAGGTCGCGGTGGTGGTCCTGGTCCTCAAGCGCGGCGGTGCCGGCGAGCTGGGTCAGCACGTTGACGTTGTAGCTGTCCTTCACCTTCATGAACGCATCAACCAGCGGCGCGGCGGCGAAGAGCAGGCCGAGGCGGGCGCCGGCCAGGCTGTAGCTCTTGGAGAAGGTGCGCAGCACGATCAGGTTGGGATGCGCGTCGAGGTGGGGTAGGATCGAGCCGCCGGGGCAGAAATCGACGTAGGCCTCATCGACCACCAGGATGCCGTCGAGCGCATCGGCGAGTCGGCGCAGCTCGGCCACCGGGACGACGGTGCCGGACGGATTGTTGGGATTGGCCAGCAGCACCAGCTTGGCTCCCAGGCGCGGCAGCACGCTCGGCAGCTGCCAGTCCTTGGCCCAATCGACGTGTTCGATCGCCACGCCCTGGATGGCGGCGAGGTCGTCGTAGAGGCCATAGGTCGGCCACGGGCATGCAGCGCGGTCACCGGGGCCTAGCAGGCTGCGGTAGAGGATGGTCAGGCAGTCGTCGCTGCCGTTGCCGGCGAGAACCTGATCGGCGCGCACGCCGTAGGTGGCTGCCGCCACCTCGCGCAGATGGCGCGCCCGGGGATCGGGATATTTGCGCAACTGCGCTTCGCCGATGCCGTGCAACGCGGCGAACACGCGCTGGCTCGGTGGCCAGGCGCACTCGTTGGTGTTCAACTTGATGCAATCGGCGACCTGTTCGCCCGGGGTGTAGCCGCGCATGGCGGCGATGTCCGGGCGCAGGAAGCGCAGGCCGGCAGCGGAGGGGGATGGCGCAGTCACGCGCGGAAGGGTAGGGCAGGGCCGGGGCTTCCAAGGGGCAGGGTGGCACGCCCTGCTGCGGACTCCGGTTGCGGATCTAATCGATAATATACATTCCCCGGCCACCGGAGCCCCCATGACCACCTACCGCCAGCGTCTCAAGGACCTCATCAAGCGCCACGAAGCGCTCATCACGCGCAAAAACACGGTCGATGCGACCTGGGACGGCGGCGTCTTCGAGCGTTTCGTCAATCCGGTGGTCACGGCCGAGCATGCACCGCTGACCTGGCGTTTCGACTTCGATCAGAAGCGCAATCCCCATCTGCTCGAACGCCTCGGCGTCGGCGCCGCGTTCAACCCGGGCGCTATCGAGATCGATGGCAAGATCCTGCTCATGGTCCGCGTCGAAGGCGCCGATCGCAAGAGCTTCTTCGCGGTCGCCGAATCGAAGAACGGCATCGACAACTTCCGCTTCTGGGATGAACCGGTCGTCCTGCCGGAAACCAAGGATCCGGCGACCAATGTCTATGACATGCGCCTGGTGAAGCATGCCGACGGCTGGATCTACGGCATCTTCTGCGCCGAGCGCAAGGATCCCAAGGCGCCCAAGGGTGACACCAGCAGTGCCACCGCCACCGCCGGCATCGCGCGTTCCCGCGACCTGGTGACGTGGGAGCGCCTGCCCGACCTCAAGACGCGCAGCCAGCAGCGCAACGTCTGCCTGCATCCCGAGTTCGTGAACGGGAAGTACATGCTCTACACCCGTCCGCAGGACGGCTTCATCGACACCGGTTCGGGCGGCGGCATCGGCTGGGCCCTGATCGATTCGATGGAGAAAGCCGTGGTCGGTGATGAGGCGATCATGGATCCCAAGATCTACCACACGATGAAGGAGGTGAAGAACGGCCAGGGTGGGGCGCCGCTGCGCACCAAGGATGGCTGGCTGCACGTGGCGCACGGCGTGCGCGGCTGCGCCGCCGGCCTGCGCTACACCACCTACGCCTTCCTGTCCGACCTGAAGGAACCGTGGAAGGTCACCCACCGTCCCAGCGGCCATCTCATCGCCCCGCGCGGCGACGAGCGCATCGGCGACGTCTCGAACGTGATCTTCACCAACGGCCTGGTGCAGCGCAAGGACGGCACGGTGCTGATCTATTACGCCTCGTCGGATACGCGCAGCCACGTCGCGCGCACCACGGTGGACAAGCTGCTCGACTACGTGAAGAACACGCCCGAGGATCCCTACCGTACCTACGAGTGCGTGCAGCAGCGCATCGAACTGATCCGCCGCAACCGCAAGGTGCTGGGCGGCGACGATCCGCGCAAGCTGCTGAAGAAGCTGAAGTGATGCAAACCCGGCTATAGGAGTCACACAGAGCACCAGAGTGACCAGAGGGGAAAGGATTTGCACGGTACATCGACATTCACACGTCTGTGTGAACCCGAGAAATCGTGCGAATCCTTGTCTTGTCCTCTGGTGGCTCTGGTTCTCAATGTGAAATGCTGCGTTTAGGGTGAGGCCGCGTCAGCGCCCGCCGTCACGGCGGGCGCTGACGATCAGGGCGGATTGCTGAGCAGCACAGCCCCGGTGAGGGAGTCGGCGCTGGGGTTGATGCTGAAGCGCACGCTGCCGTCGAAGAACAGGATGTTGCAGCCCTTCTTGTGCCAGGGCACCCAGCGGGTCGTCCAGTCACCGGCGGTGGCGGAGTCGAGATCGGCGGGCCAGAGTTCCGGCGGGTTGCTCCAGCCTAAATCCTCCAGTCGGGATCCGGTGGCTTCCATCATGGAGACCATCTCGGCGCTGCGCTTGATCCTGGTGACGGTATTCTTGACCAGGACCTTGTCCCAACCTGTCTTGCCGTCTCCTTCATCGATCCCATTGATCCATGGATGTTGCCGGCGATTGAGGCCGTAGGAGGGGTTGTCCCAGTTGCCTGCTCCCGGCTGCCGTCGGTCTGCTGGACAGCGAAAGATCGTCGGCCTGCCGTTCAAGATGCCGCCAGAATAATACCCGGTGGAATTCGTCTCGGAATCCATGCTGGGATCATATTGACCAAGGAGTCGGACATGCACAAAGCTGGGACCAAGGCTGGCCGAATTCCAGTTCCATTCAGCGGGCACTTGCGCTGTCCCGATATCCACCGGTACCAGCAAACCGTCATTTTCTGCCGCATATTGCTGGCACATGGTGCCGATCTGGCGTAAGTTGCTGGCGCATTTGGTGCGCAGCGCGGCCGATCGCACCATGTTGATCGCCGGCAGCATGATGGCGGCGAGAATGGCGATGATCGCGATCACCACCAGCAGTTCGATCAGGGTGAAGGCCGAGCGTGACATGATTACTTCCCTTGCCTGGTGCGGTAGGCGGCAAGCAACTTCTGCGCCTCATCACTGCGGTAGATGGCACAGGTCTCGAGTTCCGGACGCCGCTTCAGTTGTGGATGGGTCGGCAAGACTGGCTTTTTCTCAGAGGGTGCCACCGGGAACAGCCAGGGGCGGCCCTGCTGATCGTTGAACTGCGGATCGTTGCAGACCCAGGCTATCTCCATTCCGGCAGGTGCGACGGGGGGCCGTTCGATGGGGGCGTGAATGTAGGTGATCTGCGCAGCGTCATATCCCGGTCCGGAGATGAAGGCGTGCGGGTAGCGTTCAAGTCCGTCGGTGGCCGGACGCAGGGCGATGAGTACGGCGACTCCCAACCCGGCCAACAGCACGACAGCGATGATCAAAGTTCGCATGTATGCCTTATAACGATTATTTCTTAGATGGAATAGTATTGGCAGCATCCAGCGCTTGGCGCAGCGCCTCGGGCATGGACATCTTGGCCTGCGTCGCCGGATCCACCGTGACCTGTACAGTGCGCGCCCGCCCGACCTCGACGCCGTGCTGGTTGATCAGGTGATAGAGCAGCGTGAACGATGTGGTCCCGATGGCGGCGACGGTGATCTCGACGCGCAGGATGTCATCGACCTGGATCGGCGCAGCGTAGTCGCTTTCGGCGTGCACCACGACAGGTAGGAAAGGCATCTGCTCGCGACGCGGGCGCAGCGGGAAACCGGCCTGCCGCCAGAATTCCTGCAGGGCGTCATGGCAGATGCGCAACTGGTTGGGGAAGAAGATGATGCCGTAGGAATCGGTGTCGTGCAGCTTGACGATGTGCTGGTAGGTGAACATCGGGCCGTCCTGGTCTCGTTCATTCAATATGTCCGGCGTGACGCGAAAACAATGGAAATTCCAGATCGTTTGCAGACGAGGCTTGCGACCCCTCACCTTCGACAGCGCCGAACGGTGCTTGCTTCGCCATGCAGGGGTATCGCACAACATGGTATAATAGAAGTGGAGGGACAGGGTATGCGATCTTCAGCTACCAACCTTCCGCCGCCCCTGGCCCTGCCCGATCTGCTGCGCCAGGGTCTGCTGCGCACCCCGCGCTCTCGTCACCTCGGTTGGCGCGAGGCCGGCTACTGGCGCTGGCTGTCCACCGAGGAGGTGGCCCGCGAGGTGCGGCGTGCGGCCCTTGGATTCCATACCTTAGGGGTCCGTACCGGCACCACCGTCGCTCTGTGCGGGGCCTCGTCGCCGCACTGGCTGATCGCCGACCTCGCCATCCAGACCCTGGGTGCGGTCAGCGTGCCGATGTTCAGCAATCTGGCGCCCGAGCACGCCGCCTACGAGATCGCGCACAGTCGCGTCCGCCTGCTGGTCGCACTCGGCGACGAGGGCGAGGCCTTCGCCGCCCAGCATCTCGCCCGGCTCGGCCAGGTGGTGGTGCGTGGGGCGACCCATCCCCGGCGCGGCATGCTGCCGTGGGAGGAACTGTGCCGGCGTGGTGACGAACTGTGCGAGCGTGACCCCGGGCTGTACGCCCGTTTCGCGCAGGCCGACGCGCCCGACCGGCTGGCGACGATCATCTTCACCAGCGGCTCGACCGGCATGCCCAAGGGGGTCGAGCTGACCCACGGCAACCTCCTGGCCCAGGTCGAGGCGGCGCTGGCCTGCTTCCCCCTCGATCCGGCGACCGATCGCGCCCTGTCCTGTCTGCCCCTGGCGCATGTCTTCGAGCGCATGGTCATCTACGCCTATCTCGCGGCCGGCATCCCGGTGTGGTTCGCCGACGATGTGCGCCAGGCCGGCGTGCTGATGCGCGAGGCCCGACCGACGATCATGACGATGGTGCCACGCCTGGTCGAGAAGCTCTACGATCGCATCGCCCAGGGGGTCGATACGGCGTGGGTCGGCAAGCGGGCCTTGGGTCGTTGGGCGATGCGCGAGGCCTCGCGCTCGGACCCCGATGCCGGCAGCCGGCCGATGGGCCTGCGCGTGTCCGATGGCCTGGTTTTTCAGCGTGTGCGCGCCGTCCTTGGCGGCTGCCTGCGCCATGTCATCGTTGGCGGCGCCGCTCTCGAATCGCGCTTCGAGCGCTTCCTGCGCAACATCGGTGTGCCGGTGTCGGTCGGCTACGGCCTGACCGAGGCCGGACCGGTGGTGACGGTCAACTGCGACGCCGCGCGGCGCAGCGCCACGGTCGGCAAGCCCTTCCCCGGCGTCGAGGTGCGTCTGGTCGAGGGCGAGATCCTGGTGCGCGGCCCCGGCGTGATGCGCGGCTACCACCGTGATCCTGCGGCCAGCCGCGCGGTGCTGGTCGATGGCTGGCTGCGCACCGGCGATCTCGGCAGCTTTGATGCCGACGGCTTCCTGCGCGTCACCGGCCGCATCAAGGAGCTGTGCAAGACCAGCAACGGCAAGTACGTCAGCATGCTGCCGATCGAGCAGGCGCTGGAGCGCAACCCGGCGGTGGACCACGCCTGCGTGGTCGCCGATGGCCGGCCCTTCGTCACCGCCCTGATCTTCCTCGGCGAGGATGCGGTGCGGCAGCACGCACCCGGTGGCCGGCCCGACGCCGAGCTGGAGGCCGAGATCGCCCGGCAGGTCGCCGAGGCCAACCGTGGCCTCGATGCCTGGATGCAGGTCCGTCGCTGGTCGGTGGTGGCGCACCCCGCCGCCATCGGCGTCGAACTCACTCCGACCCTCAAACTGCGCCGTGGCAGCGTCACTGAACGCTACCGCGACCTCATCGACCGGCTCTACGCCGGGGGAGGCGCGTCATGAGCACCAGAATCGCCATCGTGGGCGGCGTCCGCACGCCCTTCGCCAAGGCCGGCGGCAAGCTGGCCGGCTGGCAGGCCGACGACCTCGGCGCCTTCGCAGTGAAGGAGCTGCTCGCGCGGCTGCGCCTGCCCGTGGCGCGCATCGACGAACTCGTTGCCGGCAACGTCGCCCAGCCGATCGATGCCGCCAACGTCGCGCGCGTCATCGCGCTGAAGGCCGGTCTGCCCGACGACCTCATCGCCAGCACCGTGCACCGCAACTGCGCCTCGGGCATGGAGGCGGTGACCACCGCGGCGATGAAGATCCGCGCCGGCGAGGCGCGTGCCCTGGTCTGCGTCGGCACCGAGTCGATGAGCAACATCCCGCTGATCGTCAACCGCGAGATGACCGCCCTCTACGCCCAGGTCGCGCGCGCCAAGTCGGCGTGGGGCCGTCTGGCGCCGTGGTTCGGCCTGCGCCCGCGCCATCTCAATCCGATCATCGGGGTGCAATCCGGCCTTACCGATCCGGTGTGTGGCCTGAACATGGGCCAGACTGCCGAGATCCTGGCGCGCGAGTTCGCGGTGTCGCGCGCCGAGCAGGACGCCTTCGCCCTGGTCAGCCACCAGCGCGCGGTGGCGGCGCGGGCGCGTTTGGCCGAGGAGATCGTGCCCATCCCGCTGCCCAAGGGGGCCGGCATGATGGAGGACGACGACGGGCCGCGTGACGGTCAGGACCTGGCGGCGCTGGCCAAGCTGAAGCCCTACTTCGACCGCGCTGCCGGCACCGTGACGGTGGGCAACGCCTGCCCGCTGACCGACGGGGCCGCCGCCGTGCTGGTGTGCGACGAGGATCTGGCACGCGAGTTCAACCTGCCGATCACCGGCTATCTCACCGCGCATGCCTACGCCGCCCTCGATGGCCGGCGCATGGGCCTGGGTCCGGTGCACGCGGTGGCCAAGCTCGAACAACGCGCCGGCCTGCGCCTGGCCGACTTCGATCTGGTCGAACTGAACGAAGCCTTCGCCGCGCAGGCCATCGCCTGCCTGCGCGGCTTCGCCTCGCCCGACTACGCCAAACGCTTCGGTCTGGACCATGCGCTCGGCGAGATCGATCCGGCACGCGTCAATGTGAACGGCGGCGCCATCGCCCTCGGCCATCCGGTCGGGGCCACCGGCCTGCGCCTGGTTATCACCATCCTGCATGAGCTGCGCCGGCGCGGACTGCGGCGCGGACTCGCCACCCTGTGCATCGGGGGAGGCCAAGGGGCCGCCCTCGCCCTGGAGGCGCCATGAGCACCCTCGCCGTCACCTACGCCGATGGCATCGCCACGGTCGATATCCATGTCCACGGCGAGCGCATGAATGTGCTCAATCAGCACCTCATCCACGACCTCGATGCGCTGTGCGATGTCCTGCTGTCGAAGCCCGAGATCACAGCGGTGATCTTCCGCTCGGCCAAGCCGGGCTGCTTCATTGCCGGGGCCGACATCAAGCTGCTGCGCGCCGCCGCCGGTCGGCCCGAGGCGCATCCCGATGTGCTGGCGATGGCGAACACCGGGCAGGGCCTCTTCGCGCGCATCGCCAGCCTGCCGCAGACCACGGTGGCGGCGATCGACGGCGCCTGCCTGGGTGGCGGCCTGGAGCTTGCCCTGGCCTGCGATGCCCGAGTCGCCAGTGACAGCGAGAAGACCGTGCTCGGCCTGCCCGAGGTGCAGCTCGGCATCCTGCCGGGTTGGGGTGGCACGCAGCGCCTGCCGCGTCTGATCGGCTTCCTGCCGGCCTTGGAGCTGATTGTCGCCGGAAAGCGGCTGGATGCGCGCAAGGCGCTGAAGGCGGGCCTGGTCGATCGCGTGGCCGGGGCACCCTTCCTGATGGATGCTGCCCGCGCCCTGGCGGCTAAACCACCGGTGCGCGTTTCGCGCCGGCCGTGGTGGTGGTACATCGCGCCCTTCGCCCCGCGCTTGCTCGCCGCTGTGGCGGCGCGGAAGGCCAAGGCCAAGACTGGCGGCCTGATGCCGGCCCCGGTGCGCGCTGCGCAGGTGATCGGCGCGACCGCCTGGAGCGAGGACTACGCCGCCGAAGGGCTGGCCCTGGCCGATCTGGCGACGTCGCCGCAGGTGCTCCACCTGATCGATGCCTTCTTCGCCAGCGAGGCGGCCAAGAAGGGGGGCGGTGAGAGCGCGCCGCTGCGCCAAGTCGGCGTGCTCGGCGCTGGAGTCATGGGCGGCGGCATCGCCTGGGCCGCCGCCGCAGCTGGTCTGCCGGTGCGCGTGCGCGATCTCACCCTCGACGCCATCGCCAAGGCCCACGCCACGGTGGCCGACTACGAACGCCAGGTGCAGAAGATGCGCAAGCGCACGCCGGGCGCCGCGAACGTGGTCGCGCACCGGGTCAGCGGCACGCTGGGCTGGGACGGCTTCCACGACGCCGATGTGGTGATCGAGGCGGTGGTCGAGAACATCGAGGTGAAGCGCAAGGTCCTGGCCGAGTGCGAAGCGCATGTGCGCGATGACACCGTGCTGGCGAGCAACACCTCGTCGCTGACCCTGACCGACATGGCGGTGGCGCTGCGCCGGCCGCAACGCCTGGTCGGCATGCACTTCTTCAATCCGGTCAACCGCATGCCGCTGGTCGAGGTGGTGGCCCACGCCGCCTCCGACCCGGCCGCCGTCGAGCGGGTCGCAGCCCTGGCCCGGCGCATGGGCAAGACCGCCATCGTGGTACAGGACTGCCCCGGCTTCCTGGTCAACCGCTGCCTGCTGCCCTATCTCGCCGAGGCCGCCCGCTGCCTGGAGGATGGCGCCGGCATCGCGCGCATCGACCGTCTGCTGCGCGGCTTCGGCATGCCGATGGGCCCCTTCGAACTGTGCGATGCGATCGGCCTCGATGTCGGCTACAAGGTGGCGAAGATCCTCGCCACCGCCTATCCCGACCGCGGCGCCGCGCCTGAGATCCTGCGTCGCGTCTATGAGGAGCTGCACCTCACCGGCGCCAAGGGCGGCAAGGGCTTCTATCTCGGCAAGGCCAAGGATGGCCGGGTCAACCCGCAGATCGCAGAGCTGCTGCCGCCGACCCTGCGCGAACCGGGCGACGCCGAGATCATCGACCGCTGCGTGCTGGCCCTGGCCAACGAGGCGGCGCGCTGCCTCGACGAGCAGGTGGTCGCCAGCGGCGAACTGCTTGACCTCGCGATGCTCATGGGCACCGGCTTCCCGCCCGCGCGCGGCGGCCCGATCCACGAATTGAACCAGCGCGGCGTGCGTCCCACGGTCGAGCGCCTGCGCCAGCTGGCGGCCGCGCACGGCGAGCGCTTTCTGCCTTGCGACCTGCTGATCCGCCACGCCAAGACAGCGACACCCCTGCCAATCCACCCCGAATCCGTGCCTATGCCGCACGGCGACCATCCCGCGGTACACGCCGCATAACCGAAATGCCAAATGCTGGAATGCTGGAATGGCAAGACAGGGTCGTTCACGGATCCTGGATGAAAGGTCTCGAACATTCCAGCATTCCAGCATTCCAGCATTCACCATTTCCCCATAGAAAGGAGCCGGCCATGTCGTCCCCCACCCCGACCGCCGATCCCGACCAGATCATCGACACCTCCAAGATGAGCGCCGACAAGCGAGCGGCGCTCGAGATCGCGGAAGGCGCCCGCGACCGAACCGGCAACGAAGGGCTCGCCGCCCAGCTCTTCATGGGCCGCTTCGCCCATGACCTGCTGAGCGAGTTCCCCAGCCAGTCCGACGAGGACCGCGCCATCGGCGACGACCTGTGCGAACGGGTCGGCGCCTTCCTCAAGGCCAACCTCGATCCCGAAGAGGTCGATGCCAGCCGCACCATCCCCGAGGCGGTGGTGCGCGGCCTGGCCGAGATGGGCATCTTCGCCATGAAAGTGCCGAAGGTCTACGGCGGCCTCGGCTTCTCCCAGGTCAACTACAACCGCGTGATGATGCGCATCGCCTCGTGGTGCGGCTCCACCGCCGTCCTGGTCAGCGCGCACCAGTCGATCGGTGTGCCCAACCCGCTCAAGCTGTTCGGTACTGACGAGCAGAAGCAGAAGTGGTTCCCGCAGTTCCGGAAGGGTGCGATCAGCGCCTTCGCCCTGACCGAGCCGGACGTGGGCAGCGATCCGTCGAAGATGACCACCCAGGCCCGCCTGTCCGAGGACGGCAAGCACTTCATCCTCTCGGGTGAGAAGCTGTGGTGCACCAACGGACCCATCGCCGACATCATGGTGGTGATGGCGCGCACCCCACCCAAGGTGGTGAACGGCATCGAGAAGCCGCAGATCACCGCCCTGGTGGTCGAAAAGGGCATGCCCGGCATCGAAGTGGCGCACCGCTGCGACTTCATGGGCATCCGCGCCATCCAGAACGGCCTGATCCGCTTCAACGACGTGCGCGTGCCGGTCGAGAACGTGCTGTGGGGCGAGGGCAAGGGCCTGAAGCTGGCCCTGACCACGCTCAACACCGGCCGCCTGACCCTGCCCGCCGCCACCACCGGCATGGCCAAGCAGTGCCTGAGCTTCTGCCGGCGCTGGGGTGCCGAGCGCACGCAGTGGGGTTTGCCGATCGGCGCGCATGAGTTCGGCCGCCACAAGCTGGCATGGATCGCCAGCCACACCCTGGCGATGGAGGCGGTCACCTGGCTGACCTCGCACTGGGCCGACCAGGGCCGCGACCTGCGCCTGGAAGCGGCGATGGCCAAGCTGTTCACCAGCGAGACGGCGTGGAAGATCGTCGACATGACCATGCAGATGCGCGGCGGGCGCGGCTACGAGAAGGCCGTCTCGCTGAAGGCGCGTGGCGAAGAGCCTTACCCGGTCGAACGCATGATGCGCGACTGCCGCATCAACATGATCATCGAGGGCACCTCCGAGATCATGCGTCTCTACCTCGCCCGCGAAGCGATGGACCCGCATCTGCGCCTAGCAGCCGATGTGATCCGGCCCGGCGTCCCGACCGGGGTCAAGATGCGGGCCGGCGCCAAGCTGGCGGCGCACTACAGCGCCTGGTACGCCAGCCAGTGGTTCAACGCCGGGCTGTGGCACCACCACAACGAGATGGGCGGACTGGCCGGCCACTACCAGTACATCGAGAGCGGGGCGCACCGCATGGCGCGCAGCATGTTCCATCACATGGGCATGTACCGCGATAAGCTGGAACGCCGGCAGCTGATCCTCGGCCGCCTGATGGACATCGGCACCGACCTCTTCGCCATGGCCGCGACCTGCAGCTATGCGCGCCATCTCGGCACCGACGCCGCCGAGCGCCTCGCCGACCACTTCTGCCGCGAAGCGATCCGGCGCATCGAATCGACCTACCGCGAGCTGGCCGCCAACCACGACCCGGTGACCAACCAGGTCGGCAAGTCCGTCCTCGCCGGCGACATGCGCTGGCTTGAAGAGGGCGTGGAGTGGATCGGCAAGCAGTCCTGAACCCTGGTCCCGTCGTTGCCGGTGCGGGGTGTTCCCGCGGGCGAGGCCGGCAACGACGGGCCGTTCCCCTGGTGGAGGCGGTCATGCTCAACAGCCGCATCATCACCGATCCGGGCCAGGCCCAGGAAGGTCCGGGTCTGGGCAGCTCTGGGCTGCGCCCGCGTCTGGGCAACGACCCGCCGACCACCCGCTTCACGCGCGGCGTGCGGCGGACCACCGGCTGGTTCATGCGCCTGCTCGAACGCATCATCGGTGCGCGGCTGAAGCTCGATGGCATCGATCAACTTGGCGAGGGGCCGGTGCTGTTCGTCGCCAACCACTTCACCCGCTTCGAAACCTTCATCCTCCCCTACCTGATCTGGCTGCACTCCGGACGCATGGTGCGTTCGCTGGCCTGGCATGGGCTGTTCAGCGGCCTGTTCGGTCGCTATCTGCTGATCATGGGCGCACGGCCGACGCGCGACCCCGGCATCCGCCATCGCATGGTCGAGGACCTGATGACCGGCCGCCACGACTGGATGATCTATCCGGAAGGCTCGATGGTGAAGGACAAGCGGCTGTGGAAGGACGGGCGCTACGAACTGTCCGTGCCCGACCGCCACGGGCCGCCGCACACCGGCGCGGCGGTGATGGCGCTGAAGGCCCTGGCCTACCGCGCCATGTACCTGCGCGCCGTGCGCGAGGGGCGCACCGACTTGCAGCACGCCTGGGAGGGGCGCTACCACCTCGAAGGGCCGCTGGCGGTTTCGCGCGTCCCACTGCGCATCGTCCCGCTCTCGATCACCTATTGGCCGCTGCGGCCGGAGCCGAACCTGCTTTCGCGACTCGCCGGCCGGCTGGTCGGCAGCCTGCCCGAGGTGGTGCGGGAGGAGCTGACCGTCGAGGGCAGTCTGCTGCTCAACCGCACTGACATGTCGGTGCATGTCGGCCGGCCGATCAGCATCGCGCGCTATACCGACCTCATCCTGCCCGGAGCGAGCGGCCCGGATTTCGGCGCCGAGCTCAAGCGCGTCGCCGCGTCCCTATCCGGTCTCAAGCACCGGCTGACCCGACGCATGATGCACGAGGTCTATCGTGGCATCGAGGTGACCATCGATCATTTGTTCTGCGCCGCCCTGCGGCATCTCCGTCGCGACACCATTCCCGTGGCGGACCTGCACCGTGCGTTGTGGCTCACTGCCCGCCAACTGCAGAATTGCGGTGAGATCCGCACCCACGGCAGTCTTGGGGCCGGTCTGTCGGCGATCCTCGCCGGGACGCCCTACCCCCCGCTTGCCGGCATCGTCGCCCTGGCGGTCGAAGAGGGCATGCTGACCGTCGATGGCGACACCTACCGCATCAACCGCGTCGCCCTGGCCAGCGACCCCGGTTTTCACGGCATCCGCCTGCGCAACACCGTGGCGGTCATCGCCAACGAGGTCGAGCCGGTGCGCCCGGCCATCCGGCTCCTCGCCCAGTTGGTGAACCAGCCGACGCGCGTCCTCGCCCGGCGCAGCGTCAGGATGCTGCTGCGCGAGATGGGCGGTCAGGCCTTGGCCGAGCGCCGGCGTTATCCTCCGGCGCTGTCGGTCGATGTGTGCATGCCTCGCCTGCTGGTCAGCGCCAACGCACGACTGGCGGTGGTGCTGGTGCACGGCTACCTCGCCAGTCCGGGGGAAGTGGCCGAGTTGGCCGACCACCTGCGCAGCCGGGGTCACAGCGTCGTCCTGGTCCGGCTGGCCGGACATGGCAGCGCACCGCAGAACCTGGCCACGACCGGACGCCAGGACTGGCAGCGTAGCGTCGAGCAGGGAATCGCCGTGGCCCGCTGCATCTCGCGGCATGTGGCGGTGGTCGGTTTCTCGACCGGCGGCCTGCTGGCGCTGCAGGCGGCCGGCGCGATGGGCGAGGGCGTGGTCGCCGCTGTCGCGCTCAACCCGTCGCTGCGGTTGCGCGATCCGCGCGTCCACCTCGCCCGTCTGGTCGATCGCTGGAACGGGGTGGTGCCCGCCGCCTGGCGCCTGGCCCTGGTCGGCAACACGCCGGCCTGGCCGGACACCAACTACGCGGCCAATCCGATCCACGCCCTGGCGGAGCTCATGCGCCTGATCGCCGCGCTGCGGCGTTCGCCGCCGCGTCTGCGCTGCCCGACGCTGCTGATCCAGGCTGACCGCGACGACGTGGTCGATCCGCGCGGCATCGACCAGCTGGCCCGGCTGCTGGGCGGCGAGGTGCGCCTCGACCGCATCGCCTCGGACCGGCATGTCTGCCTGCGCGGACCCGGCGCCGAGATCGTGTGGCGGCGGGTCGGCGAGTTCCTTGACGAGGTGGCCGGACACATCGAGCCGGGACAGTCCGACCGGCGTCGGCCGAACGAGCGGTTCGGCTGATCAGCCTACATTGCCCCTTTGAGTTCGACGTTCGGCGTTCGGTGTTCCGCAGACGGCATCATTGATTTCAGCATCTGTACCATGTCAGCCAGGGGGTGAACCCTTCGTGGACCTCTCTGCCTCAAACGTCGAACGTCGAACACCGAACGTCGAACGGGGATCAATGATCAGACGCGCAGGATCGCGCCGGTGTCGGCGCTGGTCGCCATCGCCTGGTAGCGCTTCAGCCAGCTGCCCTTGATCGCCTTGATCAGGGGCTTCCACGCCGCCTGGCGCCGGGCCAGCTCGTCCGCCGGCACCAGCAGTTCGATCGAACGCTTGGCGATGTCGTAACTGATGCGGTCGCCATCCTTGACCAGGGCGATGACGCCGCCGGCGGCGGCTTCGGGGCTGACATGCCCGATCGACGCGCCGCTGGTGCCGCCGCTGAAGCGGCCGTCGGTTATCAGGGCGACCTTGCCGCCAAGCCCGGCTCCCTTGATGTAGCTGGTCGGGGCAAGCATCTCCTGCATGCCCGGGCCACCCTTGGGACCTTCGTAGCGGATCACTACGACGTGGCCCGCCTTGACCTTGCCGCCGAGGATGCCGGCGCAGGCGTCCTCCTGGCTGTCGAAGACGATGGCCTCGCCGGTGAAGGCGAGCATCTCGGGCACGACGCCGGCGGTCTTCACCACGCAGCCATTGCTGGCGAGGTTGCCGGTGAGGATGGCGAGACCACCGTCCTTGGTGTAGGCATTGGCGACCGTGCGGATCACCTTGGCATCCTTGGTCCGCTCGCTGGGCAGGATCTCGCCCCAGGTCTGGTTCAGGATGGTGCGGCACGACAGGTCGAGGAGACCGGCCGCGGCCAATTCGCCGAGGATGGCGTAGATGCCGCCGGCGAAGTGCACGTCCTCGATGTGGTGGTCGCCGTTGGGGGCGATCTTGGCCAGGCACGGCACCTTCTTCGAGATCATGTCGATGCGGCGGATGTCGTACTCGATGCCGGCCTCGCGGGCGATCGCCAGCAGATGCAGCACGGTGTTGGTGCTGCCGCCCATCGCGACATCGAGGGCCACGGCGTTGTCGAAGGCGGCCTGCGAGACGATCTTCGACGGGGTCAGGTCCTGTTTGACCAGGGTCAGGACCTGGCGCGCGGCCTGCTTCCATAGATCGACGCGCTCGGGGTTGAGCTTGCCGGGGCCTTCACCGGCGAGGATCGTGCCGTTGCCGGGCAGGGCGAGGCCGAGGGCTTCGCACAGGCAGTTCATCGAGTTGGCGGTGAACATGCCGCTGCACGAACCGCAGGTCGGGCAGGCGTTCTTCTCGATGTCGGTCAGCTTCTCGGCGCTGATCTTGCCGGCGTTGTGCTCGGCCACGGCGGTGAAGGCGTGGACCAGGTCGATGGCCTTGCCGTCCTTGTCCTTGCCCGCCTTCATCGGCCCGCCGCTGACGAACACGGTGGGGATGTCGACGCGCATCGCGCCCATCAGCATGCCGGGCACGATCTTGTCGCAGTTGGGGATGCATACCATGCCGTCGAAGCAGTGCGCCATCACCATCGTCTCGACGCAGTCGGCGATCAGTTCGCGGCTGGGCAGCGACCACAGCATGCCCTTGTGGCCCATGGCGATGCCGTCATCGACGCCGATGGTGTTGAAGATGAAGGGCACCCCGCCGGCGGCGCGGATCTCGGCCGACACCACCTCGGCGACCTCGTCGAGATGGACGTGGCCGGGGATGATCTCGACGTGCGACGAGCACACGGCGATGAACGGCTTGGCGAAGTCGTCGTCCTTCAGCCCGGTGGCGCGCAGGAGGGAGCGGTGCGGGGCCCGGTCGAAGCCCTGCTTGATGGTGTCGGAGCGCATGGCCGGGGGATGCTGAGCAGCGGGTCGCTTCGTCCAGCGGGGATCGGACTGCGTTCGGCAAGCCGGGGCGCCTCTCCCCTCAATCAGGACAACCCTCGCGAGGTGGCGTCAATGCGTGTCAGGGAAGAACTTCGGGATGAAGGGCAGCACCTGCTGCCACTTCGATCCGGCGAGCGAGCACAGCCGGCGGGCCATGGTCGCCGATGCGGGATGCAGCTTGAGGTGGGCGATGCGTTCCGGATCGAGGGCCTGCTGCGCGATGATGCGGTCGGGGTCGCCGAGGAACTGGATCAGGTCGCAGGAGACCAGCCGGCGCGTGGTATCGTCGACGGTGATGGTCGTCGGCACCGGCTTCTTGGTCAGCACGTCGGTCTTTACCGGAGCCTGGTCGTTGGGCACCGTGGTCGTGTCGCTGAAGCGCTGCTCGAAGGCGATGGTGCGGTCGTCGATCACGATCCAGGCGAACGAGCCGTCACCGCGGTCCACCTTGCGGGCGAGGGCAGGGATCTGGCTGCCGTCGGGCAGGGTGATGGTCGCCGTGCCGTAGGTGCCGCTGAGGGTGTCGGTGGGATTCATACGATGATCTCCAGGGGCATGCGCTATGTCCCATCATCGCAACCGGAGGACGTCCGCAATATTAGGCTTGGGGGTGCACGACGAGGACAAGAGAACGCCGTACTGAGTACAGGATCAGTCCACCACCGGTGGCCACGCCAGCCCCGCCTCGCTAAACAGCCTGCGCAGGGTCGCCGGCAGGCGGTCGATCAGGTCGAGGGCGTCCCAGCACGGGCCGCGCTCCAGCCACAACTCGTCGCCAGCCTCGGTGACCCACAGGATGCCGATGCGCGCCGCGTCGTAGGGCTGGCAGCCGCGCGCCATCAAGCCGGCGCTCAGCCCGGCCAGGACGTCGCCGGTGCCGCCGACCGCCATGCGCGGGTTGCCGCGCCGGTTGCGCTGCCAGCGCCAGCCGTCGCTGACCAGATCGACCGGCGCCTTGGCCAGCAGGACGCGATGCGTCGCCGCCCAGGCATGCAACTGCGTCTCGTCCGGCGCTGCGGGCTGTCCCAGCAGGTTGCGCGCCTCGCCGCGATGCGGGGTGAGCAACACCGGAGCGCCGGCGTCGGCCCCTTCGACCAGCGAGGCGCAGGCGGGGATGCCATCGGCGTCGAGGACGACCGGGATGCCCATCTCCAGACACAATGAGGCGGCCTGCAGCGCGGCATCGACGGCGCGCGGATCACGCCCCAGACCGTTTCCGACCAGCACCGCCCCGGCGCGCACCGCATAGGGGGTCAGCTCGCCGGTGCTGGCGCGTTCCAACAGGGGGCCGGGATGGCGGTGCGTGACGATGGTCGGTGGCAGGGGGGGGCCGTCGCAGGTCCAGGCGCGCACCAGGTCGCAGCCGGTGGCCATGGCGGCGCGGCAGGCGAGTTCGAGGGCGCCCGGGAAGGGCCCGCCGCCGACCACCAGCAACTCACCGTTCATGCCTTTGTGGGCATTGCGCGGCAGGTGCGGAAAGCGGCGTAGGACGCTGGGCTGCACCTCTAGCCAGGCGCGCGGGTCGAGACCGATGTCGACGGTGGCGAACTCGGCAGTGGCGCCGCTGCCGAGCAGTTCGCGCTTGGCGGCCTGGAAGCAGACGGTGAAGCGGGCGGGGAGGAGGTGCGGAGTGCCCAGGCCGCTCGGGACGTCGGCCGCGAGGACCGGGGAACCGAGTCGGCGCAGCGCGTCCAGGGCGGTCGGGATGGGGGCGCGTATGTCGCCCCTGGTCCCGGCGCCGAGGATCGCGTCGATGATCAGCGTGGGCGGTTTGGCCGGCGGGGCGGCGACCAGGCGGGCGGCTGCGGGCAGGCGATCGCGATTCAATCGGCACAGGTCGCTGGAGGGGGTGACGACGGGCCACACGGCGACCTGTCGTCCGGCCTGGGCGAGCAGCCGGGCGGCGACGTAGCCATCCCCGCCATTGTTGCCCGGACCACACGCGACCAGGATTTCTCCGCTTGGGGCCAGACGTTGCGCCTCCTTGGCCAGGGCGGCTCCGGCCTGTTCCATCAGGGCGGCAAGATCCTGGCCCAGCGCGACCGCAGCCGCGTCGATCAATTCGACATCCGCGAGGGGGATGATGGGTGCGGGGAGAGTCACGACGGGGCTAATCTCCAACCGGAATCGGGTGGTGCCAGGGTCCGGGCCCCGAGGCTCGTATGCAATATCGTCATACATCGTCAACCGGCCTTGGTTGACTCATGCGTCTGTTGACCTAGGTTGCGCCCTCCGCGCACGGTCTGAACCGACGCGCCCATGAGCCCCCCCGGGAGAAACCCGTCGATGGATATCAAGGTCCTCAAAGAGATCACCAAGATCATGAAGGACAACGACCTCATCGAGGTCGAGGTCGAAGCCAAGGATCTCAAGATCAAGCTGCGTAAGGCCGCTGCCTGCGCCCCGGTTCCGGCGCTGGTGCAGGCCGTCGCCGCTGCTGCTGCCCCGGTCGCCGCGCCTGCGCTGGCTGCCGCGCCCGCTGCCCCCACGAAGAACGCCGACGAAGCCAACTGGAAGCAGATCACCAGCCCGATCCCTGGCACGGTCTACCTGAAGCCGAATCCGGATGCTGCCAATTTCGTCGCCGAAGGCACGGCTGTCGATGCCGCCAAGGTGGTGTGCCTGATCGAAGCCATGAAGGTGTTCAACGAGATCAAGCCTGACGCTGGCATTACTGGCCAGATCAAGCGGATCTGCGTCAAGGACGGCCAGGCAGTCGAGTACGGCACGGTCCTGTTCCTGGTCGGCTGAACAACAACCAGCTTTGAGCTTGGAGCTTTGAGCTTGGAGCCCGCAAGGGCGGCGAGGCGCGGAGTTCGAACTCAAGGCTCTAAGCTCTAAGCTCAAAGCCCCTCCATGTTCAAACGCATCCTGATCGCCAACCGCGGCGAGATCGCGGTCCGCATCCTCAAGACCTGCCGCCGCATGGGCATCGAGACCTGCGTCGTGCACTCGACCGCCGACAAGGAGACCCTCGCGGTCAAGCTGGCGGACGTCGCGATCTGCATCGGACCCGGACCGGCCAAGGGCAGCTACCTCAACATCAACAATATCATCGCGGCAGCTGAACTGGCCGACGTCGATGCCATCCACCCCGGCTTCGGCTTCCTCTCCGAGAACAGCCATTTCGCCCAGGTGGTGCGCGACTGCCAGATCGAGTTCATCGGCCCGCTCAGCGAGTCGATGGAGGCGCTGGGCAACAAGGCCAAGGCCAAGACCCTGGCGAACAAGGCCGGCGTCCCCTGCGTGCCCGGTTCGACCGGCCCGGTGAGCGGCCAGGACGAGGCGATCAAGATCGCCCGCGAGATCGGCTACCCGGTGCTGATCAAGGCCACGGCTGGCGGCGGTGGCCGCGGCATGCGCGTGGCGCACAACGACGCCAGCCTGGTGTCGGGCCTGATCCAGGCCCAGCGCGAGGCCGAGGCCGCCTTCGGCAACGCCGACTGCATCATCGAGGCCTTCGTTCAGCGTGCCCGCCACATCGAGATCCAGATCATCGGCGACAAGCACGGCAACGTGGTCAGCCTGGGCGAGCGCGACTGCAGCACCCAGCGCCGCCACCAGAAGCTGGTCGAGGAATCGCCCAGTCCGGTGATCACGCCCGAGATCCGCAAGAACATGGGTGCCGACGCGGTGAAGCTGGCCAAGGCGGCCGGCTACTACAACGCCGGCACGGTCGAATTCATCTACGACCTCGAGCGCAAGAAGTACTTCTTCCTGGAGATGAATACGCGCATCCAGGTCGAGCATCCGGTGACCGAGATGGTCAACGACCTCGACTTGATCGCGCTGATGATCAAGGTCGCCGCCGGCGAGCCCCTGCCCTTCAAGCAGGAGGACATCAAGCCCAAGGGCCACGCCATCGAGGTGCGCATCAACGCTGAGGACTGGCAGAACAACTTCAGCCCGGCGCCCGGCAAGATCAGCATGTACGTCGCGCCATCCGGCAAGGGCATCCGCGTCGACAGCCATTGCTACGCCGGCTACACCATCCCGCCGCATTACGACTCGATGATTGCCAAGCTGATCGTGCACGGCACCGACCGCGCCGATGCGCTGCGCCTGCTCGAACAGGCCCTCTCCGAGTACTACCTGGAAGGCGTGAAGACCACGATCGGCTTCCACCAGCGTCTGATCCGCGACCCGCGCTTCGTGAATAACGAGGTCACTACCAAGTGGGTCGATGACGTTTTCATGAAGCAGTAGCTTCTAGGGGGCCGACGCCCCCTAGGACCCCCGGCCGACGGCGGGACTCGCTTTCCTCGCTACGCTCCGAAAGCGTGGGCGGATGGGCTGCGCCCATTGTATCCGCCCAACGTACCGCCGTCGGCCGTCGTCGCTGCGCTCCTCTGGGGCTGGCGCCCATAGGACCCCACGGGCCCCCGTGTTAGGCGCGACAGTGGCACGGGCGTCTCGCCCGTGGTGCGAGGTGCATTTCGGCGTTCGCCAACGAAACGCAGAACCCCTGGCGGATGCCAGGGGTTCTGCACTTGGGATTGAAGCCTGAAGAAAAGTCAGGGAGGCGAGATCGCCGAGGTCGGGCAGGCTTCGATGCAGGTGCCGCAATCGACGCACTCTTCGCTGATCTTCGCCTTGGCATCGACCATCGAGATGGCGTTGGTCGGGCAAGTCGGGACGCAGGCTTCGCAGCCTTCGCATTTGGCGGGGTCGACGATGTGGGGCATGATAGTATCTCCGTGAGGTGGTGCGAATATGGACAAGAGGATCCAGAAATGAAGAGGATAGTTGCCCTACGCGCCAGGGCCGTGATTGTCGCATGCGGATCCATGCAACTTCGTGCAGGATGGCGCCAGGACGCAGGATCACGACGATGGAGGTTCCTGCTGGTTAATGAGATACATGGGGCAGGAACGCCACGACCGCGTTCCGACAGGAGGCCGCCATGCGCCCCACTCACCCGTCCTCAGCCTTCACCCTGATCGAACTGCTGGTGGTGATCTCGATCATCGCCATCCTTGCCGGGATGCTCATCCCGACCGTGCAGATCCTGATGGCGCGCGCGCGGCAGACCGCCTGCGCCAACAATCAGAAGCAGATCATACTCGGCATGCTCACCTATGCTCAGGACAACGACGGACGTTGGCCGTTGTGGTATGCCAAGGCCGATGGCAGTTCGGCAGGCCGGGCGAGCGGGGCGACGGCCCCGGCTGGCACCGATGCGACGGCGACCGCCTGCGCCAGCCTGGAACTGACCTCGGCCTGGTCGGATGGCGACATCGGCCGACAGGTCTTCCGCTGCCCGGCCCTGCCTGACGTCAGCCCGGCAAGCGAGGCGAACCTGCGTCTTCCGGACTACGACGGCTCCTCGGCGCGCTGGACCACGGCGCTGGGGATGCCCTTCGCCTATGACTGGTCGGTTCCGGCCAATGCCCGCTCGGCGCGCATCGTGCTGGCGAACCGGCCGACCGCCGAGGGTTCGCCGCATGGCCGGACGATCAACGCGATCTACGGCGACGGGCATGTCGGCAGCGTGGCGGTGCGCAGCAGTGCGCCGACCGGTACGGCGACCGTGGCCACGGACGGCAATCCGGCCCAGGTGACGGCGGTCAACGCCGAACTCGAGGATGCGACTGCCGACGGACTCTATGACGGCAACGGCGACGGCACGGGCAGCGGCCTGGGCGGGCGCGGTTCGCGGACCCGCACGTGGGTGCGCTGACCACGCGGGATGGCCTGACGACCGACAGCCACTATGATACGCCCATGATCCGTCTTGCCGCCCTCTTGCTCTGCCTCCTGACCGTGCATGCGGGCGATCCGCCCCAGGTCGTTGACCAGTGGTTCGTCGGCGAGCTCAACGGCCAGCCGGCTGTCTCGCTGCACCTGCTGTCCACCCCGACTGCCGATGGCGGGCGTTCGACCCTGGCCGAGATGGCGGTCGTCCTGCGCCGCCCCTTCGGCGGCAAGGAGTTCCGCATCGAGATCCGCCAGCGCCAAGAGCTGGCGGAGGACGCCCAGGGCCGCATCACCCGCTTCCGCATCGATCATGACGAGAACGGCATGCGCACCGCCGCGACCGGCACGGTTTCCGCCGACAAGGCCATCGCTGAAGTGGCCCGCCTGGGGCGCATCGACAAGCAGGAGATCCTGATTCCCGAGGGGGTCGAGATTCTCGGCCAGATCGCCGGCCAGGAGCGCATGGCGGCGATCGTCGCAGCTGCCACCGACGGCAAGGTGCCGCCGATCGCCTTCGCCGGCCTGGAACTGGTCTCGCACCGCGTCGCCCTGGTGCGTTCGACAGCGAACTTCATCGGCAATGACCCGGACGGGAACCTGCGCTTCAAGCTCACCAGCGACATCCTGCCGGTGCCGACCGTCGCCATCGTGACGCGGCGGGGAGATCTGGTGCGCATGTCCGTGGACATGACCTTGTTCAAGATCGAAGTGCGCCAGTCGCCGGGTCCGGTGGCCCTGCTCGGGGCGTCGATCGATGCGGCCGGACTGGTGGCGGCCAAGGGGCGTTCGCCGCGCGGAGCCCCGATCGAACGCTACCGCCTGCCGGACGGTGCGGTGGTGGCCGAGGACGGTTTCCAGCGCCGTGATGGGGCGATCGTGGCGGTGTCCAGCGAGGCTTCGCCGGAACCGTTGGAGGACACGGCCGGACTGCTGGCCCGCGAGCCGCAGTTGGAGATCGATGACCCTGCCCTGCGCGCTTGGGTGGCCGGACTCGTGGCGGGCCAGACCGACCGTCTGGATCTTGCCGAGACCCTGCGTCTGGCGGTGCGCAGCCACATCACCCAGCGTGATCTCGGTACGGCCGATGGCACCGCCCTCGACACCTTCCGCAGCCGCAAGGGGGACTGCACCGAGCACGCCAACCTGCTGTGCGCCGCGCTGCGCATCGCCGGCATCCCGGCGCGGGTCGATCTCGGCGTCGTGCATTCCAACGATCATGGCGCCTGGGTCGGACATGCCTGGGTCAGCGCCTACATCGAGGGGGCCTGGCGCCATCTCGATGCGGCCTATCCCGGCGTGGCGCGCAGCCGTTACATCCGCCTGGGCAGCACCACCGGCGCCGACGGGGCCAAGACGGCTGGAGCGATGGTCGCTGCGCTGACCAGCGTCATGGGCCGCGAGATCGAAGCCTTGGGGCCACCGGAGTAGCGTGCCGGGGCGATGGCGTACCATGCCTGCATGGACGCCTGCATCGCCATCCGCACCCGCCGCACGATCAAGTCCTTCACCGGCGCAGAGGTGTCGCGCAGCCAGGTTGAAGAGCTCGTCTCGCTGGCCTGCTGCGCCCCGAATCACCGGCTCACCCAGCCGTGGCGCTTCGCCGCCATCGACCGTCCAGGGATAGCTCGGTTGATCGCCTTCGTGCAGAGCGATGCGCTCGTCGGGGTTATGGATGCGCGCAAGGTCTCGACGATGGTCGAGCGGGTGGCCGGCTGCGGGGCGATCGTCCAGGTGAGCAGCGTGATCGCAGGCGGCGACGAGCAGCAGCGCGAAGACCGCGACGCGACCTGTGCGGCGGTGCAGAATCTGCTGATCGCCGCCCAAGCGAGTGGTCTGGGGTCGTTCTGGTCAACAAACCCCGTATTCGCGCACCCCGCTGTCGTCCGCTGGTTCGGTGGTGATCCTGCTGCGGAATGTCACATCGGCGCCATCTGGCTCGGAGTTCCGACCCAGCAGCCGGCGGCGCCCCCCCGTCGTCCGCTGAACGAGGTGTTGCGCTGGGCGTGATGCGCTGACGGGGTCGCTTCCCGGTCTGCGTTGACACCCGCCTGCCCTCCCGGTAGCACCTAGGCATAAAGCCATGCAGGAAATCCAGTACCTCACCTCGTACCAGATCCTGCGTAAGCTCGCTTCGGGCGGCATGGGATCCGTGTACCTCGCCGAGCAGCTCGGTGCCGACTCCTTCCGCAAGATCGTCGCGATCAAGACGATCAAGAAGGAGTACCTCAAGAACAAGGAGAACGTGGACCTGTTCGTCGGCGAGGCCAAGCTGGTCGCGGACCTCATCCACGAGAACGTGCTGCAAGTGTACCAGCTCGGGCAGACCAAGGGCGTGTACTACATCGTGATGGAGTACGCCCACGGGAAGAACCTGGCCGACTTCATCCGTGCCCACAAGGACATGCACAAGGTCTCGAACGTCGACATCGGCGCCTTCGTGATCTCGCGCGTGTGTCGCGCCCTGCACTACGCCCACGAGGCGAAGGATATGCGCGGCCAGCCGCTCAACATCGTGCACCGCGACGTCACGCCCTCGAACGTTATCATCACCTGCGGCGTGGTCAAGCTCACCGACTTCGGCATCGCCAAGGCCGTGATCATGAACACCCCGGACGAGGCCGAGGTGATCATGGGCAAGCTGCCCTACATGTCGCCTGAACAGGCCAAGTTCGTCGGCACGACCCGCCAGAGCGATGTGTTCTCGCTCGGCCTGGTGATGTACGAACTGCTGACCAACACGGTGGTCTACAACGTCAACGACATCGACGACCTGGTGGACAAGATGGACAACTACTCCATCAAGCCGCCGCGCCGCCTGAATCCGCACATCCCCGAGAAGCTCGAAGCGATCATGATCCGGGCGCTGGAAGTGAATCCGGCGAACCGCTATCAGACGGCGCGCGAGTTCGGCCAGGACCTCGAGCACTACATGTACGACGGCGGCTACGGCCCGACCAACGAGAAGCTGCAGCGCTATCTCCAGCGCCTCTTCCCGCAGGAGTCGAGCGCCCCGATCGCCACGCTGCACGACAGCGGCATCAACGCTCCGCCGCCCTCGGCCGTTCCGCCGGTCCTCTAACCGAGCGGGGTCCAGGGCACAGCTCTGGCCGCAGCCGCAGGCGAGGATCGGCTCCTAGCCTACTAAGCCCGGGGCAGGCCCACAGGGCCGTGGGGGCGCAAGCCCCCAAACTAAATTAGCCGAACGCGTTGAGGTACGGCAGTTTGGCAGCCTTGGCCTTGACCTGCGGCAGGCCTTCGACCAGTTCGCCCAGCGCATCCCACGAACCGTTCAGGAACTGCTTGCGCGGTCCGTCGCCCAGCTGGCAGGCGAAGGTCTTGCCGGCGACGCTTACCTTCAGCACCTCGATGTCGAGGATCACCTCGGCCTTGGGGTCCGCCTCGATGATCGACTGCAGCGCTTCGCTGTCAGCCTGGCTGACGCGTACGGCAGGCAGGCCCATGGCCACGCAGTTGCCGTGGAAGATCTCCGAGTAGCTGACTGCGATGATCGCCTGCACACCCCAGCGGGCGATGGCCTGCGGAGCGTGCTCGCGCGACGAGCCGCAGCCGAAGTTGGCGTTGGCGACCAGCACCTTGGCGCCGGCGAAGCGGGCGTCGTCGAAGCTGTGCAGCTTGCCCTGCGCCTTGAGCTGGGCGCGATCGTCCTCGAAGGCATAGGCGCCGAGGCCATCGAAGGTCACGCAACGCAGATAGCGCGCCGGAATGATGCGGTCGGTGTCGATGTCGTTGCCGCGCACCGGGATGCCACGGCCGGAGATGGTCTTGATGATGCTGGGCATGGGAATCTCAGGAAAGGGGAGTTTGAGGGGGGCGAATGCCGAAGGGCCGGGATAATGGCCTCAGCCTGCCCGACCCGGAGGCACCGAGCCCCCCTCAAGCAGAGAGCGGACGTCGGTGACCACGCCTTCAAGGGCGGCGATGGCGACCATCGCCGGGCTGGCGAGCAGGGTGCGGCCCTCGGGCGAGCCCTGACGGCCCTTGAAGTTGCGGTTGCTGGTGCTCATCGACAACTGCTTGCCCTTGAGCTTGTCGGGGTTCATCGCCAGGCACATCGAGCAGCCGGCTTCGCGCCACTCGAAACCATGGGCGCGGAAAACCTCGTGCAGGCCTTCCGCCTCGGCCGCCTTCTTCACCGCTTCCGAGCCGGGAACGACGAAGGCCTTGACCGACGCCTTGACCATGCCGCCGTGCTTCTTGATCACCTCGGCGGCGGCGCGCAGGTCGGAGATGCGACCGTTGGTGCAGCTGCCGATGAAGGCGACATCAATCGACGTGCCGGCGATGGGCTGCCCGGGCTTGAAGCCCATGTAGGCGTAGGCTTCCTCGATGCCGGGCTGCTCGGAGGCGGCGAAGCTCTCCTTGGCCGGGATCTTCTCGCCCACGGCGATGCCCTGGTCGGGGCTGATGCCCCAGGTCACGGTCGGCTCGACAGCCGAGGCGTCGAAGGTCTTCACGTCATCGAACTCGGCGTCCGGCGACGAGGCGATCGACTTCCAGAAGGCCACCGCCTTGTCAAAGGCCGCACCAGTGGGAGCGAACTCGCGGCCCTTGAGGTAGTCGAAGGTCACCTGGTCGGGATTGATATAGCCGCAACGCGCGCCGCCTTCGATCGCCATGTTGCAGATCGTCATGCGTTCTTCCATCGACAGGGACATGATGCCCTCGCCGGCGAACTCATACGCGAAGCCGACGCCGCCCTTGGCCGATAGCACGCGCAGGATGTGCAGGATCAGATCCTTGGCGGTGACACCGGGCTTCAGCCGGCCCTTCACGTCGATCTTGCGCACCTTCATGCGCGACATCGACATGGTCTGGGTGGCGAGCACATCGCGCACCTGGCTGGTGCCGATGCCGAAGGCGATGGCGCCGAAGGCGCCGTGCGTCGCGGTGTGGCTGTCGCCGCAGGCGACGGTCATGCCGGGCTGGGTCAGGCCCTGCTCGGGGGCGACGATGTGCACCACTCCCTGCTTGCCGGATCCGGGCTGGTAGAGGCGGATGCCGAACTCTCGGCAGTTGCGCTCGATCGCCTGCATCATGTCCTCGGCCAAGCCATCGGCGTAGGGCCGGGCCTGGTTCTCGGTCGGCACGATGTGGTCCACCGTAGCCACGCTGCGCTCGGGGAAGGCGACCGTCAGCTTGCGCTCACGGAGCCAGGCGAAGGCCTGCGGGCTGGTGACCTCGTGGATCATGTGCAGGCCGATGAACAGCTGCGACTGCCCGGAAGGCAGCGTGCGGATGGCGTGCAGGTCCCAGACCTTGTCGAAGAGGGTGTTGCGGCTCATATGGCTCCCGTCGAGGGGCGGCAGGATGGGCATCGGGATGGCCGGCTCAAGCCCTGTCGTCCGGCTAGCGACCCGCTTGCGTAGGCCGCATGGAGGGCAATGCTGCCCAACACAACATGATCAAGCTCGAGGTCCTCAACACGGCAGCCAAGGGCAAGCAGTTTACCCTGAAGCCGGGTTTCACGGTCGGTAGCGGCGAGGGTTGCACGGTGCGCGCCCAGCATCCGTCGCTGCAGCCTATCCATGCCCGCTTCACTGGCGATTTCGGGCGGATGGTGGTCGAGGTCGGCAGCAAGGAAGCCCACATCACGGTCAACGACAAGGACGTGATGCAGCACCAGTTGCGCCATCGTGATGAACTCGTGATCGGGCCATTGCGTCTGCGGGTGATTGACGAGTCCCAGGTCAGTCACGCCGGGCTGAAGCTCGACATGCTGCTGGACGAGATCGAGTCCGAACAGGGCGGTGAGATCTTCGACTTCGCCAAAGAGGACCTGTTCTACCTGGTGTCGAAGGATCCCGGCCTGAAGCGGGCGCTCAACTTCGTGATTCCCAGCAAGGACCGCTTCATCGACCAGGCGCAGGTCTTCCTCGCCCGCATGGTCAAGAGCCTGAGCATGGACGAGCAGCAGATAGACGGCTTCATGACGTGCATGAAGGAGTTGATCCTTAACGCGCATCGTCACGGCCACAAGTATGACGAGACCAAGAAGATCGTCCTGCGTTGGCGCGATCTCGGCGACAAGATCCAGCTGACCATCGAGGACGAGGGCCCCGGCTTCGACCACAAGACGGTGCTCGGCGGGGTCAACGAGAAGGACGCCGCCAGTGCCGCGCGCGAACGCTACCTGGCCGGCGGCTTCGGCGGTCTCGGCTTCAAGCTGATCACCAAGATGTCGGACACCTTGATATACAACGACAAGGGCAACGTGGTCTGCTTCTCCGTCCAAAAGAAGGCGCCTTAGCTTCGGGGGCGTTCCGCCCCCGTGCCCCCCGGGCTTTGTCACAGCTCGGTTTTGTCGCTTCGCTCCAAAACCGTGGCGGCATCGGCTGCGCCGATTTTATGCCGCCACCGCTGCTCGGCGCCCGATCCTCGCCTAACGGCTGCGGCCAGGGGGCCCTGGACCCAACAACCCCAAACACTCTAGGCGAAGATCGCTTCGATGTAGGCGTCGGGGTCGAAGGGCTGGAGGTCGTCCATGCCTTCGCCGACGCCGATGTAGCGCACGGTCAGTCCGAGTTCGCGCTTGATGGTGATGGCGATGCCGCCCTTGGCGGTGCCGTCCAGCTTGGTGATGACCAAGCCGGTGACGCCCATCGACTCCTTGAACACCTTGGCCTGTTGCACGGCGTTCTGCCCGGCGGTGGCGTCAAGGACCAGTAGGACCTCGTGCGGGGCGTCGGGGATGCGCTTCTGGATGACGCGGCGGATCTTCTCCAGCTCGCGCATCAGGTGGTCCTTGTTGTGCAGCCGGCCGGCGGTGTCGATCAGGACGACGTCGCTGCCGCGCGCCTGGGCGGCGGCCACCGCGTCGAAGGCGATGGCGGCGGCGTCGCCGCCCTGCTCGCCCTTGACGATGTCCACCTTGGCGCGCGTCGCCCAGATCTGCAGCTGCTCGATCGCGGCGGCGCGATAGGTGTCGCCGGCCGCGATCAGGACCTTCTTGCCCTGGCCGGTCAGATGGTGCGCCAGCTTGGCCAGCGTCGTGGTCTTGCCGGCGCCGTTGACCCCGACGATCAGCACGACGGTGGGTCCGCTGGGCTGGAAGCGCAGTTCGGTCTGCTCGGCGGCGAGTTCGGTGCGCAGGCTGGCCTTGAGGAAGGCGAGCAGGTCCTCGCCCTTGGCGACCTCGCCAGCGGTGAAGCGGGTCTTCAGCTCGGCGATGATCTCGTCGGTCTTGGCGATGCCGATGTCGGCCGAAAGCAGGGTATCTTCCAACTCCTGGAGGAATGCCGCGTCGATGGTGCGACCGCCGCCGATCAGCTTGCGCAGCGCCCCGCCGATGACCTGGCGGGTCTTGGCGAGGCCATCCTTGACCTTCTGGAAGAGCCGACCGATCGCCTTGAACATCACTCAGCCTTGGGCGGCGGTTCCGGCAGGGCGGGCAGCTTGGCCAGTTCGGCCTGCCAATCGACCGTGACCGCCTTCTTCCACAGCTTCTCGAAGTTGTAGAAGCTGCGCTGTTCTTCGCCCAGGGCGTGGACCACGACCTGGAAGCAGTCGATCAGGTACCAGCCAGCCTCGCCCTCGACCGGCTTGTGGCCGATGTGGTGGCGCTTGCAGAAGCCGAAGACCTCATCGACCACGGTGTAGGCCTGGCGCTCGCTGCGCGCGGTGGCGAGGACCACGAACTCGAATTCTCCGCCGGCGGGCAGGCGCAGCACGGTGACGGCTTCGGCGGATTTGCCGGAACAGAGGCTGGCGGCGTGGCAGGCGAGGGCGAGGGGGGCGAGGTCGGTCATCGGGGGCGGGGATTCAAGCGTCCCGGGGGGGCTGGGCAAGCCGCGTCTTCGGCCAATACTCCGCGCATGGCCAAGAAGGAAGCTGCCTGGGGCTGCAACGACTGCGGGGCGCGACTGCTCAAATGGGCGGGGAAATGTCCGTCGTGCGGCGGATTCAACAGTGTGGTCCAGTTGACCGCAGCCGAGGTCGCGATCACCAGCGCCAGTGCGGCGCCTGGCGCGATACAGTTGATCATCGAAGCCGCCGAGGCTGCCGGAGCCCCCGATCCGCCGCGCCTGGCGACCGGGATCGGCGAGGTGGACCGGGTGCTCGGCGGCGGTTTGCCGGCCGGTGCCGCCGTGCTGCTGGGCGGTGAGCCAGGTATCGGCAAGAGCACCCTGCTGGCGCAGATCGCCGGTGCTGTCGCGGTCCAGGTCCCGGCCCTCTACGTCACCGCCGAGGAGGGACTGACCCAGATCCGCGCCCGTCTGCGTCGGGTCGGCGCGGTCGCGCCCGGCCTGGCCCTGGCTGCCGGTTCTGACGCGCGGCAGATCGCCGCGCGCATCCTGTCTGGCGAGCACCGCCTGGTGGTCGTCGATTCGGTGCAGTTGCTGTCCCTCGATGGCGTCGATGGCGAGCCGGGCGGGGTGTCGCAGGTGCGCGCCTGCGCCGCCGAATTGGTCGCCGCCGCCAAGCGCGCCGGGGTGGCGTTGGTGCTGGTCGGCCACGTCACCAAGGACGGGACCCTGGCCGGTCCTCGCCTGCTCGAACATCTGGTCGATACCGTGCTGGCCTTCGAGGGCGACCGCTATGCCGACCTGCGCGTGCTGCGTGCGGTGAAGAACCGCTTCGGCGCGACCAGTGAGATCGGCCTGCTGCGCATGGAGGCAAAGGGGCTGATCGAGGTGCCGGATCCGACTGGCGTGTTCATCGCCGACCGCGATCCGTCGGTGCCGGGCAGCTGCGTCATCCCGGCGGTCGAGGGCAACCGCTGCCTGCTGGTCGAGGTGCAGGCGCTGGTCGGCCCCAACGAGGCGCTCAGCCCGGCGCGGCGGGTCAGCGGCGCCGACCCCAACCGCGTCGCGATGGTCCTGGCGGTGCTGGCGCGCCGGCTGCGTCTGCCGCTCGGCAGCCATGATGTCTATGTGAACGTCACCGGTGGAGCGAAGCTCTCCGAACCGGCAGCCGATCTCGCGGTCGCCCTGGCCGTAGCCAGCGCCTGGCGCGATGTGCCGGTGCCGCCTGATCTGGTCGCGGTCGGCGAGGTCGGCCTGGGTGGCGAACTGCGTCCAGCACCACGCTACGAGTTGCGCGCCAGCGAGGCCCGTCGCCTTGGTTTCCAGCGCCTCATCGGCCCCGGAGCCGGCAGCGGCCGTGGCCGGGTGGTGGTGTCGAAGCTCGCCGATGCGGTCGAGGCCGCCCTCGGCAGGGCCTGATCAGCCTACATTGCTCCTTTGGGTTCGACGTTCGGCGTTCGCCGTTCGGTGTTCCGCAGGGGCTATGCAACGTCTCTGTCTAAACCGTCGAACGTCGAACGCCGAACGCCGAACGGGGGAATCAAGGGTCAAGACGCTCGGCCTCGGCCAGCCGCCGTTGCCGCGCCGGCTCGCCGCCGCTGGGGACCAGGGCTGCGCGACGCCAGCGTTCCGCAGCACCGACCCGGTCACTGGCGGCTTCGCAGGCCCGGGCCGCGCCTTCCAGAGCGGCGGCGATGCCGGCCTGGTCGGAGGCGCGGCGGAAGGCCCCGGCTGCCAGTTCGAAGTCGGCCAGCGCCAGCACGGTCTCCCCGCGCACGGTGCGCAGATGGCCGCGATTGACCGCCACGGCCCCCAGCGCCCCGTCATCCGGACCGCACATCGGCTGCGCCGCATCCAGGTCGGTCTGGGCGGAATCGAGGTCGCCACGCCGCAGGGCGATGGCGGCCCGCGTCGCGCGTACTCTGGCGCGCAGCGAGCTGTCGCCATCCGCATCCGCCGCGAGCATGGCGACTGCTACTGCCTCGGCGGCAGCGTCGAGGCGTCCGAGATGGACCAGGGCCGTGCTCAGGGCCAGGTTGGTGCGCGCCCGGTCGTGCGCTTCGACCCCGGCCGCATCCGCCAGGCGTGCCGACTCACTGAGGTCAGCCACCGCCGCCTCGGCCTCGCCCGCCGCCAGCAAGGCCATGCCACGGTTGTGCAGGTCGCGCGACAGGCCCGCGCGATCATCGACGCTGCGGCTGGCCTCGGCGGCGGCCGTGAAGCGCGCCGCTGCAGCGCGTGGTCGGCCGGCTATCAGTGCGTCGCTGCCAGCGGCATTCAACCGGTCGGCCTGCGTCTCCTGCGGTGGCCGGGGCGGGGAGCCGCAGGCGGCCAGCAGCACGACGGAGGCAAGGACCAGCGGCCTCATGGCTTGGCCTCCACGGCAGGGGGCGGCTCGATGACACCGCTCGGCATGATGCGCTCGCCGCTGCCCGGATTGGTGTAGGAACGCATCAGCCAGTGCCGGTTCAGGCCATCGACCAGACGCTGCACCTCGTCGAGCAGCGTGCCGGCGCCTTCGCTCAGGCCAGGCAGGGTCGGCGCCGCCTTGCGTAGTTCGGCGGTGATCGCCTGCAGGTCGGAGGCGAGCCGGGCGAGGTCGGTGCCGAGTTGCTCGTCGGACAGCGCCTTGCCGGCGATGCCCTTGCCGTCAACCAGGCCGCCGGTGAGCTTCTTGGCATCATCAGCGATGCCTTGCGAGGTCGCGGCGATGGCAGCCACGGTGACGCTCATGGCCTCGACGCGGGCCAGCAGGGCGTCGAGACGCTGCGGCACCTGGCGCTCGCGCAGCCCGGCGATCAGTTCGCCAGCCTGCTGCGGCAACTGCTGGGCGCGGATCTCCTTGACCAGATCGCGGCTCTCCTGCACCAGGCCGGTGATCGACGACATCATCGGCCCAAGGTTGGATTCGAGATCGCGCAGCACCGCCTGCGCCATCTTGGTCGAGTCGCGCGGCGGTTCGATCGGGATCTCGATCGGACTCTCCTTGCTGTCCTTCCAGGCGAATTCCTCGCCGCGTCCCGGCTTCAACAGGATGCGCGTCTGGCCCATGAAGGGGGCGATAGGCACCTTGACCAGTGCGCGGGCGCCATCTGGCCCCTGACGCAGCGCATGCGCGGCGTCCTGCTCGATGTTCAGATGCAGCTTCAGGCGATTGTCGGCGAAGCTCGATTGCAGCACGCTGCCGACGGTGCGGCCGGAGAGCTCGACCGGGGTCCCGACCTGCAGCGATTGCGACAGCTCCTCATAGAATTCCAGGTCCTCTTTGGTCTGCTGGGGATCCTTGTGGGCGATGATCGCCGTCTGGGCGTACAGTTTCTCCTTGCCGGTAAACCACTGGCGCACGCTGCCGACGAGGATCAGCGCAATCACGGCGACCCCGACGGCGCCGAGCACAAAGGCCCCGACGATCGCATCGAGATGGCGGAACTTGAACGGTTGGGCGGTCATGGATGCCTGCGGGCGATGATGTCGGGATGGACGATGGGGGCGCGGATCGCCGGCACCAGGGCGGTGCGGCCACGGGCGGCGGAAAAGCGGCGGGTCGCCGGGACGACGCTGCCGCTGAGCGCGACGATGCGGGCGGCGGCGAGGCGGGGCGGCTCGGTGGCGGCGGTGAGGACGGCGAGACCGCGTGTGCGGGCTATCTCCAGGAGGTGGACCCAGACCTCTTCGGCCGAGCTTTCATCGAAGTCGGCAGCCGGATCGTCGAGCACGAGCAGCGCCGGATCGAGGATCATGGCCCGGGCCAGGGCGACCAGCCGGCGCAGGTTGGTCGGCGCGTAGGCCGGCGCGACGGCGGGCAACTCCTCGACGCCGAAGAGGTCGAGCACCTCGCGCGCCTTGCGTTCGACCTCGGCCTCGGGCGGGTCGCGCAGCCAGCGCAGCGGCAGCACCAGGTTGTCGCGTAGCGAGAGGTTCGAGAGCAGGGCGCCCTCGCCGCCGACGAAGCCGATGCGGTCGCGGACCTCGCCGGGCGGTCGGCCGCAGACCAGTACGCTGCCGGTCGTTGGCGATTCCAGGCCGATGGCGAGGCGCAGGGCGCTGCTCTTGCCGCCGCCCAGGCCGCTGGTCATCACGGCCAGTTCCCCGGCCTGGAGTTCGAGGTCGAGACCCTGGAAGACGGGCTCGGCCCGGCCAGGCGGCTGCCAGGACACGCCCGAGAAGGCGAGGATCGCGCTCATGCGAGGTAGGCCAGGGCGGTGACCCCGGCGCTCCATAAAAAGACCGCCGACAGGGAACGCACCACGCCGCGCGTCGCTGCACGCGGCACATCGGTCGAGGAGAGGCCGGCGGTCAGGCCTTCGTGGCAGGCTATGGCGGCGATGAGCAGGCCGGGGACGACGGTCTTGGCGAGCAGGATCGCGAGATCCCCGAAGGTCAGCGGTGCTGCGATCAGGGTCGCATAATCGACCAGCGGGGTCGGTGTGTTGCCGACCAGTTGCAGGATGATCCAGCCTGAGAGCAGCGAGGTGGCGATGAAGGCCATGGTCAGGCCGATGATCGCGACGATCACCCCGGCCATGCGCGGGATGACCAGGTAGTCGAAGGGATCGACGCCCATCGCCTCGAGGCTGTCGAGTTCGCGGTGCACGCGCATGCTCGCGAGTTCGGCGGCGATCGCAGCGCCGCTGCGGCCGATGACGATGAAGGCGACCAGCAGCGGGCCGAGTTCGCGCACCAGCACGGTGACCAGCAGAGTGCCGAGCAGGTCGCGACCGGCCGCTCCGGACAGCAGGATGGCCTGCACGCCGACCACGGCCCCGGTCAGGACGGCGATCAGCCCGACGAAGGGCAGGGCCTCGACGCCGGTGAACAGGATCTGGCGCTTCAGCACCTCGCGGCCGACCTTCGGCACCAGCTTGCGTCCCTTGGTCAGGTGGCGCAGGGCATAGCCGATCAGGGTGGCGATCGACAGGACGTAGGACGCCGCTGCGATGGTCGCCCTGCCGAGGGCCGATACGGGTGATTCGACGGCGGACATGCCGGCGCGATGCTACTCCGTCCGTCGCTTTGGGCTAGGGCCGCGCCATGGCTTCGCACCGGAAAGGCCGTCCTTCGGGGAAGCCTTTGCGCTGCGGAATGTCCGGCCCGAGCTGGGGCGTCGCTGCCGATTTCCCGCCACGGCAGGCGGCGGCCAGGGCTTCGCGCAGGGGGAAGGGTTTGCCGATCGCATTGCTGGTCGCCAGCAGCAGCCCGCCAGGCGCTACGCGGGCCCAGGCGAGTTGCAGCAGTTCAGGGTAGTCGCGCCGCGCCACCCAGCCCTGCCCGCCCTGCGCCGAGGTCGGCGGATCGATGATCACGAGATCGTAGATGCCGTCGTCCCCGGCGCAGAAGCCACGGGCATCCTGGCGCACGGTGCGGTGGCCGGACAGTCCATTGGCGGCTGCCGCTTCGCCCGCCCGCGCCAGGGCCGGTTGGCTGAGATCGACATCGGTGGCTTCCGCCGCGCCGGCCGCCAGCAGGGACAGCGAGAAGGCGCCGGTGTAGGCGAAGAGGTTGAGGACGCGCGCCCCGCTGGCCCGGCCGCGCAGCCAGGCGCGGTTGGCGCGCTGATCGACATACAGGCCGCTGGCGATGCCGGCGAAGGGGCGCAGCGGATACGCCACGCCCAGTTCACGCGCCTCGACCACGGCCTCGGCATCGAGAGGCACTTCGGGCCAGCGGCGTGAGCGTACTCCGCCCTGGCGCAGGTCGGTGAGATGGTCGTGGACGACGATGGCGGCCTGCGGCATGGCCGTGGCCAGCGCGGCGAGGGCCTGGTCGAGCCACGGCGCGCAGCACGCGGCGGTGACCACGACGGACAGCACGCTGCCATAGCGCTCGACGCGCAGGCCGGGCAGCGCATCGCCCTCGCCATGCACCACACGGTAGCAGTCGCTGGCGGGGTCGGCGTGCAGGGCGGCCCGGCGTTCCCACGCCTTGGCCACGGCTGCGGCCGGGTTCCAGCCGTCGGGCACGACGCGGGCGCACACCGGGGCGGCGGGATCGGCCAGAGCGGTGGCGATCGCCGCGCCGCGCTCATCGATCAGCCGCACCACTTCGCCGGCGCGCAGCCGGTCGAGGCCGCGCGTCCAGCGGTCGGGGCGGATCCAGGGATGGCCGCGTTCGACGAAGCCGATGCTTTCCCGCCCGATCTGCAGGGTCTTCACGCGATCACCGGCTTGTCGGTATGCACCGAACCATCGCGATCGACGCGGTGCGAGAAGCACGAGCGGCGTAGTTGATGGCAGGCCGGGCCGGGGGCTTCGACACTGTAGAGGATGGCATCGCCATCGCAGTCGAGGCGCACCTCGACGACCTTCTGGGTGAAGCCGCTCTCCTCGCCCTTGGTCCACAGCTTCTTGCGGCTGCGGCTGTAGTAGGTCGCAAGACCGGTGGCCAGGGTCTTGGCCAGGGCCTCGCGGTTGGCCCACGCGACCATCAGCACCTCGCCGGTGGAGCGTTCCTGGGCGATGGCGGTGACCAGGCCCTGTTCGTTCCACTTCGCCAGGGCGAGGACTTCGTCGGGGGATCCGCGCGGGGCGATATCGGCCATGGCGGACATGGTCGCCCGGCTGCCGCCGGTGCAACCACTGGCGGGATCCTACATCCCTAGTAGCCTCCCGCCGTGCTCTGGCTGCGCGCGTTCCTGTATGGTTGTCTGCTGCTGATCCTCTCGTTGGGTCCGGCGAACTCCGTGCAGATTGTCGCTTGGGCCGGCATGCTGGTACGCGAGACCGGCCAGGCACCGGTCGCCGTCGCACTCAAGCGCACCTTCAGTGGTGAAGCTCCATGCCGCATGTGCCACGCGGCGGAGCAGTTGCGTGCCGTCGAGCAGGGACCGCCCGGGGCGCCGCCGACCACTCCGCCGGGGAAGCTCGATCCGTGGTTCATTGCTGACGCCCGGAATATGCAGTTGCCGCTGCCACAATCTGGTGCGCTGGTCGGCATACACATCGTCGGCAGGCAGCCGGACGGGGTCAGGCCCCGCCGAGACGAGCCGGTTCCCAGGGGCTGATCCGCGTCCGGATCCCACCTGAACCCTCGTCGATGCCGCGTTGCGGCATCCGGAGTCTCCATGTCCTGTGTCCTCCTGCGCGGCCGTCTGGTCGCGTCCTCCATTCTCGTCGCCGCCCTGCACGCCGCCGAGAACCCTTCCATCATCACCGTCACCGGTCAGCCCGAGCCGTCTCCCGGCGTGCAGGCGTGGTCGCCTGGTCCGCCGGCCAGCGATGTCGCCAGCTGGCTGCGCGGCCAGCCCGGCGTGCGTGCAGTACGCATGGGCAGCCATGGCCTCGACCCGGTGGTAGATGGTCAGGGCGCGGCCCGCCTGCGCGTGACCATCGATGGCTGCCCGGTCCAGGGCGGCTGTCCCAACCGCATGGATCCGCCGAGCAGCTACGCCCCGGTCGGCGCCTTCGATATCGTCGAACTCGATCGCGGTCGGGGCGACGTCCGCTCGGCCGGTGGCAGTGCCGGCCACCTGCGTGTCGAACGGCAGGTGCCGATGTTCGGGGCTGATGACCGGTTGCAGGGCCGGGTGGGCGGCTCGGTCGCCAGCCAGGGGCACGAGCGCCAGACCTGGGCGGATGTCAGTGCCGGCAATCAGAGCGGGGGCGTCCGCGCCATCGCCGGTGCCAGTGCGGCGGGCAGTTACGAGAACGGCAGCGGCCAGGAGATCCTGTCCGGGTATCGTCAGGTGCATGGCACCCTGCTGGGGGCCTGGCGTCCCCTCGCCGGCCACGAGTACCAGGTCGGCGGCACCATGGTGCAGGCCCGTGATGTCCGCTTCGCCGGAGCGTCGATGGATGCCCCGGTCAGCGACATGGTCCTGGCCACCGCAGGCACCCGGCATCGCGTGGGCGATTGGACCGCCACCAGCCGAGTCTTCACCTCCCAGGTCGATCATGAGATGGACAACTACTCGCTGCGTCCGTGGACCGCGGCCATGGCCATGCGCACGGTGACCGAGGCCGATGTGCTGGGCGGCAGATTCGATGTCTCACGCAGCGAGGGCGCGCTCCGTCCCGCTTTCGGCCTTGATGTCGAGGTGCAGCATCTCGATGCCCGGCGCACTCGTGCCGCCAATCCGACGGCCACGACCTTCCTCGAATCCGTGGTCTGGCCGGATGTCCAGTTGGCCCGCGTCGGCGCCTATGGCGAGATGGAAGGGCGTGCTGGGGTCTGGCGCTCGGTTCTGGGCATCCGCCTCGACCATGTCGACAGTTCGGCCTCGGCCCGCGATGCGACGCTGACCATGGGCCGGCTGGCTCCGCGTACGCTCTACCAGACCTACTACGGCGTCAGCGGCGACGATCGCAGCGAATGGCTGCCCGGAGCCGTGCTGCGCTGCGAACGCACCATCGGCTCCACCGGAATCCTCGGTGTGACCCTCGGACGCACCATGCGGGCCGCAGACATCAACGAGCGCTATATCGCGATGAATGGCATGGGCACGACCCCCGCTGCCGTCGCGGCCAGCCGCTGGGTCGGCAACCCCGACATCGCTGCCGAGGCGCATCATCAGGTGCGCTTCACCGCCGACTGGCGCGAGGAGGGCAGCTACAAGCTGTCCACCACTGCCTTCGCCGACCGGGTGCAGGATCACATCCTGCGCGACCGTGCGCGGGGCGAGGACGGCGTGCTGCGCAGCGATGGGGCGACGATCTACCACAACACCGAGGCCCTCTATGCCGGTGCCGGAGTGTCGGGGGATTGGCGTTGCCTGGCCAGCCTCAGCCTGGCTGCTTCAGCCGACTATGTGTGGGCCAAGGACCTCGCCAGCGGCCTGCCCCTGGCGCAGATCCCTCCTCTTTCCGGCAGTGCGACACTGCGCGGGCATCTGTTCACGGATCGACTGGTGCCGGCGCTCAGCGTGCGATGGGCCGCCCGGCAGGGTCGGGTCGATGCGGATCCCGCGCTCGGCAGCGGCATCGATCCCGGCAAGACTCCGGGTTGGGCGGTGGTCGATGTGCGCGTCACCTGGCTGGAATCGGCGTGGGGCGAAGCGGCGATCGGCTGCGACAACCTGTTCGACCGCACCTACGCCGACCACCTGGCCAAGGCTGAGACCTTCGATCCGACCGTGACCCGGGTCGATGAACCGGGCCGCAGCCTGTGGGCCTCGCTGGACTGGAGGTTCTGATGCGTCTCCTGGATTCGGATCCATTGCGTCGTCTGGCAGGCACGCATCATGGACCCATGCGTATAATTCTGCTCTTGGTTCTCGTGGCTGTGCTGGTAGCGGCCGAACTGCCGCTCGCTGGCACCTGGACCGGCACCAGGCCGGCTATCCCCGCTGACGGCACGGTGGTGCTGGCGATGTATGATCGCAACGGCACCTGCTGCGGCGGGCCGGCCGCTGCCCTGGCCGGACTGGGCAATCTGCGCGTCGCCCTGGCGGACAAGCCAGGCATCACGCTGATCGCGGTCGATGTCACGGCCGAGGCCACGCCTGAGGCGGCGACGGCGGCAGCCGCGCTGCATCACACCGAGGGCATTCCGCTGCTGGTCGATGCGCCGCGCGCGACCGCCAAGGCGCTGCAGGTGGAACTGGAAATGACCATGACCTATGTCGTCCGCCGTGCGGATGGCACGCAGGATGTGGTGTTCAGTCCGAACCAGGTGAAGAAGACGTTGGGGATTTAGGGCATCCGGTGTACCGGCACCGGCCGTCCAGGCGCGAAGGCGCGGATGGTCTTCACGGTGCCGGGTACAGCCAGTCGGGTGATCGCTGATTCGACGGCATGGCGCACCGTTGCTGGCGGTGCGGCGATGCGCGCATTGATGATCACCTGCGCCGTGGCTGACGGATTTCCGTCGGCCATGACGCGCAGCGTCGCCTGGGCTCGGCCGCTCACCTGATTGGCGACCAGCACCAGTTCGCCCGAACGCAGCAGGCATTTGAGATGCGCTGCGCCGGGCAGGGCGATGCCGTCCATCAGCTTCATCAGGACCGTCTGCCAATCAGCAGGTCCGCGCAATTCCACCGTGGCATTGAGCCAGCCGAGGGCCGCCTCGCCCTCGGCGTAGGTGTCGTAATCGACCAGGATGCGCTTGCCGCCGCCCGGCTCGACGCTGGCCAGCACCGCATCCAGCCAGGATTCGACGCCCTCGCCGGTCGCGGCCGACGCGCGCAGGATGGTGGCGGAGGGGGCGCGGGAAGCCAACTCGGCGGCGATCAGGTCGAGCCCGTCCGCTCCATCGCATTTGCTGATCAGCAGGATATCCGCCTCGCGCACCTGCTGACGGTAGATGTAGGCGGTGGCCGGATCCATCGTCCCGGCTTCGACGGCGCGCAGGGCGGCGGGATCGACCAGGACGGTGAACGGGGCGACGCGCAGGTCCGGCCCACCGTGTACGGCCAGCGGGCGCAGCACCGTCGCGGCGATATCGACGCA
>JFJP01020325.1_pt2 | contig 49180 bp, 40 predicted proteins | sample 431651 | NCBI WGS metagenome assembly JFJP01 (sample SAMN02602958, study PRJNA72255) | Microbial mat metagenome, whole genome shotgun sequencing project. | biome: fresh water; feature: sink hole; material: water; isolation source: purple microbial (photo- and chemosynthetic) mats found in... | reverse complement strand
AGTCCCTGCGTGCGTTGCAACGAGACGGTGAAGTTCGGCTCGCTGTGGACGCATGCCCAGGCGCTGGGCGCCGAGCGCATCGCCACCGGGCACTACGCCCGCACCGAGCGCATCGGCGACCGCATCGTCCTGCGCCGGGCCATCGATCAGTCCAAGGACCAGACCTGGTTCCTCTGCACCCTGACCCAGGCGCAGCTCGCCATCGCCGAGTTCCCGGTCGGCGGCCTGGACAAGACGGCGGTGCGCGAGGCGGCGCGCCGGCGCAATCTGCCCACCGCCGACAAGCGCGAGAGCATGGATCTGTGCTTCCTCGGCGCCGACGGCGTCGGCGGCATGCTCAAGCGCGAGCGCCCCGACGCTTTCCGCCCTGGCCTGATCGTCGGCGAGGACGGCCGCGTGCTGGGCGAGCACCAGGGCCTCGGCCTGCACACCATCGGCCAGCGCAAGGGGTTGGGCATCGCCGGAGCGGGGGAGCCGCTGTTCGTATTGCGCCTGGATGTCGCGGCCAACGCCGTGGTGGTCGGTCCGCGCGAGCGGCTGCTGGTGGCCGAATTCCGTCTGCGCGGCTGCGTCTGGCATCTCACTGCTCCGGGCTTCGACGGGCTGCGCTGCGCGGTGCGTCCGCGCCATCGCAGCGCCCCGCTGCCGGCCACCGTGCACGCCGATGGCCGGGTCGTGCTCGACGAGCCGTTTGTTCGTCCTGCACCGGGCCAGGCTTGCGCGATCTATGATCCGTCCGACACCATCTGCCTCGGCGGTGGCTGGGTCGCCTGACGTTCGAATTCCGCTGGTCCGGAGAGGACTGTCTCCTCCTGCTGGCGAGACCTGCCAGGCACACAACGCAAACAGCCAGGTGCGCTGCACCTGGCTGTTTCCCTTGATCCGGTCGACTGTCTCAGCCGATGGTCTTGGCGACCTGTTCGGCGGTCAACTTGGTGAAGGGGCGGCCAGCCTGGCGCGAGACCCAGCTCTGGGCCGGGGCGCTGAGCGGCTTGCCGGCGGCGAGCTGCTTCTTGACCAGTTCCTTCATGCGGACGTCGCGGGGGGCGTTGAACGCCTTGGAGGTGGCCTGGATCTTCTTCTCGCCAAGCAGGCGGAGGTGACGGAAACGATGCTGACCGCGGGCCATGGGAACTCCGTTTGGAAGGGCGGGGATAATGCGGTGGCAGGAGCGCCGGTCAAGTGTCGTATCCCCCATCGGATGGGGGCAGGGCGTAGCCCTGGCCGCAGCGTCAGCGAGGATCGGGCGCCAAGGGGCGGTGGCGGCATACAATGGGCGCAGCCCATGCCGCCACGTTTTCGGAGCTTGCGACGAAAACGAGTCCCGACAAAGCCCGGGGGGCAGGCCCGTCAGGGCCGTGGGGGCGCCAGCCCCCAAGCACAATTATGCAGGGCTTCCTGCACATCGGCATGGTCATCGAGATCGTCGAGCAAGGCCTGCACCGCCTCGGCCACCGCCGGATCGGTCACCGGGATCTCGGTGTCGGGAATCCGGGTCAGGTCGCTGCGCACCACGGTCAGCTTGGCTGCGGCAAGGGACTTGGCGATCGCGTCGTAATCCTTGATCTCGGCGATCACCGTGGTCGAACCATCGGCGAAGGTGACGTCGATGGCGTCTGCGCCGCCGTCGAGCAGCGCTTCCATCACGCGCGTGTCGTCGGCGCCTTCGACCACGAACAGCGAGCGCGGCTTGAACTGCCAGGCGACGCAGCCGGGGGCGCCGAGGGCGCCGCCGTGGACCTCGAAGATCTTCTTCACCTCGGGTGCGGTTCGGTTCCGGTTGTCGGTCAGGGCCTCGACCACCACCGCCACGCCGCCGGGGCCGTAACCTTCGTAGGTCAGTTCGACCATCTGCTTGCCGTCCGCTCCGACGCCAGAGCCCTTCTTGATCGCCCGCTCGATCGCGTCGCTGCTCATCTGCGCCGCGCGGGCCCGGGTGACGGCGAGGCGGAGGCGGGGATTGTCCTCGGGCCGCGTGCCACCACCCAGCTGGACCGCCGAGACGATCAGCACGCCCATCTTGGCCCACGTCGCCGCCCGTTTCTGGTCAGCGGCGTCCTTGTGGTGCTTGAGATTATGGTAACGGCCGGAGCGGAGCGCCACGGTTCACTTCTTCGCGCTAGGCTTCTTCTCGGGCTTGGCTGCCGCCTTGGCGGCCTTGGGCTTCTCGGCCTTGGGCTTGTCCGCCTTGGGCTTCTCGGCCTTGGGCTTGTCCGCTTTGGGCTTCTCAACCTTGCCGGTCTTGGGCTTCTCGACCTTGCCGGTCTTGGGCTTCTCGACCTTGGCTGTGGCCGGCTTCTCGACCTTGCCGTTCTTGGCCTTCTTGACCTTGTCCATGCCCAGCGGATCTGGCTTGTCCCAGCCGTGGGCGATGATCTGCGGTTCGTCGAGACCCGCCTCCTGGTACATCTGCACGTGCTCGCGCAGGGTCCGAGAGAGGCGGTCCATGCCTTCGAGGTCGAGGGCTTCCTCCAGGCGCTTCTGTGCCTGCTGCAGGGTCCACGCCTTGGAGCAGCCGCCGAGGAACTTGAGCAGCCGGAGCTGCTCCTCGTCGCAGGGGAACACCTTCAGCCCGAGGGCGAGCAGCAGCGAACGGTCGACGAAGTCGCGCCGGATGTTGCTGGTCTCAGGCAGGGCGCGCAGGGTCTCGATGCCATCGCCGGCCAGCGCCTCGCGGATGTCCATGCGGCGGAAGGCGGTGTAGAGGTCGGCGAGCAGGTGGCGCAGGTCCTCGGACTTCTCACGCACCTTCGGATAGCGCACGCCGAGGACGTCTTCGATCTCGCGCACGGTCGCGACCCGCATGTCATTCCAGTCGATGAACTCGTCCCGCAGACGCTTCATCGCGTCCTTGGCCGAGCGCTCGGGCACGCCGAGTTCAAGGATCTGCTGGACCAGGGCTTCGATGACGTCCTCATAGGTCTGCGGCTTGCGCCGGCCATAGCGCTCTTCGAGCGCCTCGGTGACACGGGCGAGGTCGGCGGACAATGCGGCGTCGGGACCCGCGGCGGGCTTGGCCATGCGGCTGCTCCAGAGGGGTGGGCAGGCTAGCGGGGGCGGAGGAGGGGTCAATTCATTGCCAGTGCATGGCACCTCATTGTCCCAGGGGTTAGGGGGGTCAATTCATTGCACCTCATTGCCCCAGGGGTTAGGGATTAGGGGTTAGGGTCGTGCCGCGGAATCGTCACGGACCACGGCATACGGTGCGAAGGCTGCCTCGTGGTCCGGAACCGCACTGCCCAACGACCCTAACCCCTAACCCCTAACCCCTAACCCCTGGGGCAATGGTGCCGATTGACCCCCACCGCCAGCCGGCGATGGTTGATTGCTGGATGCCAGACCCCGCCAGCAACGACCAGACCAGGCCGACCGTGCCTGGCACCAAGGACGACAAGACCCTCGTCAGCGATCTGTCGGGTCAGGAATGCACCGTCGTCTCCGACCTGTCCGGGGCCAAGGGTCCGTCGGTCCAGCACACGGCGATGACCGTCGCCCCGGGAGCGGACGTTCAGGACGCCATACCTACCCATGTCAGCGATCCAGCCCGCAAGCATGCCGGGACGGACGTGACCAACCTGCACGTCGGTTCGGGACCGCCGAGCGCCTCGGATGGCACCCACCTGGGCGAGGTATGGGGCGACTTCCAGTTCAGCCGTCTGCTCGGTCGTGGAGGCATGGGCGCGGTGTATCTCGGCAAGCAGTTGTCGCTCGACCGCCAGGTGGCGATCAAGGTGCTGCCGGGCCACCTGTCGGAGAACGAGCAGTTCCGCGAGCGCTTCCAGCTGGAGGCCAAGGCGGTCGCGAAGATGAGCAGCCCGCACGTCGTGCAGGTCTTCGCCGCCGGCGTGCACCAGGGCCACCACTACTTCGCCATGGAGTTCGTCGATGGCGAGGACCTGTCGCGCAAGCTGCGCACGGGCTTCAAGCCGTCGTACAAGCAGGCCCTGGAGCTGGTCCTGCAGGCGGCCAAGGGGCTCGCCGCGGCCGGCGAGCACGGCATCGTCCATCGCGACATCAAGCCGGGCAACATGATGATCGACCGCAAGGGGTCGCTCAAGATCATGGACTTCGGTCTGGTCCGCCTGGCCACGGCGGCGCACTCGCTGACCATGAGCGGCACGGTGATGGGCACGGTCAGCTACTTCAGTCCCGAACAGGGCCGCGGCGAGCCATGCGACCAACGCACCGACCTCTACGCCCTCGGCGTGGTGTTCTACGAACTGCTCACCGGCCGCCTGCCGTTCACCGGCGAGAACGCCACCTCGGTCATCTACCAGCACATCCACGCCCCGCCCAAGGCGCCGCGCGAACTGGACCCCAACATCCCCGACGACTTCCAGGCGGTGGTGCTGAAGTGCATGCAGAAGCGGGCGGACGACCGCTACGGCAGCGCCGTCGATCTGCTCGCCGACCTCGAACGCCTGCGCGACGGCCAGCCGCCGGCGATCGCCCTCGAACGCCCTGATCTGCTGATGAGCGGGGCCACCATCATCGGCAGCGGCACCTTCGCCTCGCCAGCGGGCGCCGGTACGACGAGCAAGCCGGCTCGGCGCTCCAGCGGACCCACGGTCGCGGTCGTGGTCGGATTGCTGGCCGCTGGCGGGGCAGCTGCCTGGTGGCTGACGCGTTCTCCGCCACCCGCCCCGTCGGATCCTGTCCCGGCGCAGCGGCCGGTGGATGCCCCTCCGACCGTGCCGGCCAGCGTGGCGGTCGACTCCCAGGTGACCACGCTCCTCACCGCCCTGTCGCAGCAGCAGCATCGCGACAAGGAGCGCCGCGATGCCATCGCCTCGGCCGAGGCGATGCTGGTCGAGGGACGCTATGATGACGCCGAATCAGCCCTGGCCGCCCTGATCGCCCGGGATCCCGACGACAAGGAACTGGCCCTCGCCTTGCGCAAGGTCGAAGTGGCGCACGAGCAGGCCCGTCGTCAGGCCGCAGCCGCCGCAGCCGCCGCCGCAGCCGCCGCCACCGCGGCTGCGACCCCGACGGCAGGCACTGTAGATCCCGCCTTGAACAGCGCCCGCGAGGCCCTGGCACGCGGTGATCTGCCCGAGGCGCGACGGGTGGTGAACGTCAACCGCGGCCTGAAGTCCGACGATCCGGCCTGGGCCGAGATGGCCAAGGCGCTCGACGCCGCCGAGGGGCGTCTGGCCCTGGTCGAGGCGCAGGACGCGTTCAAGCGCGGCAACGTCGAATACGCCGGCACTGCCGCAGCCAAGGCCAAGGGCCTGATCCCCGATGATCCGGCGCTGGCCACCTTGCTGGCCGACATCGAGCGGCTCGATGGCCAACGCAAGCAGCGTGACCGCGTCCTGCTCGAAGCCGACAACCTCCTGACCGAGGGCCAGGCGGGCAAGGCCGAGGAACTGCTCACCGCCCTCGTCGAGCAGCACCCGGATGACAGCCAGGCGAGCAACGCCCTGCGCCGGGCCAAGGCGGCGCGCGAGAAGTCCGACGCGCTGGAGCGTGCGGTCAGCGAGCAGCTCGCCCAGGGCGCTGCGGCGCTCGCCCGCAACGATCTCGATGCGGCGCAGCTCGCCTATACCGCAGCCCGCCAGCTCGATCCCAAGAGCGAGTCGGCGACCCTCGGCCTGAACACGGTGCGGGAGCGCAAGGACGCCATCGACGCCAGCCGCAAGCAGGTGGAGGCACTCGTTGCCGCCCGCGACCTTGCCGGCGCAGCTGCCGAGCTGGCGCGGCTGGAGAAGCTGGCGCCCGGCAGTCCGCAGGCCGTTCTGGCCGCCAGCCAGCTCAACGCCGCTCGTGTCACCGAGGCGCAGGAGCGGGCCAAGGCCGAGGCGCTGGAGCGCGAACGCCAGGAACGGGCCAAGGTCCTGGCGGCGAAGCTCGACGACCTCCAGCAGCCGATCCCGCCGCTGGCTGCCGAGCTCGACGCCTTCACCGCCGAGGCGGGAGCCGAGCGGGCCGAAATCCCCGACCTGCGCCGTCGTCTCGATGATCGACGCAGCCGAGAAGCCGCCATCGCCCTGCTGGCAGCCCTCGATGCAGCCTTCGCCAAGCGCGATGCCACCGCCCTCGGGGCGCTGTTCGCCGGGGGGCCCGCCGACGGAAGCCAACTGATCGAGTTCATGGCCATGCCGGGGGCCCGCCTCACCACCCGCCTGACCGGTTTCGCACGCAACGGCGAGACCGCAGTCGGCAGCATCGCTCTCGTCCATGCCATGGACAACGCCCCCGAGGAGCAGTCGGCCGTGCGCTGGGAGATGCGCCGGAAGGACGGCGCCTGGCACATCGTCAACGCGGTCGTCGAACCCGCCGCAGGATCCCCATGAAGCTCCGTACCCTCGTCCCGCTCGTCCTCGCCGCTTCCGCCGCCGCCGCCGAACTGCCGCTCGGCCTGGTCGAACTCGTCGACAAGGCAGGCGTCATCGTGCGCTTCGACGCCGCCACCAGGCTGAACCTCGGCCAGATGGTCGCTCTGCATGGTCCAGGCTCGGTGGTGAAGCATCCGCTCACCGGCAAGGTGGTGACCGAGCAGCGCAAGCTGCTGGCCAAGGGGCAGATCATCGCCATCGAGGGCGATCGCCTGCGACTGCGCGTGCTGTGGCGGGCCGGCGAGGCCCAGCCGGAGGCGGGGTGGGATGCCGTGCCTTTGCCCGGCGAGGCTGCGCCGAACGCGCCGCCGGCGGCCAGCGCCGCCCTGCCTGCGGTATCTGCCCCTGCCGGAGCCTCGATCGCGGTGAAGCTGCCGGTCATCGACCCCGACGGCGATCCGCTGGTCATCACCTGGGAACTGGTCGGCGCCATCGGACGCTGCGGCCACCTCGACGCCAGGCTGACTGCGCAGCCCGAGGTGGTGTGGTCTGCGCCCGGCCAGCCGCCCGAGGGCGGCATCGCACTCAAGGCGACGGTGGTCGATCCGTACGGCCAGCAGGCCGTGCTAAGCCTGCCGCTGGACGTGAAGGGGGCCGACGATGCGCGCCGGCCACGCAAGCCCTTCGCCGGCCTCGGTACCGGCCAGGAGCCGGCGTGGATGAGGCTCGAACGGGCCGACGACGGTTCCTGGGTCGGTGTGGATGATGCCGGACGCGTCCTGCGCACCGGCCCCGGCTGGCAGCAGGCCGTCCCCATGGCTCTTGGCGACGGCGCACGCCGACCGCTGGTGGCGGTGCTGCGTGGCAAGGAACTGCATGTCCTCGACCGCGACAAGGCAGCGGTGCTGATCTTCACCGAGGCAGGCCAGCTGCGCCGCACCCTCGGCGGGCTGAGCGAACCCGGCGACCTTGCGGTCGGCGCGGATGGAACCGTGTACGTCGCCGACCAGCGGGCCGGCGGCGTCATGGTCTTCGATGCGAGTGGTCGCTTCCGCGCCCGCGCTGGCCGTGTCGGCGATGACGGATTCGCCGAGGTCAGCCGGGTCTGCGTCGGACCGGACGGCATCCTGGCGGTGCTCGACGCCCAGGCGCGGAGGCTGCATCGCTTCACCGGCGAGCTGCGCCGCCTCGACGCCTGGACGGTGACCGGCGATCCCAAGATCCGGCCGGTCGATGTCACCGTGCATCCGCGCGGACTGCTGGTGCTGCTCGAGGACGGCACGGTCCAGCTCTACGGCGGCAAGGGGACGGTGGCCGAAACCTGGAAACCCAGCGCTGGCGCCGGCCTCGTCGACAACACCGGATCGGCGGTGGCCATCGCCAGCGACGCCGGTGGCGAGGTCGTGGTCTGCCATGCCGGTGGGATCGCCGCTCGACTCGCAGCCGACGGGAGGGTGCTGGGCCAGCGCGGCCCGGGTCTCCTGGCCAGCTCCACGCGTTGGGCGGCGGACGGCCTCGGCCGGATCTTCGCCCTCGACGTCGACACCGGCCTGCTGGCCGCGCATGACGCCGAAGGCTGGCGCACCACCCGATTCGGCGGCACCACGCGCAACGGCGGACCGTTCGCCGAGGCCGGTGCCATGGCCGTGGTCCCCGATGGCTCGGCCATCGCCGTGCTGGACGTCGACAAGTGCACGGTGGTGCGCTTCGATGGCCGCGATCTGCGCAAGGCGCCATTGGTGTTCGGCGGCGAGGGCGGCAACAACGGCCAGTTCAAGGCGCCGCTGGCGATCGCTGCCGACGAGGCCGGACGCACCTATGTGCTCGATGAGGACCTCTACCGCGTATCGGCGTTCGATGCCGGTGGCCAGTTCCTCTTCGCCTTCGGCGAACGGGGCGGAGCGCCCAACCAGCTCGATGAGCCGATCCTGGTGGCGGTGTCGCCCGCCGGCGATGCGGCCTACATCTTCGATGAGGACCGCTACGAGGTGAAGAAGTACGCCCTCGACCAGCAGGCCAGGACCGGGCGCCACGCCGCCACGGGCGGCGGCAAGGGGTCGAACCCCGGTCAGTTCCGCGGCGCCGTCGCCATGCAGGTCGACCGCCAGGGATTGCTGCATGTCCTCGATGCCAGCCGTGCCGACTGGCAGGTGGTCGACTTCCGCGGCCAATCGCTGCTGCCGGTGTCGGCGCGCCCGACCGCCGAGCTGCTGCGCGGCGCCGCGACGATGGCGGTGTCGCCCGACGGCACGGCCTGGCTGGCCGGCGGCGGCAGCGCCATCGGCCTGCGTTGACGCGACGGTCTTCCGCGCGAACCGTCGCGCTCCAGCACCGTTCATCCCCTGGCAGGAGCCAACCATGTTCCCAACCGGTCCCGATCCGCGTCGATCGGCGCCACCACCGTTCAGCCTCGACCGCAAGGACATCCTGCGGGCGAAGCAGCGTGGCCAGCTGTCGCGCACCGAGTGGCGGATGGTCGTGTTCCTGCCGGTGCTGCTCGGGCTGCTGGCCTGGACGATGTGGGATTGGAAGGAGCGTCTCGCCGCGACGTTGACCAGCAAGGGCGAGCAGCTGCCGGTGACCGCCAAGCTGTCGCCGATGCCGCGGCCGGGCTGGGAGGTCCTGCCGGGCATGCCGGCCCAGACCGAGGTCGACGCTGCGCGCGAGGCGGCCGCCGCGCTGGTCAACGTCAATGCCGGTGTACCGCTGACCGCCTCCGGCCTCGACCCCATCACCCTGGCCTGGGCCGAGGCGCGGCTGGATGCTGATCGCGTCACGCCGCCCCTGCCGCAGCGGCTGGCGGCGCGCGATCTGCTGCTGGCCGACCACGTCCGGCTCGGCACGCCGATGATCCTCGAAGGCCTGCTGGAAGATCGGCTGCCAGGCCGGATCGAAGGCTCCGACCGTCCGTGGCAGCGCCTGCTGCTGGCCATCGACGAGGGGCAGTTCGTCGAGGTGCTCTCCGAAGCGCGCACTGCCGCCGAGATCCCGCTCGGAACCCAGGTCCGCATCACCGGCCGGTTGCTCGCCTATGATGAACGGCCCGCCGGCGAGGCGAAGATCCAGCTGCCGATCGTGCTCGGCCGAGTCCTCGCCATCTCGACGGCCCAGCCCGAGGCTGATGACGCCCTGGCCGAGTTTCACCGGCCGTTCTCCATGCCCAGCGACCTGTTCGGCGAGGTCGACGACTTCCGCCTATGGACCGAGACGCGGCCGTACTACTACCTGCTCGGCCAGGTCCTGCGCGACCGCACCACTGCCGGGGCTTGGGATGGCGCCGAGGATGGCAACCAGGCCGCCGACGATCTGCATCTGAATCCGGCCGACTACCGCGCCAAGCCGTACCGGATCACCGGCTACGTCTACGAATCCTGGGAGGATCAGGAGGTCGCCCGCGATCAGCCGTTCGGCGTCGCCAGGGTCGTCCGTCTGCTGATCTACCGTCGCGATGTCGCGCCGGTGACCGAGATGATCGACGGCAAGGAGTCGCGCGAGGTCAAGCAGGTGCTGCGGCTGTATGAGCTGGCCGTCATCACCGATCAGCCGCCGCCGGAGAAGGGCGTGCTGGTCACCGCCCTCGGCCGCTTCCTGAAGAAGCGCGCCATACCGGTGAAGGTGGAGGAGATGCGCGACAAGGCGAACGGCGTGCAGCGGCACAGCGATCGCATCTACACCTGGCTGTTCGTCACCGAGCCCTGGGAGGTCGTCCCGGTGCACGAACGCTACGGCATGGGCATCCTGGGCTGGGGCCTGGTCATCCTGACCTCGATCCTGCTGCTGGTCGGCATCTTCTGGTGGCGGCACGAGGTGAAGGACGGTGGCAAGCTGATCCGCGCCAAGGTCGTGGCGATGCGCGCCAACCGCCATCGCCTGACCGGCAGCAAGCCCCAAGGAAAGTCAGCCTCCGAGCCGTCTGCGGATCCGCAGGCGCCAGCCTCTTCCCCTGCCGCCCCAGCGGGGCAGGCTCCGCCACCGACATGAACCCGCTCGCCCTGCCGCTCGCCTTCGCTCCGGTCTACCATGTGCTGGTCTGGGGAGGGCGGCGCCTGGCGCGCTGGCGTACCGACCTGCCCGACGGGCCGGTCGGCGAGAGCTGGGATCTGAGCGACCACCAGCGCGGCGACAGCGTGGTCGCAGAGGGGCCGCTGGCCGGGCGCAAGCTGGGCGAACTGACCCGTCTGCACGGCCGCGAACTCGTCGGGGCCGCCTGGGACGGCGGCGAATTCCCGCTGCTGGTCAAGGTCATCGACGCCAGCGACCGCCTGTCGGTGCAGGTGCATCCCGACGATGCCCTGGCCCGGAGCCTGGGCGTCGGTACGCGTGGCAAGACCGAGTGCTGGCTGGTGCTGGAAGATGGCGGCGAACTGTTCGTCGGCTTGAAGCCCGGAGTCACACGTCAGGCCTTCGAGGCCGCCCTGGCGGCCGGCCGGGTCGCGGATTGCCTGAACCGCCAAGCGGTGGGCGACGGCGATTTCGCGTTCCTGCCGGCGCGCACGGTGCATGCCCTCGGCGCCGGCACGCTGATCTGCGAGGTGCAGCAGACCTGCGATGCCACCTTCCGGGTCGATGACTGGGGTCGGGTTGGCCTCGATGGCAGGCCACGGCCGCTGCATGTCGCGCAGTCGCTGGCGACGATCGATTTCACCGGTGCTGCCGGGGGCTGCGTCAGCAACCCGCCTTTCACCAGCCATCGCGCCGGCGGCACCTGCCGCGAGCTGGCGAGCTGCCGCTACTTCACCGTCGAGGAACGCCTCGCCGAACAGACCCGCGGCGGTGGACACGGCGGTTTCAGCATCGTCACCTGCCTGCGCGGCACTGGCACGCTGTCGACGGCGGCCGGCTCGGTCCGCATCCGTCCGATGCAGACCTGCCTGGTTCCGGCGGTGGCCGGGCCGTGGCAGGCCGATGGCGACGGGGAACTCCGGCTGCTGGTCGCGCGGTAGCCGGCTCGTCCGCCCCAGATCAGCCGTAGGTATGGGGGACCGCTGCTGCAGCGGCTGCGGGATCGATGTAGCCCTTCTTCACGCGCGGCACCAGCATGTCGCGCATCGAGACCAGGCCGTGCCGGGCGGCGATGGTGGCGATGACGCGTTCCTCGCGCTCCTCGCCGAGTTCGCTCCAGAAGTCCGGTGTCGGGGTGAAGGACTCGTAGGCGACGGTGCGGCGGCGGCCGCCGCTGGTGGCGCATCGTTCGCAGCCACGGCTGCGATAGAAGGGTCCCGGGTCGCCGGCGAGACCGAGGCGGGCCAGGTCGCCTGGCGCCGCACGGTAGGGTTCGCGACAGGCCGGGCAGGTCAGGCGCACCAGGCGCGGCGAGACGATGCCGCGCAGCGAGCGGGCGAGGACGCGCTGGTCGAGACCCATCATCAGCAGGCCGGCGATGGAGTCGGCCGCGTCCTCCCACATGAAGCTGGCGAGCACGCGCCGTCCGCTGGCTGCGGCCTGGAAGGCGTCGCGCGCCGTGTCGCGGTCGCCGAGGCCGTCGACATCCAGCATCAGCACCAGGTCCGGATACTGGCGCAGGGCCAGGCGCAGGGCGTCCTGGCGGGTGGTGCGATGGTCGACCTGCAGCTGGGCGATGTCCTCGGCATCGACATGGGTCTCCTCGGCCACCGCCACCGTCACCATGTTGGCGAGATCGAGCAGGCCGAGCAGGCCGCCGACGGTCTGGCCCTTGCCGCTTCCGGCCGGGCCGGCGACGGCGACCAGGCCGGGACTGTCGACCAGCCAGTCGCGCCAGGCCCGCACATGGGTCGAGCCGAAGCCCTGCTGGATGAGATGCGGATGCGGCTTGACCAGTCCCATCAGGCGCAGGGCGGCGCGCGGCCCCTGCAGGGTCGGCGCCATGGTCAGCTTGGCCTGACGGCGCTGGTGGTCGTGGTCGAACTCGACCACACCCTCGACCGGGCCGCTCATCTCCGGGGTGGCCTGTCCGGCGGCGCTGCGGCAGGCGTCGATCAGCTGGCGATAGCCGGCCGCCGTCAGCCGTTCGACCTCCTTCAAGCCGGTACGCACGCGCATGCGCACGCGGCCGCCGCCAGCGACCGGTTCGAGGTGCAGCGACACCGCGCCTTCGTCCACGCCCTGGCCAAGGAGCTGATGCAGGCGCAGCGAGCCGGTCGGCTGGAGGTCGCGGCGCGAACCACGGCGGGTGCTGTCGCGCGGATTGGCTGCCGGATCGTCGCCACCCAGGAACTGCAGTTCTGCCAGCAGCTCGCGGGCGTCGGCATAGCGCTCCTCGGGGCGCTTGGCGAGCAGGCGCATGACCACTTCGGCCAGCTCGTCGGGGAGATCGGAGACATAGCGCCGCAGTGGCTCCGGCTCCATGCGCGTGTGGCATTCGAGCCAGCCGAGCAGGTCCTGGGCGCTGAACGGGCGGCGCCCGGCCAAGCACTCGTAGAACACGATGCCGAGGCTGTAGAGGTCGCTGCGCCCGTCGACCGCGTGGCCGGCGATCTGCTCGGGACTCATGTACGGCGGCGTGCCGCAGGCCATGCCCTCGCCGGTGATCTCGCCGCCTTCGGTGACCTGGCGGGCGAGACCGAAGTCTGCGACCTTCACCTCGCCGTCCTCGTTGATCATGATGTTGTCGGGTTTGATGTCGCGATGCACTAGGCCGAGTTCGTGGGCGGCGGCCAGCGCATGGGCCGTGCCGGTGGCGAGGCGCAAGGCCTCGGCCTTCTCGAGTCGGCCATCCCGACGCAGCCGCGAGCGCAGGTTCTCGCCTTCGACGATCTCCATGACGATGAAGTGGCGGCCACCCTCCTCGCCGGCATTGAGGATGCGGACGACGTTGGGGTGGTCGAGTTGGGCCGCGGCTCGTGCCTCGCGCAGGAAGCGCTCGACGAAGGTGGTGTTGGCGACCAGGGCGGTGTTCAGCACCTTCACCGCGACGGCCTTGCCGAGGCCCTCGTGGATGGCGCGATAGACCCGCCCCATCCCACCCTGGCCGATGACCGTCTCGACCACGCAACCGGCGATCCGCTGGCCGAGCAGGGGATCCTGCTGGCTACCTCCGGTTGGGGTGCGTATGTCGATGGTGATCGGTCCTGGGGTAGCCATCACCGCCGTGCGCGAGGGATCCTCGACCCCGCACGAGGGGCAGGGGCCGACATGTCCATCGGGCAGGACGGTCGCGCAGGATTGGCAATGCCTGGCCATGTGTCGCCGAGCGTAGCGCAGGGGACGGGCGATGGCAGGGGGGGATGTCGGCGTGGTGGCTATGCCGACGGAACGTCCGACCCGGCTGGTGGTGACGGTCTGGGTGGACGTGGTTTGGGCGGTGGCGGCCGCAGCGGACCGTTGAATTGGCACGCGGCTGTCACGCCATCGCTCAGCCACCGTTCGACGCAGTCGGTCGCTTTGGCGAGCATGTCGCGCACGTCTGGCTGCTCCGTTTCGCTCCAGCGGCCCAGCACGTGGCCGATCTGCGCGTCGCCAGCGTTAGGCGGTGCGCCGATACCGACACGCAGCCTGGGATATGCGGTGCCTATACGGGACTCGATATCACGCAGGCCGTTGTGACCTCCGGCACTGCCTTCGGCTCGCAGCCGCAGGGTGCCGAGGGCAAGATGGAGGTCGTCGACCACCACCAGCAGGTCGGCGGGCAGGGCCTGGTGGAAGGCGAGCAGGGCCTGCACGGCCTCGCCGGATCCATTGACGTACGTCTCCGGTTTGACCAGCAGGACCTGACCCTGGTCCGATCGCCACGCGGCGATCTGGGCGTGGTGCTTGCGGCTCCATTGCGTGACGCCGTGCCGCTTGGCCAGGGAGTCGACGACATCGAAGCCGACGTTGTGGCGGGTGCCAGCGTACTGGCTGCCGATGTTGCCGATGCCGAGGATGAGCCGCACGTCGCGGATGGTGGAGGCATTGCGGCCGGCGCCAGGGACGGGAGCATGCAGGCCATGCAACGCCTTCTCGACGCCCTGGTCGCCACGGTAGAGCGCATGCCGATGAGCGAGCTCGCCCGGGTCATCGAACGTGATCCGCGCTCAGCCCGACGCTGGGTCCAGGTCCTCATCGGGCAGAAGCGCCTCGCCGACCTCAGCGTGGTCGCGGTGCTGCACCTCGCCCGGCATGAGACCAGGGAATACGGCACCACGCGCATCGCCGATGCCTTCCGCCTCGACGCCGCCAAGCCGGCGACCGGCGAGGTCTCGGCCAAGGATCTGCAGGCCTTCGTGTCCCACCAGGCGCGCGGCGACATCCGCGAGAGCCAGTTGGTGCTGGAGATCCAGAGCGTGCTGGAGGACGGCGTGATCGATGCGTCCGAGGCCGAGTCGTTGCGCAAGATGGTCGGCCTGGCGCTGAAGGAGGCCAATGCCGAGGTCGAGGTGCTGGAGACGCTGAAGGCCAAGCTGGCATGAGCCCGCGCGTCCTGGGCTGGGGCATCCTCGGGACCGGCCACATCGCTACCCGCTTCGCCGGCCAGGTCGCCGCCCTCGGCGGACGCGCCCGGCTGCAGGCGGTCGGAGCGCGCGATCCAGCCAAGGCGGCCTCCTTCGCCGCGGCGCACGGCGTGGCGCGCTCCGGTTCCTACGCCGATGTGCTCGCCGACCCGGCGGTCGAGGCGGTGTACATCTCGCTGCTCAACCGCGACCACGCGGCCTGGTCGATCGCGGCCTCGCGCGCCGGCAAGCGCGTGCTGTGCGAGAAGCCTGCCGCGCTGACCGCGGCCGAGCTGGCGACGATGCTTGAGGCCGCGCGGGCCGCCGGGACGTTCTGGATGGAGGCCTTCGCCTACCGCTGCCATCCGCGCTGGCGGGTGTTGCGCCGCCTGCTGCCCCAACTCGGCGGACCGCTGACCGCCCACGCCAGCTTCTGCTTCCACGCCCCGGACAAGCCCCGGCTGCTCGACCCGCTCGGCGGCGGGGCGCTGATGGACGTCGGCTGCTATCCACTGTCCTGGCTGATCACCCTGCTCGGCGAGCCTGCTGCGGTGCAGTGCAGCGCCCGGCTGGCCGGCACTGGCGTCGACCTGGCCGCCAGCGTGACGCTGCGCTTTTCCGGCGGCCACATCGCCACCGCGGTGTGCGGCTGCGATGCGGCGATGCCGCAGCAGGCGACTATCGCCGGGCCTGCTGCCGCGATCGAGATCGTCGAGCCATTCCGCAACCAGGCCGGTGCCGCCTTCCGCCTGCACCAGGGCGGTACGTCGAGTGACCTCGTCTGGGACGATGACGGGACCGAACTGTACGCCCGCGAGGCGCTGGGCGTGGCCGAGTTCGCCGATCGCCTGGAGCACCCCGAGATGACCTGGGCCGACAGCCTGGCGCTAGCCCGGACGATCGACGCCTGTCGCGAGCAGGCCGGCGTGCGCTGGCCGTGAAGGACCTGCTGGTCGAACGCTTCCGCCGCGCCGTCGCCGCAGTCGAACCGCGCTTGGCGGTGGCGGCGGAACTGGCCGCCGGGCCGTGGACGCGCGGCGCCGGCCGCGTCGTCGTGGTCGGGGCCGGCAAGGCCTCGGCGCCGATGGCGCAGGCGGTCGAGGACGCCTTCTCCGAACGCATCGTCCGCGGCGTGGTGGTGGTGAAATACGGCTACACCGCCCCGCTGGCGCGCATCCGGCTGCATGAGGCCGCCCATCCGGTGCCGGACGAGGCCGGCCTGGAGGGCGCCCGGCGGATCGAGGCCGCCGTCGCCGGGCTGGGGGCCGACGACCTGGTCGTGGTCTGCCTGTCGGGCGGGGCTTCCGCCCTACTGCCCGCTCCGCGCCCGCCTGTCACGCTGGCGGACCTGCGCGCCCTCACCGGCCGGCTGCTGGCCTCCGGCTGCGACATCCACCAACTCAACACCGTACGCAAGCATCTCTCGCGTCTGTCCGGCGGCCGGCTGGCGGCGGCCTGCGCCCCGGCCCGCGTCCTCACCCTGGTGGTGAGCGACGTCCTTGGCGATGACCTCTCGGTGATCGGCTCCGGGCCGACCGCGCCGGATCCCTCGAGTGACGACGACGCCCTGGCCATCGTCGAGCGCTTCGCGCCGGACGCGCCGCCGGCGGTGCGTGCGGTCCTGACGGGCGGGGCGGCGTGGACGCCGAAGCCCGGCGATCCGCTGTTCGGTCGCGTCGAACACCGCATCGTCGCCTCGAACGCGGTAGCCCTGCGCGCCACCGGCGCCGCCGTGATCGCACCGACGCTCGAAGGCGAGGCCTGGCAGGCGGCCGAAGCGTTCTGTGCCTTCGCCGCCGCCCAACCGCCCGGCACCCTGGTCGCGGCCGGCGGCGAGACCACGGTGACGCTTGGCGATGCAGCGGGCCAGGGCGGCCGGAACCAGGAGTTCGCCCTGGCGGCGGCGCGCTGGCTCGATGACCATAGGGTGGACATGACTGTGCTGTCGGGCGGTACCGACGGCAGCGACGGGCCGACCGATGCGGCCGGCGGGGTGGTCGACCTGACGACGTGGCGGCGCGATGCGCAGGCCGCCTGGCACCTGGCGGGACACGATGCCTATCCGCTGCTGCAGCGCCTCGGCTGTCTGCTGACTACCGGGCCGACCAACACCAACGTCATGGACGTGGCGCTCGCGGTCCGCGCCTAATCTGCTCAGGGGCTCCGCCCCTGCGGCCCTTCGGGCCTGTCCCCGCTGCCTTTGTCGCAGCTCGGTTTCGTTCCGAAACCGTGGGCGGATGGGCTTCGCCCATTATATCCGCCCAGCGCAGCTCGGCGGCAGCCCATCGCTGCGCGACGGGGCCTGCTACATTGTGTCGAGATGCGCAGCCACGCCGCTGACCGTGCCGGCCCATAGCACGGCGCTGCGTTCGGCGATCCAGTCGAGGATGCGCGTGTGCTGGTCCTCGGCGACGAACAGATGGTGGGTGCCGGCGCCGACCCCGTGGATCATGACCAGGACCCAGCCACCGGAGGCGAGCACCGGTTCGATCGCGGCGATGGTTGCCGCGGCGTCCCTGCCGTCGGCCATGTGGCTGCCGACAACGAAATCCGGTCTGCGCAGGGGCAGGATCCCCGCGTCGCCGGACCGCACCACCGTGGCGAAGCGCCGGAGATCGTCGACGAAGGACTCCTCGGCCCCGTCGGGGCCGACCGTGGTCTGGCCGCAGGTGGCGGCGAACGAACGGCGGTCGTTGCCGTCGACTAGCCGGAGCACCCGCTCCGCCAGGAGCAACTCGTCGACGATGCGCCGGCGGTTGTAGGCCTTCAGGTCGTAGGCCGGATCAGGCCACGCCGCCCCGTCGCTCCGCCTGCAGGGGTGGAAGCAGGTGTGGTTGCCCAACTCGTGCCCGGACCGGGCCACCGCCCGCCAGCTCTCGACGTTGGCGTGCAGATCGCCCGCGGATGCCGGGCAGTAGAACGTGCCGAGCAGGCCGCGCGCCGACAACGCCGGCGCCACCGCCAGGCGGTGGCAGGGCAGGCAGTCGTCGTAGGTCAGCGAGACGGCGGCGTTGCGACCGCCCGGGAAAGGTCCAGTCGTCACGGCCTAGCCCGAGATGCCCTGCAGCCGGCCGACCGGCGGCAGCTGGCCGACCAGCGGACGCAGGTAGGGCAGCAGCTTGTCGCCGACCACATCGTTGCCGGCGGCATTGATCAACTCGCGCGGCATCGGCTTGGTCTCCTTGGCCACCGTCGCCAGCGGGGTGACGAAGCACTCGATGCGGTAGGGGGTGTCGAGCCGCTTGAACGCGATCGAGCCGCTGCGCGTGCCGGCCACCGCGGCCTCGACCGCGGCGACGCCGGCCTGGCGGGCTTCGCGCGCATCGCTCTCGCTGACCACGCCGGGGAAGCAGCGCTGCAGGTAGCCGAAGGTGTCGGCGCGCACGCGGTGCTTCTTGTCCGGCATGACCTTGGCCAAGTGGGCCTTCAGCGTGTCGGCGAGGAAGTCGCCGAGGGCGCCGCTGCCCGACAGTTGCTTGTTGCCGTGCGAGTCGACCTCCTTGCTGTCGATGATCTCCTTGCCGCCCGGGCCGTGGATGCCCTCGGACACCGCGATGACGCAGCGGCCGAGCTTGCGGTAGACCGCCTCGGCATCCGCGCAGAAGGCGTCGAGCGAGAAGTCCGCCTCGGGGCAGTAGATCAGGTGCGGACCGTCCTGCGGCAGGATGCGGGCGAGGGCGGCGGCGGCGGTCAGCCAGCCGGCATTGCGGCCCATGACGATGTTGACCTTGATGCCGGACAGGGCGCGGTTGTCGAGATTGTCGCCCATGAAGGCCTGGGCGACGAACTTGGCCGCCGAGCCGTAGCCGGGGCAGTGGTCGGTGACGCGCAGGTCGTTGTCGATGGTCTTGGGCACGTGGAAGCAGGCGAGGTCGTAGCCGACCTGCTTGGCCATCTCATCGATGATGTGCGTGGTCTCGGCCGTGTCGTTGCCGCCGATGTAGAAGAAGGCGCGGACGTTCAGTTCCTTGAAGCGGGCGAAGATCGCCTGGCAGTCGTCCTTGGAGGCCTTGCGCCGGACGCTCTTCAGCGCGCTGGAGGGGGTGCCGGCGACGACTTCGAGGTTGGCCGGATCCTCGGCCCCGAAGTCGATGAACTCCCCCTTGAGGATGCCGTTCACGCCATGCACCGCGCCGAGCACCTTGGTGAAGACCTCGGGGCGCTGCAGGCAGGCCTTGGCCACGCCGATGAGCGACTGGTTGATGACGGCGGTGGGTCCGCCGCTCTGGCCGATGACGACGGTGCCGGGAGTGAGAAAAGGCATCATTGCCCCAGGGGTTAGGGGTTAGGGGTCAGGGGCGTGATGCTGATGCCCAGGTCGCTGGCACAAGGGGGTTGGTGGACTGGGGGGTTGGTGGACTGCAGCGGCAGGGTAATCATAGCCATGCCCGGTCCCACGACCCTGACCCCTAACCCCTAACCCCTTGGGGCAATGCGGGGCAATGAAACTCACCTTCCTCGGCACTTCCGCCGGCCAGCCCACCCGCAACCGCAACGTCACCGCCCAGGCCCTGCGCTTCGACGACGGGTCGTGGTGGCTGGTCGACTGCGGCGAGGCGACCCAGCACCGCGTGCGCGACGCCGGCCTGCGCGCGATCACATGCGACCGCATCCTCATCACCCATCTGCATGGCGACCACTGTTGGGGCCTGCCTGGCATGCTCATGGCCATCGCCATCGCCGGACGGACCGAACCGGTGCAACTCGCCGGCCCGCGCGGCCTGGCCCGGCTGCTCGACGGCGCGTACGGCCCGACCGCGACCGAACTGCCCTTCCCGCTCGACCTGGTCGAACTGCCCGACGAGCCGCGCGGCGAGCCGCTGGCCGGCCCGCCGACGGCCTGGCGGGCGCGGCCGTTCGCCATCCGCCACCGCGTGCCGTGCGTCGCCTGGCTGTGCGAGGAGCCGCAGCGGCCGGGCCGCATCCGTCCGGAACTGGCCCAGGCCGCCGGCCTGACCGATCTGCGCATGCTGGGTCGGCTGCAGCGCGGGGAATCCGTGCAGCTGGCCAACGGCCGCAGCCTGATGCCCGCCGAGGTGATGGATCCGCCGCCACGCCCGCGCCGGGTGCTGGTCTGCGGCGATACCGACGATGCCGATGCGCTGATCCCGCACGCCCGCGGTGTCGACCTGGTGGTGCGCGAGGCGACCTACGCCGGCGAGCACGAGGAGAAGGCGCGGCAGTGGGGCCACAGCACCGCGCTGATGACCGGCCGTTTCGCCGCCGCGTTGGCCGCCCGCCGCCTGGTCGTCACCCATCTCGGCGGCCGCCACAGCGACGGCGAGGGAGCGGAACAGTTGCGCGCCGAAGCTGCTTCGGTCTGCCCAGGCATCGACGTCGTGGTGGCGGACGATCTGCTGACGGTGGATGTCCCGGTCGAGCAAGGTTGACTGGGGAATCCACGGTCGACCATAGAAGATGTGGTTCGCCTCCAGGTTGGCTTTCTGCTCGGCCTGCTGCTCCCCGGATGGGCAGCAGATCCTCCGTCCGGCTTGGTTGAAGAACAACTGAGTCAGATCCGGCCTGCGCTCGAGCGGCACAAGGCCGACTACGCCAAGAAGGTCAAGGCCGAGAACGACAAGTTGTGCAAGGCGCTCGAGACGGCCCTGACCAAGCAGGTGCGGGCGGGAGACCTCGACAGCGCAAACGCCTTGAAGGCCGCACTGGAGCAGGCACGAGCCGGGGAGTTCATCGAGGAACTGCTCAATCCTCCGGCGATCGACCTGCTCGGTGAGAGCGGCGGCCCTCCGCGCCCCCTGCTGGCCGACCTGCCTGAGGCATCCTTCACGTCCTCTTCCGTCTGGACCGGCAATATTCTGGCGCATGGGCCAGCCCGTGCGCGTGTCGCGACCTCCTCCTGGATCGCGCAGACCAATGATGCGAACCAGTGGATCCAGGTCGATTTCGGCAGGGAGGTCCAGATCAGCGCGATCGCCATCCGGGGCAGGCCAGGCATCGGCCAGTGGGTGACAGCCTACAGGCTGCTGGCCGGTCGCGATGAGCGGTCGTTGCGACCGGTTCCCGCTGCAGGTGGTGCTCCAGCCGTATTCGACGGTAGCAAGGACAGCGAAACCGAAGTGACGACGCTGCTGCCGCGTCCGCTTCGCACCCGTTTCCTCCGGTTGGTGCCGATATCGTGGAACGGCCACATATCCATGCGCCTCGACGTCCAGGGGACGATGGCTCCTAGCGCACGGTGAAGGTGGCGCGGTTCGCCGCCCACCAGCGCTCCCAGGCCGCTTTCAACTCGGCTTTATGCTGGGCGTGCCAGGCGGCATAGATGCGTTCCTCGGCTTCGAGTTCCTTGTCGCTTTCGGGGCGTGCCGGCACGGCAGGAATCAGCTTGGGGTCGGATGTGCCCGTCTCGGCAACCATGCGCTGGCTGGTCAGGGTCTGCAGGGCGATGTTGGCGCGCTGCGCGACCAGCGGTTCCTCGTCGTCGAGCACGGCGATGAGATGTTCGACCGCGGACTTGGTGGCGATCGCGGTCAGCACCTCGACGCAGCCGATGCGCACCCAGGCGTTGCGGTGCGAACGCAAGGCGTCGATGATCGTGGTCTCGATCTTGGAGCCGCGCAGGATCAGGTCGTTGACCGCCTTGTCGTAGGCCACCGAAGCAGCGGGATCGCCGCCGATCGCGCCTTTGGCCAGGGTCTCGATGTCCAACCGGAGATCGCGTTCGGCCGGGGTCTCCTCGTTGGTCGGATTGGCCTTGAACCGCTCTTCTTCGGCGCAACCGGCAAGGAGGGAGAGGACGAGGGCGGCCACGGCTAGGAGGGCGTACGATCGCATGGCGACATGCTGCCGCTCTGGCCGGGGGCGCTAGCGCGGATTCGGCGCCGGGTGGTGCGCCGTGGCAGTGCGTCCTATCAGCGCCACATCCGGGCCAACGTCGTCCCGGGGTAATAGCGGGCGACGATATCCTCGCCGCTGACTCCGTCTTTGGCGAGGCTCCAGGCGCTGACTTGGGGCAGGCCGACACCATGGCCGAAGCCGCGCCCCTCGACCACGAACTGGCCGCCGCGGGCGCTGGCCATGACCGCCTTCTCCCACCACAGCGAGCGCAACTGGTTGGCGCCGACGGCGAGACGGAATTCGAAGGCGCTCAACTCATCGCTGCGCTCCCCCGACGCTCCTGTATGGGTGACGGTGACCCGCGCGACCCGGCCTGAGGTGGTGGTGGAGGCGATGGCCACGGCGCGCACCGCGCCGATGCGCGGCCGATTGCGGTCGGCTCGCGACCAGGCGCCGAGACGGTCGCTCAGTTCGTCGAGACGGAACGCCGCCCGCCATTGCTGATGGGTGCGCGTCCAGCCCAACCCGCGGGCTCCTTCGACGCTGGCAGGATCATCGACCTGACGCATGAAGCGGGCCAGCATGGTGCGTCCATCGAGCAGGGTGGCATCAGGCCACAGGGCGGCGCTGTCCTCGGTGCGGCCGCCGGAGCAGGCGTGGAAGCGGGCGAGGATGGCCTGACCAGCGTGGATCAGCAGCTCGCCGCGGGTGCGGGCGATGGCGTCGGCAACCTCGGCGGATGGAGTTCCGATCCCGTCATAGGCGACGTCGGCGGTGCCGCGCAGCAGGTGCCAGGATTCTCCGGAGCGAGCCTGCCAGCGGGCGGCAGCGTAGCTGCGCGCCACGATGGCCTGGGCGGCCAGCGCTTCGACCGGCCAGCGCGGGTTCATCTCGGCGGGCAGGACGCCGGCCAGCCAGGTCTCCAGGCCGACCACTTCGATCGCCTCGACCGTGTCACGGCTGCGCGCCAGGCGGAGCCGACCGGAGCAGGTGATGCCGTCGAGACTGAAGGTGCGGCCGGCGCCGACGGCGGTCAGCTCGCAGCGCGATTCGGCGACCACGCGGCCGGCAATGCGGAATCCGGCCCCGGCAGCGGCGATATCAATACTGCCGGCTGGCAGTTCGCGACCGTCGGCAAGGCGGTGCGGCAGCAGCAGGCGCACGCGCAGGGTGGCGCCGCGTTGCAGCATGACGCCGAGTTCCGGTTCACGGTCGAGGGCAGGCCAGCGCGGAGCCGGGGCTGGCCTGGCTATCGGCGCAGGAGCCAGGGTAACCGCTGGCCGTCCGGCCTGGTTCGCAGGTGGCGCCACAGCCGTCGACCGCACGCAGGCCAGCAGCGAGAGCAGGACGAGGACGAGGGTGCTGGTCCGGCTCATGCCGCCACCGTGGCGGTCCAGCCATCGACCGCCAGTTCGACCCCCGGTGGCAGGCGTCCGGCCCAGGCGGCATAGCGGACCTCGGCTCCCAGGTGGATGAGCACGGCGCGGCGTGGGCGCAGGCGGGCGAGGACGTCCATCGCCTCGTCCCATGACTGATGGGTGGGATGAAGAGTGTCGCGTAGCACGCCCAGGGCGAGCAGGTCGAGTTCCTGCAGCATGGGCTCGGCGGAGCGCGGCAGCTCCTTGACGTCGGTGCAGTAGGCCATGGCTCCGCAGCGGAAGCCGGTGGTGCGGCCGGCGCTGCCGTGGCTCATCGCGAAGGGGGTCACATCGAGCCCGGCGATGCTCGTGGTCACCCCGTCGGCCAGGGCCACCGTGCGCAGGCAGGGCTTGCACATGGCGTAGGTGTCGGTCCCGGCGCCGAAGCAGTAGGGGAACATCGTCCGGATCGGGGCGAGGTGCTCTTCCGCCCCGTACAGGGCGATGCCGTCGCCTTTCATCAGCCGGTTGAGGTGGCGCAGGTCGTTGATGCCGTGGCAGTGGTCGGCGTGGTCGTGGGTCTGTAGCACCCCATCGCAGCGCACGAGGCAGCGCGCCGGGTACGAACGCCCGTCCCAGTCGCGGTACGGGTCGGTCATCTGGTGGGCGAGGTCCGGCCCGCAGTCGAACAGAAGCACCTGGCCCTGTGGTCCGCGCAGGAACGCCCCCGAGCGCCGCCGCCGGTCGCGTGGATCGTCGCTCCACCATGCCGGCACACCCCACATCGGGTTGCCGTGGCTGGTGCCGCAGCCGGTGATGGTGAACTCCCACTCTGCCATGTCCGGCAGCATGGGAGGGCGCGCCGCCGCGCCATGGTGGCGGAGCCGGGCCTCGGCATAGCCTGCTCGCCCATGCGCCCCCTGGTCGCCCTGGATCTCGACGGAACCCTGCTCACCGAGGCGTCGGTCCTGACCGCCGGCCACGAACGCGCGGTGCGCGAGCTGCAGCGCGCCGGCTGCCACATCGCCATCGTCACCGGGCGGCCGGTGCTGATCACCCAGGCGATCTGGAAGCGCCTCGGCCTGACCACCCCGCTGGTCTGCTTCAACGGCGGCTGGGTCGGCTTTCCCGGCCAGCCGGCGATGGCCTGCCTGCGCCTGGATGAGGATGACACCCGCGACATCCTCGCCGCCCTGCGCGGACGCGGCGGGGTCGCCTGCGGCTATCCCGACGAGAAGAGCTGGTGGATGGACCGTCTCGCCATGGAGACCGCCGGCTGGCCGGCGAAGTACGGCACCAACATCGAGATCCGGCCCGAGGACTTCACCCCGTGGAAGGGGCCGAGCTTCAAGGTCATGTACGTCGCCGATCCGCTGGTCACGCCGGGCATCGTCGCCGACCTGCGCGAGCAGTTCCGCAACCGCTTCCACGTCGTGCTCAGCCAGCCCGACCGCCTGGAGATCCTGCCCAAGGGCATCAGCAAGGTGTGGGGTCTGAGCAAGCTGGCGGCGATGCTCGGGGTCGAGCGAGCCGATGTCTGGTCGGTGGGCGACGCCGAGAACGATCTCGAGATGGTCGCCTGGGCCGGCCACGGCTGCGCCATGGGGCATGCGCCGGAGAAGCTGCTGCGCGTCGCGCGCCACATCCTGCCCGGCATCCACGCCCGCGGGCTGTGCGCCCTGCCCCTGCTGATGCAGCGGACCTACGCCTGATGCGCGCCCGGCGCGGCGCGCACATCGGCGGGCCACCGGTGCGTGGCGATCGCGAACTGGTTCCGCGTTTCAGCGGCTGCCCATGGGAACCGCATGGGCCGTCCACGGCGCAGTCGCTGGTCGGCCTGCTGATCATGGCCGGACTGGCCGTCGGTCTCGCCCTCGCCTGGCGCACGGCGCAGGACGGCCGCCTCTGGCTGCTGCTCGGCGCCTGTCTGTCCGGCGCCGCGGCAGCGTACCTGCTGGTCGGCCTGCTGTTTGGCAGGCCGGCGCCGGCCCGCGGCTGGCGTTCGCGCGGGCCGTGGCCGTCGGGTCCGGGACTGGTGGAGCATCGCACGTCCCTGCAGCAACTGGTGGGCGGCACCCTCGCCTTCGCCGTGCTCGGCATGGGGCTCGGCAGCCAGGCGGTGGTGCAGATCGCCCGGGGGTCCTGGGACGGGGTGTTGCCGTTGGCCCTGTTCGGCGCGCTCGCCCTCGTCGGGGCTGGCTTCGCCGGCTACGTGCTTCTGCAGGCCCTGCGCTACCGGCCAGCCCGGCTCGACCCGACGGCTGGCGATTGGCCGCTGACGACTGGGACCCAGTGCCAGCTCGAGGTCGCCGGTCCGGCCATCGCCCTGGACGATGGAGCCGGGTTGAGCGCCCGGCTCATGCTCCTGCAGGAATATCGGGCAATCCATGCAACCAGGAGGGGGATGAGAACCGTGGTGCAGATCGACCGTCTGGCCGAGATGCCGGTCGACATCTCCCTGCGCGCGCTGCCAAGCCAGGGCCTCGACGCCCGGCTCTCCTTCCACCTGCCGTCCGGGCCGGTCATCGCCCAGGCGCAGCGCCTCACCGGTTCGCGCTCGGCCGGGGTGCGGGCGGCGTTCCGCCGTGCCGATGGGAGCTATGCCGAGGCGGCTCGCGACACGCCGCCGCAGCCGGTCGCGGCCGACACCGATCTGTCCGCCGATGAGCCGCGCTACTGGCTGCTGGTGATGCGGGCCGACGTGGCGGGTATCGATTGGTACGCCGAGTGGATCCTGCCGGTCGAGGCGCCGGGTCAGGGCTGATCGGCGGAGCTTTGCTTCTCTGCCAGGGCGATCATCCTGGCCACATGGTCCGCGTTGCGATCGCCCTGCGTCTCCCTCATTTTCCCTTCTTGCCCGGACGTCACACCTTCACACCGTTGAGCTTTGGCGGAGGGAAGGTGTCGATGATCGCCTGCCTCTTTCCGTTCACGTTCTGGTGGGATCCCGAACTGCTCCACCGCGGCGATAGTCGGGCTTGCGGCCTATGACCTGCACACGCAGGATGCCCGGGCGCACTTCGACGGACTCGACTACCGGAGCGACTGACCATGCCCACCCGCCGCCCCAACATCCTCCTGCTGGTCGGCGAGGATACCGGCGCCCATCTCGGCTGTTACGGCGATCCCGACGCGGCCACGCCCAACCTCGACCGCCTCGGCGCGCAGGGCCTGCGCGCTGAACGCGCCTTCACCCACTGCCCGGTCTGCGCACCGTCGCGCTCGGGCCTGGTCACCGGGCGCTATCCCTACGCCTATGGCGCCCACCACATGCGCTCGACCGTGCTGGCGCCGCCGCCGCTGTTCACCCGGGTGCTGAAGGATGCGGGATGGCAGGTGAGTTGGCCGGGCAAGACCGATTTCAACTTCGAGTTGCAGCCGCGTGAGGTCAGCGACACCCGCGACTGGGAACGTCTCGGCTTCCCCAAGCAGGGGCCCTGGTTCTGCTACACCAACCTGGCGGTGACCCACGAGAGCATCATGTGGCCGGCGGCGGAGGACGACTGGCAGCGGCCGCTGCATGCGATGCGCGAGGCGCTGCCGCCGTCCCGCCGCTGCGATCCGGCGCGGCTGCGCCTGCCGCCGTGGCTGCCCGATGATTCCGCCATACGCGCCGACATCGCCCGCCATCACGACAACGCCCGCGCCCTCGACGACCAGGTCGGCAGGATCCTCGCCGATCTCGAGGCGAGCGGCCAAGCCGACGATACCATCGTCATCTTTCTGGTCGATCACGGCGCCGGTATCCCACGCGGCAAGCGCTGGTGCTATGACCTCGGCCTGCGCATGCCGCTGCTGGTGCGCGCTCCGGGGCGGATCGCCCCCGGCACCGTGCATCAGAGCCTGGTCGGCTGGGTCGATATCGCGCCGCAGATCCTCGCCTGGTGCGGACTGCCCATCCCCGAGGGTCTGCATGGCCACCCGTTCGCCGGCGCGCAGGCGCAGCAACGGGACTTCTGCTTCGGCGGCCGCGACCGCATGGACGAACAGTTTGACCGCATCCGCTTCGCCCGTTCGCAGCGCTGGTTGTACCTCCGCAACTACCACTCCGGCCTGCCCTGGGCGCAGCGCAATGACTACCTCGAGAAGATGCCGGGTATGCGCGCCTGGCGCCGCCTGCATGCCGAAGGCCGGCTGACGCCGGCGCAGGCCGCCTGGTTCGCCCGGACCAAGCCGCCAGAGGAACTCTACGACTGCATCGCCGACCCCTGGCAGATGACCAACCTGGCTGGCGACCCGGCGCACGCCGCTGAGCTGGCCGAGCACCGTGTCGCCCTCGACGGGCATCTTGCGGCGGTCGGCGATCTCGGCGCCACGCCCGAGCGCGAGTTGATCCGACGCGGCGTGGTCGTCGATCGGCTGACCCATGAGTACCGCCCGCGCATCGCCCCGCTGGCAGCACCGGCCGACAACCTCGGCGGTCCGTGGGATGTCGATGGTACACCCTGGCGGGCTGACGGGGGTGCGGCATGAGCCAACTGCCTCCAGCCCTCACCGATCCTGCGAAAGTCCCCAGCTTCACCCTGGTGCCGGTGGACCGCGATGCGAACGGGATGCCGCTCACTGCAGCAACCTGGCCTGCACAGCGGGCCAGGTTGCTGGACCTCTTTGCGCAGACGATCTACGGCCGCTCGCCCGGGCACGGCTGGACGCTCTGCGTCCGTGTCGATCGCGAGGATCCCATCGCGCTGGGCGGCCTGGCAGTGCGCAGCGAGATCCTGGTGACCATCGCCACCAGCCTGGGCGAACGAGCCCTGCGCATCCTGGTGCATCGGCCGGCCCGGGTCCATGGAGCGGTGCCATGCCTGCTCGGCCTCAATTTCGCCGGCAATCACACGACGGTGCCGGACGACTGGCCGACCTTGCCGACTGCCTGGGTGCCGGTGCGTACCGAAGATGGGTCTCCCGGTGGTCAGGCACGCAACGCCGATCGCGGCATCCTTGCCAGGCGCTGGCCGGTCGCCGCCCTCGTCGCCCAGGGCTTCGCCGTCGCCACGTTGTATTCAGGAGACATCGAGCCGGACCGCCCAGATGGTTGGCGCGATGGTCTGCGTTCCCTCTTCCCTGACGCCGATCCCGCGACCGCTCCCGGTGATGCCTGGGGTACGCTTGCCGTATGGGCCTTCGGTCTGCGGCGGGCGCTCGACGCGCTGCTGGCCGCGGTGCCCGAGGTCGATCCGGCACGCATCGGGGTGATCGGCCACTCGCGCCTGGGCAAGACCGCCTTGTGGTCGGCGGCGCAGGACGAGCGTTTCGCCGTGGTCATGTCCAACGATTCCGGCTGCACCGGGGCCGCCATCGCCCGACGTCGCTTCGGCGAGCGTCAGCTGCACATGAACACCTACTTCCCGCACTGGTGCTGCCGCAACTACCACGCCTTCAACGAGCGCGAAGCGGACCTGCCAGTGGACCAGCATCAACTGCTGGCGCTGATCGCGCCCCGCCTGCTCCACGTCGCCAGCGCCGAGCAGGATCTCTGGGCCGATCCGGATGGCGAATTGCTGGCATGCATCCACGCCGCCCCCGCTTGGAAGGTGCTCGGGATTGACGTGGGCGCCTTGGCCACCCCGCCGCCGCTCGATGCCGTGATTGGCCACCGGGTGTCCTACCACCGCCGGCCTGGCACCCATGACCTGACTGCTGTCGATTGGTACCGCCTGCTGACCGTGCTGCGGGGTCATGGCTGGGGAGCAGCCGGCTGATCAGCCCGGTCACGGCAGGAAGCTGCCCTCTAACAGCGCGTGTGCGCTGTTCGTTGGGGTGGGGGTTTCCGGGGGAGGGACGAACCCTGCAGCGACGGGATACGGGCGTCGTACGCCCCGTCGCGGAGGCGCTGAGCCCTCCCCCGGCAAAGAACGCTCACTGTTGGCGGGACGTCCTGGACCCGGATCAAGGCGGCGTTGCCGTGCGGCAGGTCTGCGTGGGCATGCAGGAGGGCCATGGCGCCTGCTTCGCTGCCTGCTGGTGAAGGCACGTGATGACAGGCACGGAACGTCATTCCCCGGCTGTGGCCATCTCCCGTCGCCAGCGTGCCGGTGGCCGGCCATGAAAGCGGGTGAAGGCGGCGGTGAAGGTGGCCGGACTGGCATAGCCGAGGTCGAGGGCGATGGCCGTGACCGGCTCCGGGCCGGCCAGGAGGCGGGCGCCGGCGACGGCCATCAACCGGGCGCGCAGCTCCTCTGCGAAGGGCCGTCCGGCTGCCGCCTTGAACCAATGCACGAATCGGCTGGTGCTCAGGCCGAGTCGTCTGGCGATATGCCCGGCGCGCAGGCCGGCCTGCAGGTCGTCGGCGATCAGTTCGCGGGCCTGCACCAGACGGGGATCCGTCGCTGGCCGGGCCCCGGGGTGCAGCTGGGCCATGCCGGCCAGCAGGCGGGCCACGAGTTCGGCGGCGGCGCCCGCCTCGCGGGCGCGTTCCTGCGGCGGACTGGCGGCGGAACCGCCCTCCCACAGCCCGACGAAGCACCAGCCGAGCAGTTCGCCATCGCGGTGCAACGGCACGACCCGCTCCACCACGCCGAAGGGGCAGCGGCGTCGCCTGGGCGCCGCTCCGTCCGGGAGTGCATGATCGGCCCGGCAGCAGGCAGCCCGTCGTGTCGCATCCCGCTTGACCGATCTGCACCAGGCGCCGCGGTGCTGGACCAGATGCGCCGGCCAGGCATCGCGCCGCACCGGGTCGGCGTCCTTCCATGCCAGGCTGGCCTGGCAGGCGATGCGCATCCGGTCGGCGAGCACGGCGAAGGCGGCCTGGAAGGCATCCATTCTTGCATGCTATAACGGCAGCATCCCGGCGAAAGCCCGGCAGCATCGCCGCCGCTTGCGCCAGCGCCTTCCCGCCAGGCATGATCGACGGCATGCACCAGATCGACGAACCCGCCCGCGCCATCCCTGTCATCGCCGAAGCCGACGTCTGCGTGCTCGGCGGCAGCTGCACCGGCGTGTTCGCCGCGGTGCGCGCCGCCCGCGGCGGCTGCAGCGTCGTCCTGGTCGAGAAGACCAACCGTTTCGGCGGGGTCGCCACCAACGGCCTGGTGTGCATCTGGCACAACGACCTCGACGACCGCTACGAGCAACGGATCATCGCCGGCCTGTCGCTGGAGGTGGTCGAGCGCCTGCAGCGGCGCGATGCGGTGACGGTGCGCGAGCGCAACCCCGATGCCCGCTACATCCTCAACACCGAGGAACTGACCATCGAACTCGATGAACTGGTGCGCGAAGCCGGGGTCGTGCCGTTCCTGCACACGATGTTCTGCCGCGCGATCCGGGACGATGCCGGGCGCATCGAGGCGGTGCTGGTCGAGAACAAGGACGGCCGTGGCGCCATCCGCGCCAGCGTGTTCATCGATGCGACCGGCGATGGCGATCTGGCCAGGGAATGCGCCGTCCCGTTCAGCGTGCGCGCCGAGCTCCAGCCGCCGACCACCTGCGCCAAGATCGTCGGCCTGGAGGGGATCGACATGCGACGCTTCTATAACGAGCATCGCAACGAGTTCGGCCTGCCCGAGGACGCCGGCTGGAGCTGCTCCATCCCCGGTGCCGGTGCGGTGCGCCTGCACGCCGAGACCCACTGCTTCGGCGCCAATGCCGCCGATGCCCGCCAGTTGAGCGACGCCGAGATGGAGGGTCGCCGGCACATCCGCGGGATGATGGACATGGTCCGGCGCTTCCTGCCGGAGCGCCGGGCGCAGCTCTGCCTGCTCGCCCTGGCCGGGTCGATCGGCACCCGCGAGACGAGGCGGTTCAGCTGCGAACACCGGCTGACGGAGGACGAGGTGCTGCGCGGAGTGCGCTTTCCCGACGCCATCGCCAACGGCACCTACCGGGTGGACATCCACTATCCGCAGGGCGGAGGCCACCTGTTCAAGTACCTCGATGGCCGTCAGGTCTCCACCACCCATCGTGGCCAGGAGCGGGGCCGGTGGCGGCCCGAAGGCGCGGACGATCCGCGGTTCTACCAGATCCCCTATCGCACGATGGTGCGGCGGGACTGCCCAAACCTGATCATGGCCGGGCGCATGATCGACGCCGACCCGGGAGCCTTCGGCGCCATCCGCGTCATGATCACCATGAACCAGACGGGCGAAGCCGCCGGCGTGGCGGCCTCGCTGGCGACGGGTGGCACGGCCACCTGGCAGGTCGATCCCGCCGCGTTGCGGGCGCGCCTGTCCGATGGCGGTTCCATCGTGCTCTGAGCACCCGGACGGCTGGTCAGGTGCCGAGGTCGATCCGGCAGTCTTCGGCTCCGGCGATGTCCGCAGCCGCCAGGCCGGGCATGCTGGCGCGCACCATGGGGGCCGAGATGCGGCAGTCGGCGATGCGCCTGGCCCACAGCACCTGCCAGGCCGGATCGGGCGAACCCGCGGCGCGGCGCGGTCCGTCGGCCGCTGTGTCGGCGGCGCTGGCGGCGGGCCAGTGGACGCGCAGGCCGTCGATCTCCGCTCCGCGCACGCCCTCGAGGATCACGGCCGCGTTGCGCCGGCGGGCCTCCAGGTTCTCGTTGGCGAACTGGTTGGAGCCGCGCCGGCCATCCATCCCCACCACCGTCATCGGGTCCTCGAGGTGGACGTAGTCGAGGCGGATGTCGCGCAGGGTCAGGTTCTCGATCCAGGCGCCGTCCTGGGCGGTGGCCAGGATCCGGCCCTGGGTGCGGCAGGAGAACCCGCTCACCGTGACATTGCGGATCCGGCCCAGAGGCCGGGTCTGCGGCAGGTTCCACAACTGCTTTACCTCGAACTGCAGGGGCCGGGCCAGCGAGTAGTGCGCCAGGGTGTCGCCGGTGAGGTTGGACACCGTGACGTCCTCGACCTCGCCGCCGTCCCAGATGCCGATGGTGAACATGCGGTGGCTGCGATGGATGACGCAGTTGGAGACCGCAACCTGGCGGACGCCGCACTGGGTCTCCTGCCCGATGCCGATGCCGATGCAGTTCGAGAAGATGATGCAGTTGGTGATCACGATGCGCTCGGTGGAGCGCGCCTTCGGGGTCGCCTTGATGATGATGCCGTCGTCGCCGCAGGACAGCCGGCAGTCGCTGATGAACACATCGCGGGAGCCATCGATGTCGAAGCCGTCGGTGTTGGGTCCGAACGGGTGGTTCTCGACCGTCACGCCGCGCAGGGTGACGTGGTCGCAGCAGAACGGGTGCACCGTCCAGCTGGGCGAGTTGCGGATGGTCACATCGCTGATGCGCAGGCGCCGGCAGCGGCGCAGTTCCAGCATCGGGTGCGGACGACGGCCATCATCGGCGCGCAGCCAGCGAGAGCCGGGAGCCGGTTCGGTCCAGAAGGCCGGGCCGTTGCCGTCGATGACGCCGCCGCCGTCGATGACCAGGTCTTCGCAGCCGTCGGCGACGATGAACGATCGACCGGACTCGTGGTGGATCACCGAACCGATGTCCGGGAAGTCGGCGAGCTCGCCGCTGGCCAGCAGGATGGCCGCCGGATCCAGGCGCAGGGTGATGCGCGAGCGCAGGTGCAGCGTGCCAGATCGCCAGGTGCCCGGCGGCAGCCACACCGTGCCGCCGTGGGCCGCGGCCTGGTCGATGGCGGCCTGGATCGACCTGGTGTCCAGGGTGGTGCCGTCGCCGCGCGCCCCGTGGGCGCGGACATCGATGATCGCGGAGCTGGGCGTCGGAGAGGGGGGCATGGATACCTCGGTGCCGCGATGCTGTCCGGCGACAGGTGGACAGATCTGCTATCGAGGTGGATGTTCCATCACCGTCGGTCATGCTCCCTCCATGCCGACGAGCGGACTGGCCCATGAGCCCTGGCAGATCGCCTGGCAGCGCAGCGCCCTGGCGGTGGTGACGGTGTCCAGCGCCGATCCGGGTGGAGGTCGCCGGGTACCCCGCCCCCGGCGCGAGCACTGGAACCTGTACCTGCTGCGCAGCGGGGTCCTCGACCTCGAGTTGGCCAGCGGCCGTCACCGGCTCACCGCCGGGGAAGCACTGCTGGTGGCGCCCGGCACCGCCTTCACCGAATTCGTGCGGCGCGATGCTGCGTATGTCGTGGTCGATGTGCGCCTGAGCCAGGCCGGTGGCGGACCGGATCCGCTGCTCTCCATCGCACCGACAGCGCCCGTGCGGCCGGAGCCGCGGGCGGCGGCCGCAGCGGTCGCCGAGCTTGAGGCAGCCTGGCGACGCATTCCGGACGATCCTTCAGCCCGGCTCGATCTGCGTCCGGCGGCGGAGCGGCTCATCCTGCTCGTGCTGCGTGCCGGATGGATGGCCGGCGTCCATCCGGTCGCCGCCAGAGGTCCGGATTGGCTGCTCCGCTTGCGCCAGGAGGCAGTGCGCGAGGTCCACAGGCGTCCCCGGACGGTGGCCGAGCTGGCGACGCGGGCCGGCTGCTCGGCCTCTCGCCTGGCGCATCTGTGGCGTCGTCACTTCGGCGCCGGGATCATGGCCGACCTGCGGCGGGAGCGCCTGACCGAGGCAGCGGCCCAGCTCCAGACCGATCAGGGGATGCCGGTATCCCGGGTGGCGGAGCGTTGGGGCTGGACGGATCCCCGCCACTTCTCCCGCGACTTCCGCCGCCGGTTCGGCACGCCGCCGAGCCGCTGGCGGCTGAGGGCGCTGCCGGCCGCTCAGCCCGCGGCGGAGCGGGCTTGGCGGCGGTACTCGGCCGGGGTACAGGCGTAGCGGGCGCGGAAGACGCGATGGAACCAGGTGCGGTTGGCGAATCCGAGGTCGGCGGCGATGCGCTGGGCGCTATCGGCGCCGTGGGCCAGGCGGCGGGCGGCCCGCTCGCAGCGCAGGTCGGTGAGCAGGTCGGTCGGACTGCGGTCGAGGGCCAGGCGCACGGTCCGCGCGAGATGCTCCCTTGAACGGCCGCAACGCCGGGCCAGTCCGCCGATGCCGTCGGCGAGGCCCGCCTCGTCCTCCGCCAGGCTGTCGAGGGCCTCGGCCAGCCAGGCCGGCAGGCCGCGCCAACGCCGCTCGGCGCTGCGTTCCAGGCCATCCAGGACGGTGAGCAGCAGGGCGTCGCGCGACAGGCGGCCGGCACCGTTCGGTGGCAGGGACGCGGCGCGGGCGGTGGCGCGGGCGAGCAGGGTGGGCGGCAGCCGTCGGAGGACCGGCCCGCCCTGCACCCGCCACGGCCAGTCGTCACCGCCATAGCGTTGTTCAAGTTCGGCCAGGTCGGCGGCGGGGAAGGCGAGGTTGACCAGCACGCCGCCGCCAGGCAGGCCATGTAGGCCATGATGGTGCTCGGGGCGCAGGAAGACGGCATCGCCAGCGTCGAGATCGCGTCCGCCTGAGGGGGTCTCGTGGCGGATCCGACCGCGTTCGACCCAGAACAGCTCCGCGAAATCGTGGTCGTGCAGGCTGAAGCGCTGCTGCTGCGGATACGGGATGCGTCCGATGTGGCAGGCGCCGCTCGTGCCGAGGGCGGTCCAGTGCAGGGTGACGGCCATGTCAGATCACACCACGATACACATGCCCTGGCAAGGATCCTATGCCCGCCGGATCCGGCCCGGATCATGCAGGCATGAAACCCGCGCTGCAGCCCGCCCGCGATCTCGAACGCATCTGGTGCCCGCCGGCGATCACGCCGGAGCGTCGCCGCCGCTGGCTTCCCGCAGCCGAGGCGGTGACGGCCATCGCCTTGGCGGCCGATGATCTTCATCCAGCGGCCCGCGAGGCCGCCGCCTTCGCCATCCAGCTGCCGGCCTGCATCGACGAGGCCCATCCCGGCGACCGCCTGGCTGGGCGCTGGGCCCAGGTGCCGGTCGGCATCTCCCCGGAGCCGGGCGGCTTCGGCTGGTACGCGGATCAGCACCGGCTCGCCGATCTGGCGGCTGCCGCCGAGGTCGCCGGCGCCGCCGACGAGGCCCGCCGCTGGCGCTGCCTCGCGGAAGCCTGGCAGCGCCGCACCACCGTCGAGCGCATCCGCGCGGCGCGGCCAGCGGAGGTGCTCGCCGTGCTGCCCGCCGGCCAGGACGATTATCATGTCGTGGCAGGGGCGGCCTTCCCCCTCGCCCGCCTCGCCGGTTGCCAGCTCGATCACGGCGGGCTGCTCGCTGGCGGACTGCCTGGGCTGCGTGCGCGCCTTGCCGAGCGTCGCGCCGATGGCGCCATCGACGCCGAGGCCCTGGCCCTGTGCGACGCCTGGGGGAGCGTCATCGACGCCTATGCCGCCTGCTTCACCGAACTCGCCCGGCGGGCCGAGGCGGTCGGGGCGCAGGCGCAGGCCGCCGACTGCCGCCAGCTGGCGGTGGCGGCGCCGGGTTCGCTGGCGCAGGCGATCCAGCTCCTGTGGGTGTGGGATGCCGGCGCCGGCATCCTCAACCATGGCCGCATCGACGATGATCTCGCGCCCTTCCTCGAGGAGGGAGGCGAGGTGGAGGCGGAGGCCCTCCTCGCCGAGTGGTGGCGCCTGATCGCCGGGCGGGGCACGGTGTTCAATGGCCGGGTCTGCCTGGGCGGTCGCGGTCGTCGCAACCCGCAAGCCGCCGACCGTCTCGCCCGCATCGCCCTGCGGGTGACCGCCGCCCACGAGGCGATCGAGCCGCAGGTCTCCCTGCGGCTGGACGATGGCCAGGACCCCGCCCTGCTCGACGCGGCCTTCGACAGCCTGGCCCGCGGACGCACCTTCCCGATCCTCTACTGGGATGGGCAGGCCATCCCGCACGCCGCCGCCGCGCACGGCATCGACCTGCGCAGCGCCGAACGCTGGCTGCCCTATGGCTGCGGCGAGACGGTGATCGCCGGAGCCGGCACCGCCAGCCCGAACGGCATCGCCAACGCGGCGCGCATCCTCGAGGAGGTCCTCTTCGGCCTGCCGGCCGGCTGCCGGCGCGCCCCCGAGGCCAGCGATCTCGACTCGGCTCCGGCCTATGCCGACGTCGAGGCGGTGTGGAGCGCATTCGCCGCCCGGGCCGACCAGGCGATGCAGGCCCTGGCCCGCTGGCAGGCCCATAGCCATGCCGCTGCGGCAGCCGAATGCCGCTTCCTGGCGCTGTCGCTGCTCACCGACGACTGCCTGGCGCGCGGCCGGGCCATTCTCGGGGGCGGCGTCCGCCACCACGGCGGCACCATGGAGCTGTACGGCTTGGCCGACGCGGGCGACAGCTTCGCCGCCCTCGCCTCCGTGGTCTTCGCGCCTGGCGGTTGCGGCCTCGACACCTTGCGCCGGGCGATGCTCGACGGTTTCGCCGGCCACGAGGCCCTGCGCGGCCGCCTGCTGCATGCCCCGGCCTACGGCAACGATGACGAGCGGGCGGACCGCTGGATCCGGCGCATCCACCAGTCGATCTGCGCGAATTGCCGGACGCACGGGGCGGCGGCCGGCCTCGACCACTTCCTGGTCGTGGTGATCAACAACTGGGTCAACACCGCGATGGGCCGCAACACCGGGGCGCTGCCGTCCGGCCGTCGCGCCGGCACGGCCCTGGCCAACGCCAATAACCCGCAGCCCGGACGCGACCGCCAGGGTCCGGTGGCGCTGCTGCGCTCGCTCGCCGGACTCGGGCAGGGCTGCGATGCGGGCTGCGTCCAGCACCTCAAGCTGTCGCGCTCGTGGTTCGCCGGCGATCGCGGCCCGCTGCGCGCCCTGCTCGGCGGCTATGCCGCGGTCGGCGGCATGCAGGTGATGATCACCGCCTCGGACCCGGGAGAGCTGCAGGCGGCGCTGGCCGACCCGGCTGCCCATGGCCATCTGATGGTGCGGGTCGGCGGGTTCAGCGCCCGCTTCGTCGATCTGCCGCGCGACTGCCAGGAGGAGATCTGTGCCCGATCCCTCCACTGAAGGCTGGGTGTCCGCGATCCATCGCGGTTCGCTGCATGACGGCCCGGGGCTGCGCACCACCGTGTTCGTGCAGGGTTGCCACCTGCGCTGCGCCTGGTGCCACAACCCCGAGACCTGGGCCGCGCGACCGCGTCTGGCCTGGGTCGCGGGCGACTGCCTCGGCTGCGCCGCCTGCCGCACCGGCTGCCCGCAGGGCCTGCTGACGGCCGGGCCGCGACCGGCGCCGGCGGGCTGCGCCGCCTGCGGGAACTGCGTCGCCGGCTGCCCGACCGGGGCGCTGCGCGTCCAGGGCGGCCGGTGGACGGCCGGAGCGGTGGTGGAGGAGATCCAGCGCGATGCCGCCACCCTGCGCGCCGGCGGTGGGCTGACGGTCAGCGGCGGGGAGCCGCTCGATCAGGCCGAGTTCACCGCAGCGATCCTCGCTGGAGCCGGACGGGCAGGTCTCCATCGCTGCCTCGACACCAGCGGCGATGCGCCGGCGGCGGCGGTCGAGGCGCTGCTGCCGCTGGCCGATCTCTGGCTGCTCGACTGGAAGTGCAGCGATGCGGAACGGCACCGCGAACTCACCGGGGTCGGCAACGAGCGCGTGCGCGAGACCCTCGCACGCCTCGCTTCGGCCGGCGCGCGCATCTGGCTGCGCTGCCCGCTGATCCCGGGCCTCAACGACGACGACGGGCATCTCGCCGGCATCGCGGCGCTGTCGCGCTCCTATCCGTTGGAGCGGGTCGAGGTGATGCCCTACCACCGCCACGGAGCCGGCAAGGCGGCGGCCAGCGCCCGGCGCATCCATGACGCGCCCAGCGCCACGCCCGGGCAGGCCGCCGGCTGGCGGACCCGCCTGACCGCCCTCGGCTGCCGCCATCTGATCGCTGCCTGAAACCCGGGAACAACCATGACCGCCATCGCCACGAGCAGGGTCCTCGACCCGACCACCATCGAGCTCTATCATCGCCAGGGCTACGCGCTGCCGCATCGCCAACTGCTGCCGGCGGCCGAGTTCGCCGAACTGCGCACCTGCTTCGAGCGCCTGCAGGGCGAATGGCTGGGCCGCGGCGGCCGGCCGGAGCACATGGACGTGCCGCACTTCTACTTCCCCGAACTCAACCGCTTCCTGCTCCACCCGGCGGTGCTCGACGTCGTCGAGGACCTGATCGGCCCGGACATCGCGCTGTTCAGCAGCCATTTCATCAGCAAGCCGCCGGTCGACGGCAAGCGCGTACCGTGGCACGAGGACAGCGCCTATTGGCGCGGGCTCTTCTCACCCGGCCCGGGCATGGCCGGCGATGGCATGGAGGTGGTGACGATCTGGCTCGGCGTCGATGCCAGCGACCTCGGCAACGGCTGCATGCAGGTCATTCCCGGCACCCAGCGCGCCGGCTACAGCGAGTACGACCTGATCGTGGACGCCGGGGCCGTCTTCGAGGGCAACATCCGGGCCGGTTCCTTCGACGAGTCCCGCGCCGTGCCCTGCATCCTCGCCCAAGGCGAATATTCGCTGCACCACGCCAAGACCATCCACGGTTCGGCGGCGAACACGTCGACTCGCCGTCGCTGCGGCTACACCATGCGCTACATCACCACCCGGGCCCGCTTCCACCCGGAGCGGTCCCATGGCGGCCTGCATCAGCTCTACCTCGCGCGGGGCATCGACCACGCCGGAAACGCCTACGGAGATCCCTCACGGCCCAATCAGGCGTGGATCGACGCCCACGGCTTCTTCATTCCTCGCGGACACTGAAGGCGAGGAGCGCAGCCGGCGGCTCTGGTCACGCTGTCACATTCAATCGCGTACCCAGTTGCCCGATCGGAGTCAGGGACGGGCTCGGGCGGTCGGGCGGGGCGCCGATGAGATCGGTCGACCGCTGGATCCGGACGATGGGTGCACGTTCCGGTTGACTGCGGAATACCGGTGGCGCTGGATTGGCGGGTCGGACCTGGCCGATCATGCCCGTATATATCCGGCTGCGAACGCTTGCCTACGGGCAGTCGCTCGCGATCTTCCGCGTCACATGACGGCGGACATCTTCTCCCGCTTCCGCGCTCCGGAGGCCTCCGACGATGACGGGTCCGGCAGCGAGTACCGGCGTACCGGCGGCCTGGCCGAGGTCGCCGAGTCGGAGGTCCTCGACGCCATTGATCGCGCCCCGTCGCTGCCGCATATCGTCGGCCAGGTGCTGCAACGCGTCGGTGATGCCCATAGTTCGACCACCGATCTGGAGAAGCTGATCGAACAGGACATGGTCCTGGCCGGCAAGGTGCTGAAGCTGGTCAACAGCGCCTTCTACCGGCGACCGCAGCCGGTCGGATCGATCCGCGAAGCGGTCTCGATCATCGGCTTCGCCAGCCTGCGCAGCGTGGTCCTGGCCGCCTCGACCTCGAACATCCTGCTCGTCGATCTCGAACCCTATGGCATGAGCCGTGGCGGGCTGTGGCGCAACTCCATCGCCACCGCGGCGGTGTCCCGCGCGGTCGGCATGAAGGGAGGGGCCGGGCCGGACCGCTCCGAGGAATTCTTCGCCGCCGGCCTGCTGCGCGACGTCGGGCTGCTCATCCTGTCGCCATTCCTCGCGCGCTCCGGTGTCCGGTTGCGCAAGGATCTGCAGACCGACATCCTGACGGCCGAGCGCCGCGCCGTCGGCTTCGACCATGGCTGGGTCGGGGATCGCCTGGCCGAGAAGTGGCAGCTGCCGGCTCCGCTGCGGGCCTGTATCGCCCGCCACCATCGTGAGCCGTCCGGTGATGGCGAGGTCGGAGCCGCCCATCTCGGTGCCGTTCGGCTGGCCGAACGCCTCGTCTATGCCGCTGGTGTCGGCATGCAGCCCGACCACCCCTTCCAGACGCAGGTCGATGCCCGGACAGTCAAGCTCGCCGGCCTCGATGCCCCGCGCTTTGCAGCCGTCTGCGCCGAGGTCCCCAACCTGGTCAAGGACACCGACCCGCCGACCTGAGACGGGCCGAGCCCCAAGGCAGTTGGACCCTTCCGGTGCGGGTCCGCATCTGCTAGCTTCCGCTCGTGGCAGCCACGGACGATCTCGGCACGACGGCGGACCGGCTGCTGGCTGCGGATACCGCCCAGCATCTGATCGCCATCCTCGAGGACGAACTGCCGCGACTGGCCGCCACGCCGGCCGCCCTCTACCTCTATGACGCCAACGCCGGGGTCTACTACCCGGTGGCCGGTTTCGACCAGCCGGTGCCGCGGATCGACGTGCCGGAGCTGCAGGTGCCGGATGGCAGCCTGCGGCTGGCCTCGTCGGGCACGCCGGTCGGTCTGCTGGTCGTCCGGGAGGGGGCCCACCGTGAAGCGCCGGTCCGTCACCTGTCGACGCTGCTCGGCCCGCTGCTGGTGCAGTTGCACCGGCGTCAGACCGTGGTCGAGGAGCTGCGGGAGACGCGCGAGATCGTCGCCCAGCTCGCCGTGGCCGGCGATCTGCTGCGCCACCTCGACCTCGACGTCTTGCTGACCAAGCTGCTTGAGACCGGACTCAATGCGGTCGGCGCCCAGGTCGGGGCGGTCCTGCTGCCGGATGCGACCGGCAAGCTGGAGATGCGCGTGGCCTGGGGCCTGACCGCCGCCCATATCGACGCCATCCGTCTGAAGGACGGCCGGCCGGTGGTCCAGGCGGTCTTCTCCACCGGCGATCCCGTCGTGGCGCCGCGAGCCGAACGCAAGGCGCTGCTCGATCTCCGCGGCCTGCAGGAACGTCTGGATGCCCTGCTCTGCCTCGCGCTGATCTCTCGCGACCGCATCCTGGGCGTGCTGCTGCTGGCCAATCCCAACCAGGACTTCGGCCCGGCGAAACGCCGCCTGGCCGAGACGTTGTGCAATCTCGCCGGCACGGCCATCGACAACGCCACCCTGGTCAAGGACGCGATCGAACGCGAACGGTTGCGCCAGGAGATCGATCTCGCCCGCAAAGTGCAGGAGAAGATGTTCCCGACCAGCGGTCTGGTGGTCGGCGGTCTCACGGCCGAAGGGTGGTCACGGCCGTGCAACGAGACCGGCGGCGACTATTACACCTATCTGCCCCGCCCGGGCGGCATGGTCACCATGGTCGGCGATGTCAGCGGCCATGGTCTCGGCGCCGCTCTCTTCACCACCATGGCGCATGCCCTGGCGCAGCAGCAGTTCCGCGCCGGTTCGGACATGGCCACCGCCTTCCGCCAGATCAACGAGGGCCTGTTCCATACCCGCAGCGGACGTTTCATGACCGCGGTGGCCGTATCGGTCGACAGCGCGACCGGCGTCTGCGAATACGTCTCGGCCGGTCATACCCGCTCCCTCTGGATCCATCATGGCAGGGTGCAGTGGCTCGACAGCACCGCCATGCCGCTGGGCATCCTGCCGAGCATGGAGATCGATCCCAGTCCGCGGGTCATCCTCGACCCAGGTGATCTCCTCCTGCTCTACACCGACGGCATCACCGAAGCGGCGCACGAGGACGGCACGACCCTCGGCGAAGAACGCCTCGCCGATACCGTCTTGGCAGCCTGGCGCAGCCGGCTGCCCCCGCGCCGCGTGCTTGATCTGGTCTCCGCCGCCGTCGACGGCTTCACCGCCGGACGCGCCCAGGCCGACGATCTCACCGGGGTGGCTTTGACGCGCGCCGGGGATGGCCGAGACAGCGGTTGGCAGGTGGCGCTCAAGTCCTAGGATCCACCGATCGTGCTGACCCGTACCGCCCTCGCCCTGGCCATTCTGCCACTGCTGCTTGCCGGCGAGTCGCCTGACCCGCTGCCCTTTCCGGACATGGCTCCGTCGGTTGGCGCGGTGCTGGCGCAGCACTATTACGATCCTGCCCGGTTCCGCCCTCGGTTGATGGTCGAGCGCGCTCTGCGCCAGTTGGAGCGCTCTGAAATCGGCATCGACACCCTGTGGGCCGACGGGCGGATCGTGCTCAACCTGCGCGGCAAGCGCTCGACCGTGCCGGCTGCCGACCCGGGAGACCTGGCTTCGGCCATGCGCCTGGTCGAATCGATTCGCCTCGCTGTCGAAGCCGGCTTCGACGGCAGGGCCGACCGCCTGCGCGAACTCGCCTACAGCCAGGTCAACGGGGCGTTGTCGGTCCTCGATCCGCACACCGTGCTGTGGCCGCCGGAAGCGGCACGCGAGTGGTCTGAAGACAACATCCAGGGTCAGTTCTACGGCATCGGCGCCTTCCTGAACCAGGAGGAGGGGCTGATTTCCATCCAGCGCGTCATGCCCGGCCTGCCGGCCGAGCGCGCCGGCGTGGAGGACGGCGACGTCATCCTCGCGGTGGATGGCGAGAAGACAGCCGGATTGACCCTCGACCAGGCGGTGCGCCGCATCAAAGGCCCCAAGGGCACGACGGTCAACCTGACCCTCGAGCGCAAGGAGGTCAAGACGGCCATCGAATTGCCCATCGTCCGCGATCTGGTCAAGGTCATCACCATCCGCCAGCACCGCGATGGGCCGGTCGGCTACGTCCGCATGGACGACTTCAATGCCAACACCGCCCACGACCTCTTCGTCGCCCTGCGCGAGATCGAGCGCGACGGCCCCGTGCAGGCGCTGGTCCTCGACCTGCGCTTCAACGGCGGTGGCCTGCTCGATCAGGCCAAGCTGATCGGCGGCTTCTTCCTCGCCCGCGGCCAGGAGGTGGTGCGCACCACCACGGTCGACGGCAAGGAGGACGTCACCATCAACCGTGCTCGCCGCTTCGTCACCGCCCCGATGGTCGTCCTGACCTCGCCTGGCACCGCCAGCGCAGCCGAGATCGTCTCCGGCGCCCTCCAGCTCAACGAGCGCGCCGTGATCGCCGGCGAGGCGAGCTTCGGCAAGGGTTCGGTGCAGAACATCCGTGAATTGCGCGACGGCAGCAGGCTCAAGCTGACCATCCAGGAGTACCTCCTGCCGGGTGGAGCATCCATCCAGGACGTCGGCGTGTCCCCCGATCTGCTGCTGGTGCGCCATGGCGTGCGCGAGGACGGCACCGTCGATCTGCGCGACATGTCGACCGAGCGCGAGCGCGACAACGAATTCGCCCTCGGCAGCCGCAGGAACTACGACCGTCAGCCGATCGCCGAACTGGCCTGGCTCGATCCCTGGCTCGACCGTGAAGCACGCCGCGTGCACACCATCTCGGCCCGTGAGTTCCGGCCCGACCGCCAGAGCCAGGTGGTCATCGACCTGCTCAAGGCTGCGTGCGCGGCCGAGGATTGGGCAGCAGCAGCCGACAAGGCCCTGGCCGACGAGAAGTTGCGCCCATTCCTGCTCGAGCGCCTTGCCGCCCCGCTGGCCGCCCGCGCCGAAGTCGAATCCGCCGCCCTGGCCGGGGCTCTTGGACGCCTGCCCAAACCGGTTGTGTGGGGGCCAGCCGGCGCTCCCACCAGCGGTACTTTGGCGCTGACCTGGGCGGGGCCGCAGAGCGTCACCGCCGGCGAGACCGTCGCCTTGTCGGTGCAGGTGGCCAACTCTGGAACCACCGAGATCGGTCGCCTATTCGCCATCATCCGAGCTGATCCGCTGTCGCCGTTCTGGGAGGAAGAGTTCGTCATCGGCGCCGTACCGGCCGGCGGTTCGGCAACTGGACTGATGCACTTCCACATCCCGCCCCGGTTGCTGGGTGGCGAGGAACGCTTCACGGTCGAATTGCACCAGGATGGCGGCAGGCAGGCGATCGCCTCATGCCCGGTCTCGCTGCGCATCGTGCCCAGACCGTCACCGCATCTCGGACTGGCCTGGAAGGTGGTCGAGGATGGTGGGGATGGCAGACTCGCTCCCGAGGAGCATGCAGACCTGGTGGTCGAGGTGTTCAACCAGGGTGACGGTCCGCTCGAGGCAGGAGCGGTGTGGGTCGAGAAGGACAACGACCCCTATGTCTCGCTTGGCGCCAGCCGGCTGAAGATTGACACTCCGATCGCGCCGGGCGGTTCGCGCAGCCTCAGCTTCCCGCTCACCGTGCGCAAGGAGGTCAAGCGTGCTGGCCAACCCGTGCCGCTGACCGCTGATCGCATCAAACTCACCATCGCCGCCGTCGAGGTGCTGCCCGATGGCGTCGACGCTCGTTTCCGCGCCAGCATACGCGCTGGCATCGAGATCCCCATCGACCAGCCGCTGAAGGCCCGCCGCCTGATCATGCCCAGCATCGCGGTCGGTGAGGCTCTGGTCGAAGCTGGGCGTGCCAGGCTGTCCTTCGGTATCACGGATGCGGCTGATGACTCGACCATCGCACCGTTGGATCTCGTCGCGCTGTTCCAGGGCGAGGACAAGATCGATTCGCAGGTGGCCAGCGCCCTGGACGGCCCGGATGCCAAGGGAAGCTGGAGTTACACGCCGCGCGTCGTCCTGACACCTGGGCTCAACCTGCTGCGTCTCCTGGTGCGGGACAGCGATGGCGTGGTCAGCGATCGTGTGGTTCGGCTGTGGGGACCTGATGCGCCGATCGCGGCCAAGCCAGCGGACCAGGTACCAGCACCGACCCCATGATCACGGGTCGTCCGCGTCGTAACCGCAGGTCCGCCGGCATGCGGGTTCTGGTCCGCGAGACATCAGTCTCTGCGTCCCATCTCGTCCTGCCCCTGTTCGTCCACGAGGCCGCCGAGGCGCTGCCCATCGCCTCGATGCCCGGCTGCAGCCGGCAGGGCCTTGCGGACATCGTCGCCACGGCCAGAGAGGCGCACGGCCTCGGAATACCCGCCGTCGCTCTGTTCCCGGCCCTGCCCGAGACCGCCAAGGATCCCTCGGCCAGTGCTTCGACCGATCCCGATGGCCTGCTGCCGCGCACGGTGCGAGCCTTGAAGGCCGCGCTGCCCGGCCTGGTGGTGATCACCGACGTGGCGATGGATCCATACAGCAGCGACGGCCACGACGGCCTGCTGCGCGATGGCCAGATCGTCAACGATGAGACCCTCCCGATCCTCGCCGCCATGGCGGTGGCCCAGGCTCGCGCTGGAGCCGACGTGGTTGCGCCGAGCGACATGATGGACGGACGGATCGCCGCCGTGCGGAGCGCGCTCGATGCCGCCGGCTTCGCTGATGTCGCCATCTGCAGCTATTGCGTGAAGTACGCATCCGCCTTTTACGGCCCGTTCCGCGACGCGCTCGACAGCGCCCCGCGCAGCGGTGACAAGAAGACCTACCAGATGGATCCGGCCAATGCACGCGAGGCGGCGCGCGAGGTCGCCCTCGACGTGTCGGAGGGAGCCGACTGGCTGATGGTCAAGCCCGGCCTGCCCTACCTCGATGTCATCGCCCGGGTGCGTGCCCAGACCGCCTTGCCGGTCGCAGCGTACCACGTCAGCGGCGAATACGCGATGCTGAGGGCCGCGGCCGCCAACGGCTGGATCGACTACGGGCGCTGTCTGATGGAGAGCCTCCTGTCGCTGCGCCGGGCCGGAGCAGACATCATCTTCACCTACGGCGCGATCGACGCTGCCCGCCTGCTCGCCGGGGAGCAGGGGGGTTGACACCTTCCCTTTTATCAGACACTCCTTCCCCACAAGAACGCCGGATGCGGGCGTAGCTCAGTTGGCTAGAGCGACAGCTTGCCATGCTGTAGGTCGTGAGTTCGAGTCTCATCGCCCGCTCCAAGTGATAACCCCCGGTGAAAGCCGGGGGTTATACCTTTTCTGGAGGCTTGGATCGAGTCGGGTGGAGTGCTAAAAAGCGGCTCTGATCCCATAACTGATCCCATAGTCCGAGTTGGCATAGGTAGATTGATGATTGATGGGTCGAGGCCGGCGGGGATTCCCCGCCGGCCAGCAAGCCCTCTTTGATCAGTCTTCACGGTTCCGCCCGATGGCCGAGCGGGAATGGCCGGACAGCATCGGGTACGGCTCCTTCTTCATCGACATCCACAACACCGCCGGCCATGGCATGGACACCCGGGCCCATCGTCCCAGGCAGGGCTTCATCCTCGATCCCGCTGACATCGCCCGCTTCAACGCCGACCTGCCTCCGGTCATCGCCATGAGCGATCCTACGCCGCTCCTGCCGCGGACGGCCTGACGCGAGCCCGAGCAGCTGCCGTCAGCGCAGCCGGCTCGACTCGTCGCGGCAGCGCGAGGGCGGCGCTCCCATCACCGCGCGGTAGCAGCGCGAGAAGTGGAAGGGGTTGGCGAAGCCGAGGCGCTCGGCCGTCTCTGCCACCGGCACGCCGGCGGCGAGCAGCCCCTGGGCCAGTTCGCAGCGGCGGCGACGGACGAAGGAGGCGACCGTCGTGCTAGCCTCGGCCGGGAAGCGGTGCGCGAGGGCGCTGCGGCTCATGCCCAGGGCGCGGGCGAGGTTGTCGAGGCCCCAGTCCCGCTCGGGGGCACGCTCGACCAGGGCGGCGATGCGGGCGGGAAGACCACGTCCGGCCGCCGCCGGGCCGCAGGCCGCGGTCAGCGCGCCGAGCAGCTCCGCCAGCACTGCGGCCAACGTCCATTCCCAACCCTCCGGGCGGGCGAGGGCGGCGCTCTGGGCGGTGCGCGCCAAGGCCAGCCAGCGTCGTGGCGCCGGCGTGCTGCACAGCAGGCCGCCCGGTCGCGCTGCCAGGGCCCGGCCGAGCGGTTCCGACCAGCCACCGTCGAGCATCAGCCAGGCCGCCGTCCACGGCCGGGTCCCATCCCCGCGCTCGTCGAGGGCGAAGCCCGGGGCGCAGGCCAGCAGCGTGCCGGGCCGGTGGACCACAGCGACGCCGTTGACCTCGGCGGTGGCGGCGCCGGCCTCGGTCCAGATCACGGTCAGGTCGGCGATGGTGCGGCGCGGGAAGGGATGGCCGGGCGAGGTGGTTTCGTGGCCAGCTTCGATGCGCGCGGCGACGCCAGCCAGGGGGTGGCCGTCAGGACGCACGACGCGATGGCTGCCGCTGCGGATCATGCACGGAAAGATATGCGCTATGACCCGCGCCGCCATGTCCGGGGCCGGCCCGGCCGGGCATGATGCGCCCAGGAGCACCTCATGCCGCTGTACGAAGACCGCCGCAACGCCATCAACCGCATCCCCGTCGCGAGCGAGGTCGCCGCGACCATCGCCATCGGTCCGCAGCCGGCCGCCGACGCCATCGTCGCCGCGCTGCAGCAGCGCTCGGCGTCCGCCGGCCGGCGCATCGCCGCCAGCCTCGACGGCTGGTACGGCGTCGACTGGGCCGCCCTCGTCGCCCTGTTGGCTGATGCCGCCAGGCGCGCCGGCTTCGCCCTCGAACTGGTCGATGTCACCAACCTGTTCAAGGCCCCGGCCGAGATGCAGGCCTACAAGGCGCGCTACACCCTCACCGGCGATCCCGGCTTCGGCTGGGTCAACGCGGACGGCACCGTCGGCTGCCTGCAGGATGCGGCCAAGGTCCAGGCCCTCGGCCAGCGCCTCAACGCCCTGCGCGGCGAGCGGGCGCAGGGCGCGGTGCTGGTCTACGGCAATGGCGCCAACCCGCAGGCCCTCGACGCGGCCTTCGACTGGCGCGGCTACGCCGACAAGACCCTGCAGGAACTGCTGTGGCAGATGTGGGACGGCAAGCTGACCGGCTTCGGCGAGACCGCGCCGCGCAAGGACTACGGCTGGAAGGAATACTACTACTGCGACTTCTACCTGCTGTGGCGGCAGAAGGAGCTGCTGCTGCCGCGCATGGACATGTATGTCGAGGCGGTCTCGACCGCCCAGCTCAAGGCGGTGCCGCGCGCCGCCTATGACACGATCATGCGCGAGGCGGTGAAGAACCCGATCAAGGAGATCAAGATCTTCCAGCCAGGGCCCTGGGGCGCCTACCGCTACAAGGACCTCTTCGACGTGCCGGGCCTGGGCTGCAACGCCTGGAACGAGCTGGCTGGACCCGAGCTGTCGATGCTGCTCGACGTCGGCCGCGAGGCGCCGCTGCACCTGCCCACCGTCAACCTGCTGCAGTTCCCCACCGAGTTCGTCGGCAGCGCCATCCACCAGGAGCTGCCCGGCATGTTCCCGATGGACGTGTGGCTCGACGACGGCTACTTCCCCGAGGCCCAGCCGGCCGAGCGCATCTCGATGCCGATCCACAACCACCCGTCGTCGCTTTACAACAAGCGCAAGTTCAACGAACTGCTCGGCCGCTACGAGACCTACTACATCTGCGAGGCCTACGAGGGCGCCAACACCTGGATGGGCTTCAAGGAGGACACCGACATCGAGGCGTGGGAACGCGCCTGCAAGGAGTCCGAGCGCACCGGCAAGCCGATCGCCGACTGGAAGGACTACATAGCCAACCATAAGACCGTGGTCGGCGACCTGTTCCTGATCCCGCCCGGCACCACGCACGGCCACGGCGGCAACCAGACGGTGCTGGAGATGGACACCGTGCCCAGCCAGGCCGGCACCGAATACTCGTTCTTCACCTACGACTTCTGCCGCCCGTCGTGGGACGACACCACCAAGACCATGACCGGCAAGCCGGTGAAGATGCACCTCGACCACGGCTTCGACATGGATCAGGCGCGCCGCGAGGAGTGGGTGAAGAAGGTCCTGCGCGCCAAGCCAGAGGTGGTGAAGTGGAGCAAGGATTTCACCTGCGACCGCTACTCCAGCTACGGGCCGATGCCCTTCGAGATCGAGCGGTTCCACTTCACCAAGCGCGCCGACAACGACACCCAGGGCCGCTTCATGCACATCCTCACCCTGACGGTCGGTGAGCGGGTGATCGTGCGCTCGAAGCTGGATCCGCGGCGCTGCACCGACATCGAGCTGTTCCAGTCGGTGGTCATCCCGGCCGGTTTCGGACCCTACGAGATCGTCAACGCCTTCACCGGCGGCGGCCAGAACACCGTCGTCCAGCTGCGCTGGAAGAAGGGCTGAGCCACATGGGCGCGCTCTTCTGGACGCCCGGGACGATCCCGCCGGCCGGCGGCGGGATCGGCATGGCGGTGCATGGCCTCGCCGTCGCGGACGCCATCATTCCGCTCGGCACGCCCGGCTCGACGGCCTTCCCGGCCGAGGGCGAGGTGCACTCCGGCACCCCGGCCGAGGTCGTCGAGCGGCTGCGCAGCAGCCGCGTCCGGGCCGCCATCGTCCTCGCCACCCGCGCCCGTGGCGTCGAGCCGGTGCTGGCCGCCCTGCACGCACTGCATCCCGGCCTGCCGGTGATCGGCGGCGGGTCCTGCCGGCTCGACGCGGCCGGCCAGGCGGGGGAGTCCGGCGCCTCGCTCGGCGGTGGCGAGGTCGAGGTCCTCCTGCTGACGGCGGGCGATTGGCGGGCCGAAACCCTGGTCGTGCACGGCATCGCCGGGCCGCTGGTCGAGGCCGAGGCCGACGGCCCGCGGCGCATCCGCCGGCTGCGCGTGGCCGATGACATCTGGCGGCCGGCGGCCGAGGTCTTCGCAGTCTGGCAGCGGGTCAACGGCGTCGCACCTGGCGACCGCGAATCGGTGACCGTCGCCGACCGCGACGGCCGCACCCTGCACCTCTCACCCGACGGCGACGCCCTCGTCTGCGGCTCCGACCTGCCCGCCGACGGCCGGCTGGTCCTGCGCGCCGCCCCCCGCGGCACCATCCCCGCCCAGGTGGCGGCGTTCTGCGCCGTGCCCGACGCCCTGGTCTGCGCCTGCGCCGGCCTCGGCGGCCTGCTGCCGGAGCTGCCGCGTCCCGGTCCCGGCAGCGTGCTGACGTTCTGCTGGGGCGAGATCACCCCGCTCGCCGGCCGCCCCGTCTT
>JFJP01011099.1_pt1 | contig 49329 bp, 38 predicted proteins | sample 431651 | NCBI WGS metagenome assembly JFJP01 (sample SAMN02602958, study PRJNA72255) | Microbial mat metagenome, whole genome shotgun sequencing project. | biome: fresh water; feature: sink hole; material: water; isolation source: purple microbial (photo- and chemosynthetic) mats found in... | reverse complement strand
GCGACCAGCCGCTCGCGGCGCGAACCGGCGGCCAGCGCTACTTCGGCCAGCTCCCGGTCCAGTCGGCGCAGGGCGGCCGTCGCCGCTTCGACCGCCAGGTGCGCGGCGCCCGCGTCGTCGGCCAGTTCGCGACCCAGTTCACCCAGGTGGTCGTCGCGCCGCGTGTGGCGGTCGCGGGCGTCACGGGCGGCGGCCAGCCGCTCTTCCAGAGCCGCCACCTGCGCCAGCACCGCGAACACGACCTTGATCTCCACGATCATCACCCCGTGCGCATCATAACACCGGCTTCCGCCGGCCCACCTTCAAAAAGTCGACGCCAAAAAAAAGGGTGCCGCAGCACCCTCTTTTCGATTCTTGCGGCGGGAAAAGGATGGTGGGCGATACAGGACTTGAACCTGTGACCTCTCGCGTGTGAGGCGAGCGCTCTAGCCAGCTGAGCTAATCGCCCATCCGATTCTTCCGCCATGCTCCCCGCGTCGGCTGCGCCCCGTGGGCGCCACCGCCTCGCGAAGGAGGGTTGGTGGGCCCACCTGGACTTGAACCAGGGACCGGCCGGTTATGAGCCGGCTGCTCTGACCAGCTGAGCTATAGGCCCACGACCGGGAGGGGCAAGATAGGCGATCCCCGGGACACGGTCAACCGGAATTCGCCCCCCGTTCACACCATCTCGCCGTAGCCCTTGAGCTTGCGACTGCGGCTCGGATGCCGCAGCTTGCGCAGCGCCTTGGCCTCGATCTGACGCACCCGCTCGCGGGTCACCTTGAAGATGGTGCCCACCTCTTCGAGCGTACGAGGCGTGCCGTCGCCCAGGCCGAAGCGCAGGCGGATGACCTTCTCCTCGCGCCGGGTCAGGGTGCTCAGCACCCGCTGCATCTGGTCCTTGAGCATGCTGTGCGCGGCCAGGCGCGCCGGCGACGGCGCGCTGTCGTCCTCGATGAAGTCCGACAGGTTGCTGTCCTCGTCCTCGCCGATCGGGCGGTCGAGACTGACCGGCTCCATGCTGGCCTGCAGCACGCCCTGGACCTTTTCCAGCGGCATCTCCAGGAAGGCGGCCACTTCCTCCGGCTTCGGGTCGCGGCCCAGCTCCTGCAGCAGTTGCCGGTTCGCCCGGTTGACCTTGTTGATCGCCTCGATCATGTGCACCGGCACGCGGATGGTGCGCGCCTGGTCGGCGATGGCGCGCGTGATGGCCTGGCGGATCCACCACGTGGCGTAGGTCGAGAACTTGTAGCCCTTGCGGTAGTCGAACTTCTCGACCGCGCGCATCAGGCCGCTGTTTCCTTCCTGGATCAGGTCCAGGAATTCCAGGCCGCGGTTCGTGTAGCGCTTGGCGATGGAGATGACCAGGCGGACGTTGGCTTCGATCATCTCGCGCTGCGCGGCGTCGACCTGCTGCTTGCCCACTGCAATCTCGGTGCCGATGCGGTGAAGTTCCTCGGAACTCAGGCCGATCTCACGCTCGATGTCCGAGATGCGCTTGCGGTGCGTGCGCACCGTCTTGATGGCGTCCTGCAGCGTCTCGATGGACTCCGGCGTCATGCCGGGACGCTTGAGGGCCGCGGCCATGTCGGCACTGACATACCCGACCGCTTCCTCGGTGCGCGTGATGCGCGCGAAGAGGTCCTCCACCTTGCCGTGCACCAGCAGCAGCTTCTGCGCCAGTTGCTCCACCTGCGACGGCGCCAGCTGCAGGGCCAGGAACGACTCGAGGATCTTCTTCTCCCGCGCCTGCACCATCTTGGCCAGCGTCGCGCCGCGCGGGCCGTCGACTCCGGCCTCCAGTTCGGTGCGGGCTTCGACCAGTTCCTTCTGCAGTTTCTCGATGGCGTCGATGGCCTTCAGGAGGCGCTTGCCTTCCTTCTCGGCCGAAAGATGCACGTTCCAGGTGCTGGTGTCCTGCTGCACGACCTCGTCGACGTGCACCGACTGGGCCAGCAGCTGGTTGGCCGTCTGGCGCAGTTCGCGCAGGGAGTGGCGCGAGCGCAGCGTGGCTTCGATGATCGCCAGCCGACCGTCTTCCATGCGACGGGCGAGGTTCACTTCACCCTGGCGCGTCAGCAGCGGAACGCGGCCCATCTCCCGCAGGTACATGCGCACCGGATCGTCGTACTTGACGTTCGTCCGGCTGACCTTGCGGGCGGCGGCGGCCTTTTTCTGTTCCTTCTTCTTGCGGCGGGAGAGCTTGGCCTGGGCCTGCTCGTCCGTGTCGTAGTAGTCGATCTGCAGTTCGCCGAGCTTCTCGTAGATCCGGTCGATCTCGTCGACCGAGAAGTCCTCGCTCAGCAGGCTGTTGATCTCATCGTGCAGGATGTAGCCGCCCTTCGCGGTGGCTTCCCTGCGGATGGTCTCGATGATGCCTTCGAACTGTTTGCTGTCCATGCGCCGGTCCTACTCCCGTTTCCGTCGTGACCGGATCATTGCCCGGTGGCGCGGGCGTCCCGCCCGAGCCGCGCCAGACAATCAGTGACCACCCTGACATGATCGGTGTGGGCGGGAATGTCTTCCCGGTCGAGCAGGCGGCTCACATAACCGCGATACCCGGAGTCCCCCACGCCGTTCCAGCGGGCCAGCACCCACTCCCGCACGCCCGGCGCGCCGGCCGGCTGCAGCGCCCAGACCCGTATCTCGGCGACCAGGGTGGCGGCCGCCGGTTCGAGTCCGGGCAATTCCCCCGCGTCGGCCACTTCCCGGGCCGCCGTTCCGGATTCATCGCGCAACGCGTGCGCGAGCAGGTCCGCAGCGATGCGGGCCACCTGCGGCGCGGCGATCGGACGCCGCACTCTCGGTCCACCGGCGCGCGCGCGCGGCGCGGCTTCCGCCGACGCCGACGATCCGCCTTGCGATGGCGCACCCGGTGCGCCGCTGGTCCTGTCGCCTGCCGGCCTGCCGCCGAGCGGCGACCGCACTGCGGAATCGCCGGGCGCCGTCGCCGGCAGCGACCTGCGCAGCACCTCGATCTCGATGCCGAACACATCGGCCGCTTCCTGCAGCACGTATTCGCGCCGCAACGGATCCTCGATCCCCGCGACCGTGCCCAGCGTCTGCCGCACCGCGCGTTCGCTCAAGGTGCGGTCGCCGCCCCTCGCGTCGGCCAGCCGCTTCAGAAACGGCACGTAGCCGATCGCCTCGCGCAGCAGGGCCTCGATGGCCGGGGCGCCACTGGCGATCGCCACGTCGGCCGGGTCCTTGCCCGTCGGCAGGCGCACGATGCGCGGTTCCAGCCCGTGCCGCAGCGCGATGTCCGCCGAGCGCACCGCCGCCTTCAGCCCGGCGCGGTCGCCGTCGAACATCAGGATCACGTCGCGCGCGCCGCGGCGCAGCAGCTTCGCCTGGTCGGGCGTGAACGCGGTGCCGCAGGTGGCCACCACGTTCGTGAAGCCGACCTGCGCCAAAGCGAGCAGGTCCAGATACCCCTCGACCAGCACCGCGCACTTCTGCCTGGCAATGGGCATGCGCGAAGCTTCGAACCCGTAGAGGAGCTTCCCCTTGTTGAAGTAGGCGCTGTCGGAGGAGTTCAGGTACTTGGGCTCACCCTGGTCGACGACCCGGCCGCCGAATCCGGCGACCTGGCGCGAAATGATCTTGACAGGAAAGATAATGCGGTTGCGGAAATAGGCAAACGGCTCTCCGCCGCGGTCGCTCGGACGCAGCAGATCGGCCCGCAGGGCCAATTCGCGGTCAACGCCGCCCTTTCGCAGACCCGTCTCGAGCCAGCCCGGCAGCCCCGGCGCCCAGCCCACGTCGTAGTCGTGCAGCACCTTTTCGCCGAAGCCGCGTTCGGTCAGGTACGCCAGCGCGGCGCCGCCGAGCTTCGGTTCCCACAGCGCGTCGCGCCACAGGTTCATCGCCGTTTCGTTCGCACGGTGGAAGGAACGGCGCTCGCCTTCGGACTCGTCCTCCTTCAGCGCGCTCGACAGATCGATGTCCAGCGGACGCGCGAGGATCTCGACAGCCTCGGGAAACGTGACGCCCTCGGCCTCCATCAGGAACGAGATGACGTCGCCGCCGGTGCCGCAGCCGAAACAATGCCAGCGGCCGCGCGACGGGGTGACGATGAAGCTGGGGGTCTTTTCCTTGTGGAACGGGCACAGTCCCTTGAAGACGGCGCCGGCAGGCTTCAACTGGACGTGCTGACGCACGACCTCGACGATGTCGGTCTCATCCTTGACCCGGGCGATGATGTCCGCAGAGAGGACCGGTGACATATGGCTGCCTGCCCAGGCTTTCCGTTGCGGTACCCCAGAATCGTCATCGAGCAGGGCGGTATCGACGGTAATCGTTCAGAATATCTCAATTGGAGGGCTGGCGCAACCTCATGGCCGTCCGGGGTTTGGGACGGCGTGCGGAGCCGGCTCAGGCCAGGCGGACGATCGTGGCGCCCCCGGCCTCGTCCTCGGTGAACGAGGCGACCCTCCGGTCGGCCCTCAGGCGCGTGTGCAGGTATTCCCGCAGGCGACCGGTTCCGCGGCCGTGAATGACCTCCAGCGCGCCCAAACCGGCCGGTATCGCCCGATCGATGAGTTGGTCGAGCAGTTGCCAGCCCTCTTCACCGGTCGTGCCCCGCAGGTCGAGGCCTGGCTCGGCCAGCGGGGCCTCTCCCTGCCAGCCCCAGCCGCCGGCGGTGTACGACGAGGTTTCCTCCGCCGCCGGCCCCGCCGCCGCGGACGACGGGTCGTCGACGGGCCGCACCGCGTCCGGCCCCAGCGTCAGACGCAGTCCCTCGGCCTCGGCGACCAGGCGGTTGCCACGCACTTCGACGATACGCCCCACCAGATTCAGATGCGGGATGCGGACCTGCTGGCCGAGCGTCGGCGCGAACGGCGCACCCCCGGCTTCGGGCGCCGCCTCGGCCTCGACCGCGCGTTCCAGTTCGGCCAGACGGTCGCGGGCGCGTTTGACCGCCGGCGCCGCGCCCCGTTCGGCGCGCATTTCACGAACCGCGTTCTCGATCGCCCGCCGGCCGTCGCGCACGGCCTTCTCGCCCTCGCGACGGGCCTCGGCCAGGATGAGCTTCTTCTGCTTTTCCAGTTCGGCGGCGCGCAGGGTCAGTTCCTGCTCGCGCGCGGTCGCGCGTTCGACTGCGGCGCGGGCCTCCTCGCCCGCCGTCGACAGTTCGCGCGAACGCCGATCCAGATCGATCAGCAGCTGCTCGACCTGCACGCGCTCGTGGCCGGCTCGCGAACGGGCCCGTTCGATCAGATCGGCCGGAAGGCCCATCCTGCGGGCGATGTCGAAAGCATGGCTGGTGCCCGGATCCCCGACGCGGAAGGTGTAGAGTGGCCGCAGATCGCGCTCATCGAAATCCATCGCCGCGTTCAGCATCAGGGGATGGTCATGGACCGCGGCCTTGAGCAGGCCGAAATGGGTCGAGGCCAGCACCAGCGATCCCTGCGCCGCCATCTGCTCGAGCGCGGCGAAGGCCAGCGCCGTACCCTCCTGCGGGTCCGTGCCGCTGCCGATCTCGTCGGACAGCACCAGCGTGCCCGGGCCGGCGGCGTTCAGGAATTCGCCGAGATGGCGCATGTGCGCCGAGAACGAACTGAGCGATTCGGCGATCGACTGGTCGTCGCCCAGATCGACAAGCAGCGTCTCCACCAGGGGCAGCGACGTGTCCTCGCGCGCGGGGACATCCCAGCCGCACTGGGCCAGCAGGCAGAGAACGCCGACGGTCTTGAGCGCGACCGATTTGCCGCCCGCGTTGGGGCCACTGATCACCAGCACGCGGCAGCCCGCGGGGATCTCCAGATCCAGCGGCACGACGGCGGCGTGCCCGGCGGTCAGGTCGCCGCCACCCAGGGCCGCCATCAGCAGCGGGTGGCGACCGCCCCGGATCTCAACGGGTAGGCCCGCACCCAGCCGGGGCCGGCGACCGCGCACCGCGCGGCTCCACAGCAGACCCGCGCGGATCTCGTCGACCAGCAGCATCAGACCGGCCGCGTCGCGCAGCGCCGGGGCCGCCTGTTCCACGGCACGGTTCAGTTCGAACAGGATGCGCGCCTCTTCGGCGGCTATTTCCAGCCGCAGCGATGTCAGTTCGTTGGCCAGCCGCACCACGCCGGCCGGCTCGACGAACAGCGTCGCGCCCGTCTGCGAACGGTCGTGCACGATGCCGTCCACACGCCGGCTGTCGCCCGAGCGCAGCGGCAGGCAGAAGCGGTCGCCGCGCAGCGTCACTTCGTCGCCGGTCGTCCAGCCGGCGGCCCGGGCGCGGCTCATCGCCTCGCCAACCTCGTGGCGCACCGTGCGCTCCTGTTGCGTCGCCTGCCGGCGCAGCGGGCCCAGGCGCGGGCTCGCTTCATCGCGCAATCGACCGTCGGGCTCCAGGGCGCGCAGCAGTGCCCCGCGCAGACCGTTCAACGGCGAGGTGGCCAGGGCCGCCTCGGACCAGCGCGGGCAGACCGAACGTCGTTCCACCAGATGACTGCGCAACGCATCCAGGTCACCGGCGACAGCCGCGACGTGGACCAGGTCCGGACCCTCCAGACGCACCGGCGGCGGCTGGTCCAGAAGCGCGAGCAGCGTCGAAGGATCGTTCAGCGGCGGCCAGACGTTGCTGTCGCCGTCGGGACGCAGTTCATCGGCCAGTTCATGCCAGGGGATCAGCAGGGCGGGATCGCTCAGGGGCCGCCGCGCACGCACGGCGTCGGCGGCCAGGGGGCTCTGACAGCGGGCCGCGATCTGGCCGGCGATCCGGTCCCACTCCAGCAGAACCAGGGCCCGCGGCGAAGCCACCGGCACGGCGGCCGCGCGCGCGGCGGCCAGACGTTCCAGCAGCGGAATCATGGATCGTCGCGGCGGCCGGTCGCTTCCTCCACACGGGCCTTGCCGGCGGCCGCGGCTTCGGCGGCGCGCGCGGTGAAGCGGGACCAGGCATCCTCGACCCGGCCTCCCGAGAGGTTGCGCGCCTGGATGTACACGTTCGGCGCGGCGTAGAAGACGGCGCGCCCGACGAACGAGCGGTCGCAGTCGGCCTGCACCACCGATCCGCCCCGCACCTGGCTGGCCGCCACCAGCAGCACGCTGGCCACCAGCACGCCGAACGCCAGGCCCAGGAGCACGCCGCCCAGCCGGTCCACCCAGACCAGCATCGTCAGATGCAGCAGCTTGCTGATGCCCGTAGCCAGCAATCGGCTGAGGATCAGCCCCAGCAGGAACATGACCGCCCAGGTGATCAGCAGGGCGGGCGCAATGGCCGCACCTGTCCGCTCGCTCACCCACGGCTGCACCGAGCCGGCGAAACGGGCCGTCAGCAGCAGCGCCGCCACGGCGCCTCCCACCTCGAGCACGCGCTTGACCAGTCCGTCGCGCCAGCCGAGGGCGCCGAACAGGATGATGACCGAGACGCCGAAGATCACCGGCGCATTCATCGCTTCGTTCACTTCGACTCCGCCAGCAGCCGCTTGACCATGGCGCTGACGCGGGCGCCGTCGGCCTTGCCGGTGGTCAGGGGCACCACGGCTTTCATGGCCTTGCCGAAATCAGCGGCGCTCTGCGCGCCGCACTCTGCCAGCGCCCCGCGGACCAGGGTCTCGAGTTCGGCTTCGCCCAGCTCGGCGGGCAGGAATTCGTTGACGATGGCCAGTTCGGCCTCTGCCGTGGCCTTCAGGTCGTCGCGCCCGGCGGCGATGGTTGAAGCCAGCGTGTCCTTCACCTTCTTGACGTACGACGAGAGGATCTTCAGCACGTCGGCGTCGGAAAGCTCACGACGATCGTCGATCTCGACCTGCTTGAGGGCCGCCTGCATCTGGCGCAGCACGCCGAGGCGGTCCTTGTCCTTGGCTTTCATGGCGGCGATGACGGCCGCCTGCAGCCGCGCCGCCAGTTCAGAGGTGGCCATGGCAGTTCCTTTCGGGGAAGTGGATTCGTGAAGCCATGAAAGACCGCGCGGTCGATGCTGTCAAGATCCCGGCCACGGGCAGCCAACGGCAAGCGCGCGCAGTGCCCCCAGACCCACGATCGCCGCCGTTTCGGTGCGCAGCGTGAACGGGCCCAGGTCCAGCGGGCGGGCACCGGCGGCAGCCAGCCGGCGCGCCTCATCCGGCGTCCAGCCGCCTTCCGGGCCGATGAACAGCGCCAGGAACACCGGCGGAGCCGAGAACGACGCCGTCGAAACCGGCCGGGCGCCGTCGCCGACGAGCGCCCGTTCGTCGGGCGCGGCGCCGACATACAGATGGTCGCCGCCGCAGGCCGTCAGCGCGGCGGCCAGGTCCAGCGGGTCGTCCAGATGCGGCAGGCAGGAGCGGCCGCACTGCTTGAGAGCGGCGCGCATCAGCGCCTCCCAGCGGGCGCGTCGGCCTTCGCCCGGCTCGATGACGCCGCGCGCGGTCACCAGCGGCAGCAGGCGGTGGGCGCCCAGCTCGACGGCCTTCTCGACGACCAGATCGAAGTGACGCCCCTTGACCACAGCGCAGGCCAGCGTCAGACGCGGTCCATCATCCTCGCGCGGGTCGCGCTCGGCGCCCAGGATCTCCACTTCCGCGAGCCTGCCGCCATGGGGATGTCCACCCTGGCCCGCCATGCGCGCGCTGAAGCGGTTTCCGCGGCCGTCGACCAGGCACCAGTCGCGGTCGCCCGCTCCGCGCATCACGCCGAGCAGGTGGTGGCTCTCGTCGCGGTCGAGGGTCACCCGGTCGCCGGGCTGCGGCAGGGCGGCGGGATCGGTGGCGAGGAAGAACTGGCGCACGGGAGCCTCCGGGACAGGGCGCGCACGCGCGCCCGATCACTCTTCGTGGTGCCTGCCCGGCGGCGGCACGCGCCGTGCGAGATCGGACTGCAGCGCCTCGAGCCTCTTGACCAGGTCCTTGTCCAGCCCCCCGGGCGTCCAGGCGATCACGCGCACGAGCTGGTCGCCCGTGCCCGGTCGATTGACGTGCGGCATGCCCTTCTTGCGCATGCGGAAGATCTTGTGGCTCTGCGTGCCGGCGGGGATCTTGAGGGCCACCTTGCCGTCGAGCGTGGGCACCTCGATCTTCGTGCCGAGCATCAGGTCCACCGGCGACACGGGCACGTCGATCAGCAGATCGTCACCGTGGCGTTCGTACAGATCGCTTTCGCGCACGTTGAAAACCACACGCAGGTGGCCGGCGCCGCCGCCGTGCTCGCCTGCGTCGCCCTTGCCCTGCAGTTCCATGTAGTTGCCCGAGCTGACGCCGGCCGGCACGTTGACCTCCAGCGACTCCTCGCCCCGTACCGTGCCGCTGCCGCGGCACGAGCGGCAGGGATCCTGCACGATCTGGCCGCGGCCCTGGCACTGCGGGCAGATGCCTTCGGTGACCATCTGCCCCAGCAGCGACTGCCGGACCTGGCGCACCCGGCCGTGCCCGCGGCAATGCTGGCAGACCGTCGGCTTGCTGCCGCTCGCGGCGCCGCTGCCGCCGCAATCGCCGCAGGGCACCTGCTTGGTCACCTTGAGCGTCTTGCGCACGCCGCGCGCGGCTTCCTCCAGCGTCACCGCCAGTTCGAGCTGCAGGTTGCGGCCACGTCCGCGAGAACCGCCCCCGCCGCCGCCGCCGAACACGTCGCCGAATCCGCCGCCGCCCATGCCGAAGTTGCGCAGGAACGACTCCAACGCGTCGTTCAGGTCGACGTTGAACCCGCCCTGGCCGTAGCCGCCGCCGAATCCGCCGGCATCGCCCACATGACCGTACTGGTCGTACTGTGATCGCTTCTGCGGATCCTTCAGGACCTCGTAGGCCTCGGCCGCTTCGCGGAATTTCTCGGCCGCGCCGGGGTCGTCGGGATTCTTGTCGGGATGGTATTTGATGGCCTGGGCGCGGTAGGCCTTCTTGACCTCGGTCGCGTCCGCATCCCTGGCAATGCCCAGGACCTCGTAGTAGTCGCGCTTCCTGCCGCTCATGCCGTCCCTGTCCTGGCGCCGCTTAGGCGCAGATGATCACGCGGGCCGGCCGGAGCACCAGCTCGCCCAGACGGTATCCCGCCTGCGCCACTTCGATGATGGTGCCCGGCTCGCTGCCCTCGCGGGGAAGCTGGCCGACCGCTTCGTGCACCAGCGGATCCAGATGCAGGCCCAGCGCCTCGATGGCGGTGACGCCCTGCTCCTGCAGCACGCTGCGGAACTTCTGCCGGGTCAACTCGATACCCGCGCGGAGCGGATCGGGCGCGCCAGTATCGGCGGCGTTCCCGTTCGATTGCAAGGCCCTTTCCAGATTGTCCAGAATGTCCAGGAATCCGCGCAGGGCATCGGCCTGGGCGAACCGGCGGACGTCGGCAACCTCGCGTCGGGCCCGCTTGCGCAGGTTGTCCATTTCGGCCAGCGCGCGCAGCCACTTCTCCTGCGCTTCGTCGCGCTCGCGGCGCAGCACTTCCTCGACCGACGACGCGGCCGTCTCATCCGCGGCCCGGGGGATGTCGGTCTCGCGTTCCGGGCCGTCGAACGCCGCGGCCTCATCGTCGCCGGATGCGTCCGGGCCGGTCACCCCGTCCGCGGTCGCCTCGTCGATTGTGGAGTCCCGTCCATCCGGCGCGCCCGGCGTCGGTTCGGACGGGTGGTGGCGTCGCTTCGACATCGTGGTCCCACTTTCCTGCGGTGCCGCGCCGGGCACAGGCCGCCAGGCCAGCGCCCGCGCCGCGAGCTTCTTGATCGTCAATGGAGCGGCGGAATCGCCGGCGAGTCCAGTTCGCGCCGCAGCGCATCCAATCCGTGCAGGGCCCGCAGGTACGGCATGCGGCGGGGGCCGAGAACCGCCACCAGGCCCAGGCGTCCGTCCAGCGCGACGCGACGCGTCATCACCGTGAAACACCGCAGCGCGTCGACCGGGTTCTCCTGACCGATCCACACTCCGAAACCGTCGCGGGTCCGTTCGCCGAGTTGCGCCAGCGTGTCACGCATGGCCACGGGCGATTCCAGGAACCGCAGGAGCGCCCGCAACGGCGCCGGTTCCTGGAATTCGGGCGCGCCGAGCACCGAAGCCACGCCGTCGAACTGGATCTCGCCGGCATCGGCGCCGCGCAGCAGTTCACGTCCGGCCCTCGACAGGCGCACCGCGCAGCGCGTCACCGGAGTGTCGACCAGGTCGACGGTCCCGGGCAGACCCGCCGTCGCGTCGCGCAGCGTCCGCCCGGCCACCCGCTCGGAAAGCAGGCGACCGGCGGCCGTCACGACCTGTTCGGAAGGATCGTCGGGCAGCGTCACCAGGCCCGTGCGCACGGCGGCGTCGTCCAGGATCACCACCATGAGCACGCGTCCGCTGCCGCGCCGGTAGCATTCCACGCGCTGCACGACGGCCTCGCCCATCGCGGGCCCGGCGATGATGCTCAGGCTGTCGGTCAACCGGCTGAGCAGGCCCGCCATCAGTTTCAGCCGATCCTGGCTTCCCGCCGCGCGGCGAACGCCCTGGCGCACCTGGTCCTCCAGGCCGGCGGGGGCGTCGTGGCGCCGCAGCGACCAGCCCGCGAGCAGGCGGTCGACGAACACCCGGTAACCGGCATCGGTCGGCAGGCGGCCGGACGATGTGTGCGGTTGATCCAGATAGCCGGCATCCTCGAGGCGCTTCATCACACTGCGCACGGTCGCCGACGAGACGGCGCGCTGCATCCCGCGCTCGACCAGCCCGGAGCTGACCGGGCGGCCCGTTTCCAGATTCAGGCGCACGATCGCCGTGAGGACCGCCAGGGACCGATCGTCCAGCTTCGTGCGGTAGCTCGTCGTCGGCATGAAGCACCCGTCATTGATCGAACCGAAAACAAACCGGGCGGCAAATTCAACCGGGCGGCAAGTTAAGCCGGGCGGCAAGTTAAGCCGGGCGGCAAGTTAAGCCGGGTCCCGATCGCGTGTCAACCCGACGCCCCACACCCTCACAAACGCCGCGCCAGCGCCTCTTCAATCGTGTCGATGCGCAGGAAGCCCGCACCGCTCAACCGCAGGCGGCCGTCCGACAGGCGCCACAATCCTTCGGCCTGCCCGCGCACGAGATCCAGCGCCCCGGCCGGCAGCCAGTCCAACGGCACGCCCTCGCGGGTGCGCAACGCCAGGACCACGCGCTCGAGCCGGCGCGCGCCGACCGTCAGCGTATCGACCGCCGCCTCGGGCAGCCGCCCCTGATCCAGATCGCCCAGCCACGCGCCGACCTGATCGTGGTTGGCACGGCGGCACCTGCCCCACGCGCCGTGCGCGCCGGGGCCCAGGCCCAACCAGGGCCGCCGTCGCCAGTAGCCGCGGTTGTGCCGCGACTCGGCGCCCGGACGCGCGAAATTGGCCACTTCGTACTGCGGCAGTCCATGGGCGGCCAGGCGTTCGATCGCCGCCAGGTAGAGCCGCGCCACCTGACCGTCCGGCTGCAGCTTCACCGCGCCGTCCCGCACGCGCGCGGCCATCGCCGTGCCGGCATGGATCTCGAGGATGTACATCGAGATGTGCTCCACGCCGCAGGCCACCGCTTCATCGAGTTCGGCCAGCAGCGCCGCCTTGCCCACACCCGGCCCGATGATCCAGTCGGCCGACACGCGCGGGAACATCGTACAGGCCAACGCCAGCGCGCGCCGCGCCGTCTCCGGGTCGCAGGCGCGCCCCAGTTGGCGAAGCACCGCTTCGTCCAGGCTCTGCACGCCCAGACTCACGCGGTTGATGCCGGCCGCCCGCCACGACCGCGCCAGATCGGCGGCGAACGTTTCGGGGTTGGCCTCGGCCGTCAGTTCGAAATCGTCCGTACGGGCGCACTGCCCCACGGTGCCGTCCAGCAAGCGCTCCATCAGCGGCGCTTCGAGCTGCGACGGCGTGCCGCCGCCCAGGTACGCCGTGGCCAGCGGACGCGACGGCGCGCCCAGGTTCGGGCACCGTTCGCGGCGCAGCGCGAACTCCCGCAGCACGCCGTCCACGTACGAGGTCCTCAGGGCTCCGTCATGCACGGCCGTGCGGGCGAAATGGCAATAGGCGCAGATCGAGCCGCAGAACGGGACATGGACGTAGATCCCGAACGTGTTCATCGACTAGCGGATGATGTCGCCGAGGCGCGAGAAGCGCGGCAGGTTGCGTTCCCCGTTCCACGACCAGTAGATGAACAGCGCCTTGCCCTTGATCAGCTTCACGTCCAGCGGACCCCAGTAACGGCTGTCCATGCTGTTGTAGCGGTTGTCGCCCATCATGAAGATGTGTCCGGCCGGCACGACGTAGGGATCGGGCATGCCTTCCCACGGGAAACTGTGGTTCCTCGCGTTGCGCACGTACGAAGCCTGGTCGTGCTTGGCCCTCGGCTCGGGACAGCTCTCGGGGTCCGTCCAGGACGGGATGCAGGAATGGTCGCCGCCGAATTCGCCCAGGTTGCTCTCGTAGATCTTCCCGTTGACGTACAGGACGCCCTCGCGCACGACCAGCGAGTCGCCGGCCACCGCCACGCAGCGCTTGATGTAGTCGAGATTGCGGTCGCGCGGATACTCGAACACGATGATGTCACCCTGCCGCGGCTCGCGGATCGCCGGCAACTTCAGCACCGGCAGGTCGTCGATCAGCGTCCAGTTCACCAGCGGGATCCGGATGCGGTCGGGCGTCTTCGCTCCGTAGAGGAACTTGTTCACGAACAGGAAGTCGCCGATCTGCAGCGTTTCGAGCATCGAACCGGTGGGGATGCGGAACGCCTGGAAGATGAACTGCCTGAGCACCAGCGCGATCAGCAGCGCTGAACCGATCGACCGCACGTAGTCGAGCACGACATGCTTCTTGCGCGCGGGCGGGCGGACCTGGCCGCCCGGCTTGCGTTTCTTGGACCCGAACATCGTTCCTCCCCGACCGTCGTTGCCGACCCGGTCAGCGTTCGACCTTCAGTACGGCCAGGAAGGCTTCCTGCGGAATTTCCACCGAGCCGACCTGCTTCATGCGCTTCTTGCCTTCCTTCTGCTTCTCCAGGAGCTTCCGCTTGCGCGAGATGTCGCCCCCGTAGCACTTCGCCGTGACGTTCTTGCGGAAGGGCTGCACCGTCGTGCGGGCCAGAACGCGCGTGCCCACGGCCGCCTGGATGGCGACGGCGAACATCTGGCGCGGGATCAGTTCCTTGAGCTTCTGGCACAGCTTCAGGCCCCAACTGTAGGCATTGTCCTTGTGGACGATGCAGGTCAGGGCATCCACGTCCTCGCCGTTGATCTTGAGGTCCAGGCGCACGAGGTCGTCGGCCCGGTGCCTGAGGTACTCGTAGTCCAGCGAGGCGTAGCCGCGGGTCACGGACTTCAGCTTGTCGTAGTAGTCGACCACCAGTTCGTTCAGCGGCAGGTCGAATTCCAGGTTCACGCGCTCGACGTCCAGGTATTCCATCTTCGTCTGGACGCCGCGCCGCTCCAGCGAGATCTGGATGACCGCGCCGACGAACTCCTTGGGCGTGATCACCGATGCCCGGACGATGGGCTCGCGGATCTCGGCGATGACCTTCGGGTCCGGCAGCATCGCGGGATTCTCGCACAGCTGCACGGTGCCGTCGCGCAGCAGCACCTCGTATTCCACGTTCGGCAGCGTGGCGATCAGGCTCAGGTTGTATTCACGCTCGAGGCGCTCCTGCACGATCTCCAGGTGCAGCAGCCCCAGGAACCCGCAGCGGAAGCCGAAGCCCAGCGCCGCCGACGTCTCCTTCTCCCAGGTCAGCGAGGCGTCGTTCAGCTGAAGCTTCTGCAGCGCGTCCAGGAGGTCGTTGTACTGGTCGTTCTCGGTCGGGTACAGGCCCGAGAACACCATCGGCTTCGCTTCGGCGTAGCCGGGCCAGGGCGCGGCGCAGGGCGTTTCGGCCAGCGTGATGGTGTCGCCCACGCGGACGTGCCGCACGTCCTTGGCGCCGGTGGCGATGTAGCCCACTTCGCCGGCGGTCAGACTCTTCTGCGAGATGCGGGCCAGCCGGAACCAGCCGATGTCCCCCACCTCGAACTGCCGCTCGTTGGAGAAGACGCGGATCTTCTGCCCTTTGGCGATGGTGCCGGTGAACATGCGCACGTAGGCCACGGCGCCCACATAGGCGTCGAACATCGAGTCGAAGATGAGCGCCTGCGCCGGGGCCTCCGGATCGCCCTTCGGCGGAGGGACGCGGTCGATGATGGCTTTCAGGAGCTCGTCGATCCCCACACCCGACTTGGCGCTGACCTTGACGATCTCCGACGGGTCGCAGCCGATCAGGTCGATGAACTGTTCGGTGACGTAGTCCACCCGCGCCGCATCGAGGTCGATCTTGTTGATCACCGGGATAATGGCCAGATCGTGCTCGACGGCCAGGTACAGGTTGTTGATGGTCTGCGCCTGCACGCCCTGCACCGCGTCGACCACCAGCAGGGCGCCCTCGCAGGCGGCCAGCGAGCGGCTGACTTCGTAGTGGAAGTCGACGTGTCCGGGGGTGTCGATCAGGTTGAGCACGTACGCCTGGCCGGACGGGTCGCGGTAGTCCATGCGCACGGGATGGCTCTTGATGGTGATCCCGCGCTCGCGCTCGAGGTCCATCGAGTCGAGAACCTGCTCCTGCATCGCCTTGCCGGTGAGCGTACCGGTGTACTCGAGCAGGCGGTCCGCCAGCGTGCTCTTGCCGTGGTCGATGTGCGCGATGATGCAGAAGTTGCGCGCTTTTTCGCGGTCGAAGGCCATCCGGCGTTCACCTGTCGGCTGAGGTCATCTTGCGGCTGCAGGAGTTTTCCGGTCGGGAAACGTGCGCCTATGCCAAAAAACCGCGGCCCTGACGGACCGCGCCGATCCAAAGATAGGGTTCAGAAGCCCTTTCGCCACTGGAAAACCGTCACCTCGGGTCCGGCGCCGGCGCTCACGGCCGGTCCCGAGCCCACCGGGCCGAACAGTTCCTCCCAGCGATCGGGCACCGGGACGGGGTCCCGGTCGAAGTTGAAGAGGTGCGCCCCGACGTAGGCGTCCAGGGCGATGATCAGCAGCGCGCCGCCCGACCACCACACGAAATCCTTCATCTGCTCGCGGTGCTCGGCGGCGATCGCCTCGGCGAGGGCCCGGTTGCCGTCGGTTTCGGTCAGGGTCTCGGCATAGTCCAGGTCGCGCCGGGCCTGGCGGTCCCGCGTCAACAGGTTGCTCCAGAAGTACATCTCGACCCCGAAGGCCAGCCCCGCGCGCCAGCCCCCATCCGAGTAGAGCTGGCCCCAGCCGGGGAACAGCGGCGTCATCAACACGGCGCCCGTGGCGTTGACGCCGGTGTCCCACATGTCGACCGCCGGAAGTTCGGGCTCGCCGGGGGAAGCCTTCACGGCCGCCGAATCCGTCGGGGCGGCGGCTGGCAGGGTCTCGGGCGCGCCGACAGCGGGGACCGCGGCGGCGGGCACATCGGCGGCAGAGGCCGCGGCGGCAACCGGCGCCAGCCATGCCGCCAGAACCAGCGCCAGAGCGCCGGCCGTCGGCCGGTGCCGCGGGCATCCGTACTGGGCCACCGGAACCGCCTTCATCGGAAAACCTCTCGGCCAGAAAGTCGCGCCGCTCGCCCCGGCGGGGTCAGGCACGCGCCCCGGCCCCAAGGGCAGGGAAACGCTGCCGACCGGAAATGGGTTCCGCGCGGGCGCCGCCGAACGGCCCCCGCGCGGATAAGATGGCGGGAATGTGTGGGAATCGAACCCACCTCGGACGGTAAACGCGCCCGACTGAAGGATTTGAAGTCCCCGGGGTCCACCAGGACCCATTCATTCCCCCCTGATGCCAAGGTGGGAATCCGCGACGCCCGCGGGCGTCACGGCCGGATCAAGCATACGCCACCATTTCGACTTCGACCAGCACATCCTTGGGCAGCCGCGACACTTCGACCACGCTGCGCGCCGGCGGCACGCCGGGGAAGAATGTCGCGTACACCTCGTTGATGGCGGCGAACTGCCCCATGTCGCGGATAAACACGGTGGCCTTGACCACGTCGTCCATGGTCAATCCGCCGGCTTCGATGATGGCCTGGCAATTCAGCAGCGCCTGCCGCGCCTGCTCCGGCGCGGTCTGCCCCACCACCTGCATCGTCACGGGGTCCAGCCCCGCCGTGAACAGGAAGCCCCCGGCGCGGACGCCCTGGCTGTAGGGTCCGATGGCGCCCGGCGCCTTGTCGGTCTTGATGATCTGACGGCTCATGTCGATCCTCCGGTTCGCAATCCCGAATCGTTTCGCCCCCCGAATGTCGCACGCGCGATCACCGCCGACAAGCCCCCGTCAGGTCCGCCGCGCGACGCCCCGTCGCCGCGCAATCCGGCGCCGGTGGTGCCGGTGGAATAGGTGCCTGGATCACGGCGGCGACGGGCTCGTGCAGGCGCCTGGAGCCATGGATGGCGGAAGGCGCCGGAACGTGAGCAGGGCGGCGACACGATGTCGCCGCCCTGCGTCCCGTCGCCGCCGTGATCCAGGCGCCTATTCCACCGTCACGGCCTTCGCCAGATTGCGAGGCTGGTCGACGTCCTCCCCGCGGATCACCGCGATGTGGTACGCCAGCAACTGCAGCGGAATCACCGACAGCAGCGGCATCCAGAAGTTCATCGTGTCCGGGATGGTGATCACGTGGTCGCTCAGCGCCGCGATCTCGGTGTCGCCCTCGGTCACGATGCTGATGATCTTGCCGTGGCGCGCCCGGACCTCCTGGACATTGCCGACGATCTTCTCGTAGCTGCCGTCCTTGGTGGCGATGACGACCACCGGCATGTGCGGATCGATCAGCGCGATCGGACCGTGCTTCATCTCGGCCGCGGGATAGCCCTCGGCGTGGATGTAGCTGATTTCCTTCAGCTTCAGGGCGCCTTCGAGCGCGATGGGGAAGTTCACCCCGCGCCCCAGATACAGGCAGTTGTGGTGGTTCGCGTAGACCTTGGCGATCTCATGGATCGCCTCGGACTGGTCCAGCACCTGCTGCACCAGCGAGGGGATGCGCTCCAGTTCACGCAGCATCTGCGTGCCGCGATCGGCGCTCAGGTGGCCGCGCCGGCCGAGCAGGATGGTGATCAGGCCCAGGATGGTGACCTGGCTGGTGAAGGCCTTGGTCGAAGCCACGCCGATCTCGGGTCCGGCGTGGATGTAGACGCCGCACTCGCTCTCGCGCGCGATGGTCGACCCCACCACGTTCGTGATGCCGAGGATCTTCGCGCCGCGGCGCCGCGCCTCGCGCATCGCTTCGAGCGTGTCGATGGTCTCGCCGCTCTGGCTGATCACCAGGCACAGCGTGCCGGGCTCGATGATCGGCGAACGGTAGCGGAACTCGCTGGCGTACTCGACCTCGGTCGGGATGTGCGCGTACTCCTCGAGCATGTACTCGCCCACCAGGCCGGCGTGCCACGACGTGCCGCAGGCCAGGATGATGATGCGGCGGATGTTGCGCAGTTCCCAGTCGGTCAGCTGGATGCCGCCCAGCTTGACGTCGCCGGTTTCCTGCAGAGTGCGGCCGCGGAAGGCGTCGCGGATCGTGGCAGGCTGCTCGAAGATCTCCTTGAGCATGAAATGCTCGAAGCCGCCCTTCTGGATCCGGCCGAGATCCCAGGTGATCTCCTGGATCTCCTTGATGATCTCCTCGTTGCTGATGGTCATCACCTGCACGCCGTCCGGCCGCAGGGTGACCATCTCACCGTCGTCCAGGTAGATGACCTGCCGCGTGTGGCCCATGACCGCGGCCACGTCCGAGGCCAGGAAGTTGACGCCGTCGCCCACGCCGACCACCAGCGGACTGCCGCGGCGCGCGCCGACGATCAGGTCGGGCTCGTCCGCGTGCGTGACCGCGATGCCGAAGGCCCCGTCGACCACCGCCAGCGCCTTCTGCACGGCGGTGACCAGATCGCCGTCATACAGGTCGTCGATCAGGTGGACCAGCACCTCGGTGTCGGTCTCGCTGGCGAAGACATGTCCCTTCTTGCCCAGCTGCACCTTCAACGCCGAGTAGTTCTCGATGATCCCGTTGTGGACCAGCGCGATTTTCCCGGCAACATGCGGGTGCGCGTTGTCGCGGTTGGGCACGCCGTGCGTGGCCCAGCGCGTGTGCGCGATGCCGCAGGTGCCCTTCAACTGGGCCCAGTCGAGGCAGGCCTCGAGGTTCTTGATCTTGCCCTGTTCCTTGACCACGTACTGCGCGTGGGGACGCTGGATCGCGATCCCGGCGCTGTCGTAGCCTCGGTATTCCAAGCGCTTGAGGCCCTCGATCAGGATCGAGGCGGCTTCCTGCGTTCCGGTGACGCCGACGATTCCGCACATGGGGTCACGACTCCTTGGCCAAAGGTCCCCGCGGGGACTCGAATTCACGCATCAGACTGATTTAACACGATTTATAAGATCGACCGCCGCGCTTTCGTCTTTAGCCTCGGCAATGATCCTGACCGCCGGCTCGGTATTGGACGACCGCACATGCACCCAGGCGTCGGCGCCGGTCCATTTGACGCCGTCACGCTGGTCGATTTCGCCTTCGCCGAGGGTTTGCAGCCGCCGCACCAGTTCTTCGCCCACCGGCATCCGCGCCGCGTCGACCTTGGTCTTGACCATGGCCATCGGCGGCCACTCCGCCGCCAGTTCGGCCAGCGACGCCCCGCGATCGGCCAGAAGCTGCAGGATCATGGCGATGCCCACCAGCGAGTCGCGCCCGGCATGCACGGCCGGATAGATGACCCCGCCGTTGCCTTCGCCCCCCAGCACGCAGCCCCGTCCCAGGATGGCTTCGACCACGTTCGCTTCGCCCACCGGCGTCCGCCACACGCGGCGGCCGTGGCGCGCGGCCACCTTCTCGATCAGGCCGGTGGTCGACAGGTTCACCGCCAGATCGCCCGGCGTGCGTCCGAGCAGGAAATCGGCCGCCAGCACCAGGGTCAGCTCCTCGCTCAGGGCCGTGCCGCGGCCATCGACCAGCGCCAGGCGGTCGGCGTCCGGATCCACGGCCACGCCCAGGTCGGCGCCCTGCCGCCGGACTTCGGCGCACAGGTCGGCCAGATGGGCCGGCGTCGGCTCGGGATCGTGAGGGAAGTTGCCGGTCAGGCCGCAGTACAGCGGCGTGCAGCGCACGCCCAGCCGCTCCAGCAGCCGCGGGACGATGGATCCGCCCGCGCCCTCGACCGCGTCGACCACCACGTGCAGCCCGCGCCCGCCGATCGCCGCCGCGTCCAGCCACGGCACGTCGCAGACCGCGTCCAGATGCAGGTCGTCGGCGCCCGGCTGCGCGATGACGCGGCCCAGACGGTCCCAGGCCACGTGCCCGTCGCCGACTTCCAGACGCTTCAGGACTTCGGCGTTGTCGGCCGCGCTGAGGAACAGGCCGTCGCCGCGCAGGAACTTCAGCGCGTTCCACTGTTGCGGATTGTGGCTGGCGGTGATGATGACGCCGCCGACGGCCGGACCGTGCTGCACCGCGACCTCGGTCGTGGGCGTGGTCGCGATGCCGATGTCCAGCACGTCGTGGCCGGTCGAATTCAGGGCCGCGGTCACGGCCGACAGGACCATCGGGCCGCTCGGACGCGTGTCGCGTCCGACCACCACCGGCCCGGGCGGCAACCAGGCGCCGAAGGCGCTGGCCCAACGCGCCACGCCGACGGCGTCGAGCCCGTCGCCGATCACCCCACGGATACCGGAAATGCTGACACGCAAAGGCATGCGGACTCTCCCCCGGATACGGCTTCAGGAACCGGACTTCGCCGGCAACAGGAAATGCGTCGAGAGGCGGCGTCCGCCCAGAATCCACCAAGGCGGCGTTCCCCACAAGACACAAAAAAACCCGTCCCACCGCCACGGGCGGGAACGGGGCAAGGCGCGCGGCGGAGAGGTCCTGGAGCTGGTGTGGGGACTCGAACCCCAGACCTGCTCATTACGAGTGAGCTGCTCTACCAGCTGAGCTACACCAGCTCCAAAAAGACCGGGTGGTGCCTGGGGGCGGAGTCGAACCACCGACACCATGATTTTCAGTCATGTGCTCTACCAACTGAGCTACCCAGGCACCCGATACGCCGCCGACGGCGAACGGGCAATAAAACATGTGGGGCAAACCGTTGTCAAGGCAGCGGGATGCGGTTTTTTCGCGAAGGGCCGCCGCGAAGGGCGGCCCCGGGCCTGCTCAGGCGATCGGACGGGCCGTCAACTGGTTGATGGTCGACACGATCTCGTCCATTTCGAACGGCTTGTACATGCAGGCATCGGCGCGCGACCAGGTGGCGATGAATTTCTCGCGGTCCCTGGTGTCGACCTTGCGCGCGGTCAGCAGCATGATCGGAAACGCCGAGGACTGCGGGTCGTTGTCCATCCATTCCTTGAGCATGCGGCTGACTTCGTAGCCGTTGCAGCCCGGAAGCATCACGTCCAGGATCATGAAGTCGGGCGGCACCCGTTTGGCCTTTTCCAGGCCCTCGAGGCCGTCGGCGGCAGTCGCGACGTCGAAGCCGCGCCTGGCGAGGCTGAATTCCAGCGTCTCCAGGATATCCGGCTCGTCATCCACCACCAGAACCTTCAACGATCGCTCCATGACCCTGCCCTTTTCGTTCGCCGGAGTCCCCGCCGGCCGGGTACAGATTTCACGAATGCAGTTTTCCACCTAGATAGTCGGCCGATGTCGGACCGGGTTTACCCCGGAATGCCGGCGGCACCGCCGGCCCACCCGCGTCCGCCGGCACGCCCAGCGTCCGCCAGCCTGCGGCCACGGCGCGTCCATCCTGATTCCAGGCCGCTGGATCGCCGATCGCCACGGCCAGGATTCCCGCCGCCGGTTCGCAGGGCGGGCCCGCCACGCCGGCGGCGTCCAGAGCCAGGGAACGCCCGGCGGCCAGCGCTTCGGCGGCGTCGGCGCCCCGACCGCGCGCATCCAGGACAGCCAGCCAGCCCCCATTCGGCCCGGTGGCCGGAATCCGGTCGAGGGCTGCCTGCAGGAGCGTCGCGGCCCGCAACAGGCTTCCGGTCTGCGGATCGGCCGGCAGACGCACCCAGACGGTGGTGCCGACGCCGGGCGCGGTGGCCAGGCTGACCTTCCCGCCGTGGGCCTCCGCCAGCCGGCGCACGATGTGCAGACCCAGGCCGGCCCCGCCGATGCGGCCGATCACCTCGGCCCGACCGCGCTCGAAAGGCTCGAACACGCGATCGACGATCTGCGGATCGATGCCCGGACCATTGTCCTCGACCACCAGCGTGAAGGTCCGGGCCTCCAGGCCGCAGGCGCGCGCCAGTTCCGCCGCCAGCGCCACCGGCGTTGTCGGGTGCGGGTCCAGCCAGACGCGGACACGTCCGTCCCGCGGCACGTATTTGCGCGCGTTGCCCACCAGGTTCGCCACGATCTGCACGATCTTGTCGGCGTCCACGCAGGCCTGGAAATGTTCGGGGATGCCGCTGGTGTCCAGGCGCGGACCCGGCTGGTCCGTGGTGCCGTCGAACAGCGACAGGGCTTCGCGCAGCACCGGCCCCAGATCCACGGCGCGGCAGTCGATGCGCAACCGGCCCGCGTCGTCGCGCGCGATGTCCAGCAGGTCGCCGACCAGGCGGTCCAGCCGCGTCACGTTGCGCAGCGCCAGACCCAGGAACCGGCTCTGGTCCGGGTTCAGCGCGCCCGTTTCGCCGCCCAGGACCAGCGACAGGCTGTTCTTCATCGACGCCAGCGGAGTGCGCAGTTCGTGGCTCAGCGTGCTGACGGTCTCGGCCAGGCCGCGCGCGTCGGCGCGCGAGGCTTCATCCGCGGCGACCTTCAGGGCCACCACGGTCAGGCCGTCCGGGCGCGCGCCGCCGGCGACGCCCAGTTCCAGGGCGGGAGCCTGCGGCTTCCGGGCTTCGAGAATCGCCGTGGCGCCGGCCGTGGCGCCGGCCGTGGCACAGAGCCGCGCGGCCGCCGCTTCGAGCCAGCGCCGCCAGGCTGTCGAAGTGCCGCCCACGGCCTCCTCGAGAAGCCGCCGGGCCTCCGGGTTCCAGGCCACCAGGCAGCCGCCATCCAGCAGCGCCAGCCCGGTCGGGGCGTGCCGCCAGATGTGCTCAAGGATCTCGACGGTCGGATCCTGCATGGGCTGTTTCTGCCGGAATTCGGGAGGCATCTTTTTCCCACCGGTCGTGGACGGTCCCGGCGCGGGCCGTCCGGCTCGTTGCGGGACAGGGGGTTGCAGGATCATCCCCGCATCCTGTCCAGCTCGCCGTGGGAAAAACTGCAAGGCGGGTGCCACGAGCGCGGTCGCCTGCCCGGTGGACCGCACGACGCTGCGACCGGCAGTGGTCAGACGGGCTGGATCGCCAGCTGGGCGGCCAGATGGCGGCCGGTGAGCGAGGCGGCGACGCGTGCGACATCAGAGGGAATGCCCTGCGCCACGACCTTGCCGCCGTGGCGGCCGCCGCCGGGGCCCAGATCGATCACCCAGTCGGCCTGGCAGACCAGGTCGAGGTTGTGTTCGATGACCAGCACGGAGTGCCCGGCCTCGACCAGTTCGTGCAGCACCTTGACCAGCGCGCGCACGTCTTCGGCGTGCAGCCCGGTCGTGGGTTCGTCCAGCAGGTAGAGATTCTGCTTGCCCGACGGCAGGGCCAGTTCGCGGGCGATCTTCAGACGCTGGCTCTCGCCGCCCGAAAGCGTCGGCGCCGGCTGACCCAGACCCAGGTAGCCGAGGCCCACCTTTTTCAGCAGCCACAGCTTCTGCCCCACCGCTGGCACGTCGCCGAAGAAGGCCAGCGCGTCGTCGATCGTCAGGGCCAGCACCTGCGCGATGTTCAGGCCCTTGTAGCGGATCTCCAGCGTGCCCGCGTTGAAGCGGCTGCCGCGGCAGTCCTCGCACGGCACCTCGATATCGGCCATGAACTGCATCTCGACCCGGTGGTACCCCAGTCCCTGGCAACTGGCGCAGCGTCCACCGGCCGTGTTGAAACTGAAGCGGCCGGCGGCGTAGCCGCGCGTGCGCGCATCGCGCGTGTTGGCGAACAGTTCGCGCATCGGCCCGAGCACCTGCAGGTACGTCGCCGGGTTCGAACGGCTGGTCTTGCCGATGGGCGACTGGTCCACGCGGATGACGCGCCCGACGCCGTGGCCGCCCTGGATGGACGTGAACGGGAAGGCGCGGCCGGCGCCCCCGGCCGAGCGCGCGGTCAGACCGTCGTGCAGGCAGCCGTTGAGCAGGCTGCTCTTGCCCGAACCCGAGATGCCGGTCAGCGCCACGAAGCGGCCCAGCGGGATCTTCACGTCGATCTCGCGCAGGTTGTTCAAGCGGGCGCCCTTGACCACCAGCCAGCGTTCGGGCGCCGGGCGCCGCGGCCGGTCGGCGGGCCAGCGCACCTCGCCGCGCAGGTAGCGCGCGGTCAGCGTGTCGGCCACCAGCGCCTGTTCGATGGAGCCCTGGAACACGACATGGCCGCCGCCGGTGCCGGCGGCCGGTCCCAGTTCCACGAAGTGGTCGGCCGCGCGCAGGACCGACAGGTCGTGCTCGACCACGACCACGGTGTTGCCGGCCACGACCAGGTCGCGCAGCGTGGCGGTCAGGCGCTCGACGTCGTCGGCGTGCAGGCCGCAGGTGGGTTCGTCCAGGACGTACAGCGTGTCGACCAGCCGCGCGCCGAGCGCGTTGGCCAGGTGGATGCGCTGCGCCTCGCCGCCGGACAGGGTGCGCGTCAGACGGTCCAGACTCAGATAGCCCAGGCCCACGCGCTCCAGGAAACGGAGCCGGTGCAGCACCTCGTCGCGCACCTCGCCGGCGGCCGCGGCGGCCGACTTGCCCAACCTCAGGGAGCCCACCTTCTGCAGCGCCTCTTCCACCGACAACTTGCCGATCTGGCCCAGATCGAATCCCTGCACGCGCACGGCCAGAGCTTCTTCGCGCAGTCGGCTGCCTTCACAGGCGCGGCACTGGGTGTCGCCCATGAAACGCCGGGTGAAGAAGCGATGATGCCCCTTCTTCATCTCGCGCCGCATCGTCTCCAGGAACGGGATGACGCCGATATAGGTCGCATCGCCCCCTTCGAGAACCAGGCGCTGTTGCGCGCGCGTCAGCTTGTGGAAAGGCGTGTCGGTGGGGATCTTCTTCCGCGCGCAGAAGCGCAGCAGCGCGGTGAAGTCGCGCGCGAACGATTCGGTGCTCCAGGGCTTGATCGCGCCTTCGCGCAGCGTCAGCGCCGGGTCGGGCACGATGCGGTCCTCGTCGAACTCGAGCTTGTTGCCGAATCCCTTGCAGGCCGCGCAGGCGCCCTCGGGCGAGTTGAACGAGAACAGACGCGGCGACGGATCGGGATACACGCGGCCGCAACCGTTGCAGCGCAGGTCACCGGAAAATTCCGCGCGCCAGGTCAGTTCACGGTCACGGACCGCCACCAGACCCGACTGGGCCAGCGCCAGTTCGACCGCCTCGACGAACCGTGAACGCGCGGCCGGCTTGAGATGCAGCCGGTCGACCACGACATCGACACCGTCGCCCGTCGGCAACGCGGCCAGGACTTCGGGATCGACCCCGTCGAGCGGGTGCACGGCGCCGCCGGCCACCACGCGCTGGAATCCCTGCGCCAGCAGCGGTTCCCACCAGCCCACGGCCGCGCCATTGCCGGCCGGCAGCGGATAGCAGACCAGGACCGCATCGCCTTCGCTGCGCTGACGGCGCACGTCGCGCCAGACCGAATCGGGCGTGTGCCGGCCGACATCCGTGTCGCAGGCCGCGCAGTGCACCGTGCCCGCGCGCGCCCACAGCACGCGCAGGTAGTCGTTGATCTCGGTGACGGTGCCCACTGTGGAACGGCCGCTGGTCACGGCGTTGCGCTGCTCGATGGCGATGGCCGGGCTGACGCCGTCGATCCAGTCGACATCCGGCTTGGGCAGGCGTTCGAGAAACTGGCGCGCGTAGGTCGACAGCGACTCGACGTAGCAGCGCTGCCCCTCGGCGTACAGGGTGTCGAAGACCAGCGACGATTTGCCCGAACCCGACAGGCCGGACACGGCCGTGAACCGGCCGCGCGGGAAATCCACGTCGACGTTGCGCAGGTTGTGCTGGCGGGCGCCCTTGATGCGGATCCACTCGGTCACGTCGTGACCACCGGGGCCGGCGCCAACCGCGCCGGTGCCAACCGCGCCGGAATCGATGGCTCCGGGCTCTCTCGCTTCTTTCTCGGTCACTTCGGCGGTCCCCCGGCTGGGCGGTAATCGATGGAAAGCGGGCGACCGTCCAGGATAACCGGGAGTTGGCTGTCCCGCCAAACTCATTTACTGTGGACTGCCGATGGCCCCACACCCCGGCGGCGGAAGGTTCCCATGGCATCCGAGTTCGACGCATCCGATTTCGAGGCCCTGCTGGCCACCATCCACACCCTGCGTCAGCCCGGCGGCTGCCCCTGGGACCGCAAGCAGACCCTGACCGACGCCGCCCGCTACCTGATGGACGAAGCCGGGGAACTGGTCGATGCCGCCCTTTCCGGCGATGCCGAGCATGTCCGCGAGGAACTGGCCGACCTGTTGTTCATGACCTGCTTCTGCTGCGAGATCCTGGGTGAAACCGAAGGCGTGTCCATGCTGGACATCGCGCGGCAGGGCAACGCCAAACTCATCCGCCGGCACCCCCACGTGTTCGGAGACGCGCAGGCGCACGAGGTGGGCACCAGCCAGAAACTCTGGAACGAGATCAAGGCGCAGGAAAAGCGCGACCGCGGGCTGGACCCCGACGCCGCGAGCGTCCTCAAGGAGATGCCCGCCTCCACCGCCCCCCTTCATCTGGCCTATCGCTGGCAGCAGGACGCGGCCGGTGTCGGCTTCGACTGGCCGGAAATCGGCGGCGTCAAGGCGAAGCTGCAGGAAGAACTGGACGAACTGGACGAAGCCGTCGCGGCCGACGATCACGACGCCATCGAACACGAACTGGGCGACGTGCTCTTCTCGCTCGTCAACCTGGCGCGCTGGCACCACGTGCAGCCGGACATGGCTCTGCGCAAGGCGAACCGGCGTTTCGCCGATCGCTTCCAACTGGTCGAAGAGCAGTTCCGCCGTGAAGGCCGGGACATGGGCGCCGCCGCGCTCGATGAACTGGAAGCGGCCTGGCAGGCGGCCAAAAGGCAGTTGTCCGGCGACTAGATGGATGTCGAACAGCTGGCCGGCGATCAGCCGGCCGCCGCACCTTCGTCCGGACAACCGTCGTCGTCGTCCGTCCCGTTGTAGTCCTCGGGCTGGTCCGGGCACTCGTCGTCGACGTCATCGATGGCGTCCAGATCGTTGTCCGGATCGGGGCACCCGTCCTTGTCGCCGAATCCGTCCACGTCCTCGGGCATCTGCGGACACGCGTCGCGATCGTCCGGCACGCCGTCGCGGTCCAGGTCACGCAGATCCTCGGGGCAGCCGTCTTCGTCCGCCTGACCGTCCAGGTCCTCGGGAACTTCCGGACACAGGTCATCGACATCGGGAATGCCGTCGCCGTCGTTGTCCGGATCCGGAGCGCCGTCGTGGTCCGCGAAACCGTCGCGGTCCTCGGGCGCGTCGGGCGCCAGGTCGCGCTCGTCGGGCACGCCGTCGCGGTCGTTGTCCAGGTCGGGACAACCGTCGTCATCACGGAAACCGTCGAGGTCCTCGGCCAGTTCGCGGCAGCGGTCGCGGCGGTCGACGATGCCGTCACCGTCGCTGTCGCGGCCGCCGAGCGATATCTGCCGGGTGATGGCCACGGACATCGACCAGTCGGGGAAGGCGGGGTACCACTGCGTCGCCGCATCGTCGAGTGCAAGAGAAACGAGGTAGGAGCCACCGATGGCCCAGCCCTCGGTCAGGCCCCAGCGCAGGCCGGCGCCGACACCGCTGAACTGTTCGCGCGCGCTGACGGCCGTCGTTTCCGGGAAGCGGTCGCGGCTGTATTCGAGCCACAGGGCGGTCGAACCGCGGCGGAATTCCAGGGCGGCGCCCAGAGTGGTCACGTCGTTGCCGCCGGGCCCGTCGACCGCCGCGGCGGCGGGATACCGCGTCGGCCAGGGTTCGAAGCCGGTGGTCCCCCACCCGTAGCCGTCGTCCTCGTTGCGGTTCCAGGAGCGCGCCGCGTTCAGATGCACACGCATTTCCGGAACCAGGGCGCCTCTCCAGACACAGATGGTCGCGGCCGCGCCGGCTCGCGGCGAAAAGACGCCTTCGCCCAGGCCGATGCCGCCGTTGCCGGTCGGCAGGTTGCCACCGGCATGGGCCGCCAGATGAAGCGCGCCGCCGGCCAGCGAACGGCCGGCGACGACCTGCCACAGTCCGTCGCCCAGGCCGCTGCCGGAAGCCGGGACCCAGCTCTCGCCCCCGGACCAGGTCTGCCAGGGCAGTTCGCCCCAGGCCTGAAGCCAGGGCAGCGGGCTCCACTCGCCCAGCAGGAAGATCTCCTGGCGCTGGATACGCACCCGGTACCCGTCGAGCAGGTAGACCGTGCTGCCGGTGCGCGCGCCCAGCCCCAACGTCAACAGCCCGTCGGGCGGCAACGCGGCCGACAGGAGCCGATTCAGGCGCAGCGAATCCTGCAGACGCGGCGGCAGCGGTGCACGGTCGAGTTCCATCGCCGCCCGCGCGGGAATGGACGCGCCGACCGACAGCAGCACCGAGCACGCCAGCGCCGCGGCGCGGACACGGCGGCCACGGCCGAAAAACCGGCCGCGGCCGGTCAACCACGCAACGGGCTTCAAGCCCCGGACCCGGATTCCGGGTCGGATGCGCCGGGCACGTCCCCGGGAGCGGATTCGGTACCCGATTCGGTCGCGGTTTCGGCCCCGGCCTCAACGCCGGGCGCCGGCCGCTTCAGTTCATCCATGTAGTTCAGCTGAAGATTCAACACGGTCTGGTCCACCAGCCGCAGCAGGTCCGGCGGCGTTGCGGTCCGGCACTTGGCCTTCAGCATTTCGAGGATGTCGATGGTGGCGCGCGCCTGCTCCAGATCGCGCGTCACTTCACCGGTCTGCGGATCCTGCAGCTTGCCCAGCTGCTGCATCGCAGCGGCCTGAAGGCTGAAGACAAGGCCCATCAGCACATGGTCGTGCCGATCCAGTTCGCTGTCGTCGCTCATGCTCGCTCCTTCGTTCAGGCCGCCGGTCCGGCGGCGATCTGCGGGTCGAATTCGTCGTGGATGGATCCCAGCACGGTCTCGATCAGGTCTTCCAACGTAATCAGCCCCAGCGGGTTCCCCGCCGGGTCGCAGACGGCCGCCATCTGGTTGGACTGACCGCGCAGTTCCTCGAACACCTCGTAGGGCGTCATGCGCGCGTCCACCAGGACGAACGGGCGGAACAGCCGCCGCGGCACGATGGTGTCCGCCATCTCCGGAGGCAGGAACAGAAGATCGCGCGCGGTCACGTAGGCCTGCAGCACATTGCCGTCCTCGCGCGTGACCGGCAGGCGGCTCAACCCCGAGCGCGCCGCAACGGCCAGACACTCGGCCACGGTGGATTCCTGGCCCACGGCCACGACCGACTCCAGCGGGCGCATCAGCGCCGTCAGAGGACGATGCGCCAACTGCAGGAACCGGTCGAGAATCCGGCCGAAGCCGCGCTCCTGATTGGACAGCGGCGTGTGAGCCAGCATGAGCGCCGCCAGGCTGCCGCGGTCGAGTCGCCGCCTGCTGCCGCCGGACGAAGGCAGCAGGCGCTGCCACAGATTCCGGTAGCCGCGCAGCACGCCGCGGACCGGCCACAGCACCGTCATCACCACGGCGAATACCGGCATCGAGGCGAGCGTCAGGCGCTCGGGGTATTCGCGAAAAATCACCTTTGGCAGGATCTCGCCGGCGATCAGCACGAAAATCGACACCACGGCCACGGCCAGCCCCTGCCCCGCGTCGCCGAAACGCGCGGTCAGGACCACCGTCATCAACGCGCTGAACGCCACGTTCACCAGATTGTTGCCGACCAGGCAGGTCATGACGGCTTCTTCGAGATCGCGCATCAGCCGGCGCAGCCGCCGGCCGCGCGGCGTATCGGCCGCGGGCGACCGGCGCAGACGCACGCGGCTGACGCTCATCAGACCCGTCTCGGTGCCCGAGAAGAACGACGAAGCCAGGATGAGCGCCAGGCTGGTCAGCGCCACGAATCCCCAATCGATGCCGCCGGTTCCGTTCACGAGACGGCCCCCGCCCCGCCGCTGGTGCGGCGTGTCACCTTGATGCGTTCGACGCGGTGGCCATCCATCTCCAGAACGGTCAGCCGCGCTCCCGGCAGCGTGACGCGGTCACCCGGCACGAGCACACGGCCGAGCGTCGTCATCAGGAAGCCCGCCACCGTCACGTAGTCGCGGCTCGCCGGCAGACGCACGCCGCAGGCCTCGTCCAGCGCTCGCAGATCGGTCCGGCCGCTGACCACCCATCGGCCCTCGCCCAGCGGAATCACGTCGGGGTCGCGCGCCGCGACATCGGCCACCGGGCCGAGCAGGGCCTGCAGGCAGTCGGCCATCGTCACGATGCCGGTGAAATCCCCGTGCTCGTCGATCACCACGGCCATGTGGCCGGCGCCGCGGCGCATCTGCGACAGCAGGGCGTCGACATCCTTGCTCTCGGGCACGAACAGCAGCGGGCGCCCACCTTCAGCCAGGGGCAACTCCCGCCCGGGGGCGATCGCCAGCAGATCCTTCAGGTGGAACATGCCGATCGGACTGCCGCCGCCGGCCGCCAGCACCGGATAGCGGTTGAAGCCGGCGCGGCGCGCCACGGCCAGCACCTCTTCGCGCGTCATGTCCGCGCGCAGCGAAACGACGGCCGTGCGCGGGACCATGATGTGCTGCACTTCCAGCTCGGACAGTTGCAGCAGACGGGCCAGCGAGCGGCCCTCCGTCTCGGTCAGGGTGCCGTCCTCGATCGCGAGGTCGCAGGCGGTTTGTAGTTCCCCTGTGTTCAAAGGCCGCGAGCCTGGCCGGTCGTCCGGCAGCAGGCGCAGCACAGCCGTGACCAGGCCCCCGGTCACCCACAGCACCGGGCGCGCGATCGCGACCCAGATCGACAGCGGCAGCCGGACGGCCAGAGCCACCTTTTCGCGGCGGCCCAGCGCCAGCATCTTGGGCGTGATCTCGCCGAACAACAGCAGCAGCAGGGTAACGGCCGGGATGGCGATCGCCACGCCCTGCGGGCCGAACCAGGTCAGGCACAGGCCGGTGGCCACCACGCTGGCGGCCGTGTTGACCAGGAGATTGCCCACCAGCAGGGCCGACAGCAGGTCGTGGCTGCGGCGAACCAGCATGGCGACCCCGCGTCCGGCTCGGCCGCCGTTGGCTTCGAGCCGCGCGATCTCGGCGGCGCTCAGCGAGAAGTAGGCGGTCTCCGAACCGGAGAAAACCGCCGACAACCCCAGCAGGATGATGAGCAGGATCAGTTCCAACCAGCGGCTCCCCGGCCCGCGGCGAAATGGCGCGCGACGGCCGGAGCGATGTTAACCCGGTGCGGCGGCGGCGGCAAGAGCGCCTCGCACCCGGGCAGGTCTGGCGCCGTGCCGCCGAATGTGTTTCTCTTTCCGGGCGTCGGCGGCCGATCCTGGCCGCCCGACCACAGTTCGGCGCGTGACCGCCGGCCGCGGCGCCCAAGGCCCTGAAACCGACCGGATGAACCCTTGCACCACTGGCTGGTTCTGCGATTCGGCGCCCTCGGCGACCTGTGCCTGCTCGGCTGGTCGCTGTCCGCCCTGGCGGACCGGCCGGACGCCGCCGGACGGCGCGTCACCCTGGTGACCAAGGCCGGATTCGCGCCGCTGGCCGGGCATTTCCACGGTGTGGACAAGGTGATCGCCTTCGAAGGCCGCGGTCTGGCCGATCTGGGCAACCTGGCCGGGCAGCTGCGCGCCCAGCGCTGGCACCGCGTCGTGGATGCCCACCACGTCCTGCGCAGCCACGCGCTGCTGACCCTGATGGGGCGCCGGGCCGACGCACGTCTGGCCAAGGACACGACGGCCCGGCTGCGGCTGCTGGCCGGCGATACCGCCAACGCGCGCCTGGAGCGGACGATGGTCGACCGCTTCGACGAGGCACTGGGCCTGGCCAACGCGGCTGCGCCTCCCCTGCCGACCGCCGTCCGGCGCCCTCCTCTCGGAAGCCTGGGCGCAGCCCCCAACGGCGCCGGGCCTCTGGGTCTGGCCCCCGGTGCACGCTGGGCGACCAAGCGCTGGCCCGAACGCCACTGGGTCGCCCTGGTGGAAGCCCTGGCCGCGGCGGGCGAGAGCGATCTGCGCATCTTCCTGGGTCCGGACGAACGCGCCTGGTTCGCCGGCAGTCCGCTGGCGGCCGCCGCCGCGGCCGCCGGTGCCGTGGTCGTCGAAGGCCGATCCCTGGTGGACGTCGCGGGCGAACTGGCCCGGTGCCGCGCCCTGGCCACCAACGACAGCGGCCTGCTGCACCTGGCCGAAACGACCGGCACGCCGGTGCTGGCCTTCTTCGGGCCGACGGTGCGCTCCTTCGGGTACTTCCCGCGCCTGCCCCGCAGCCGCGTGCTCGAGCACGAACTGGACTGTCGACCGTGTTCGCGCAACGGCAAACGCCCCTGCCACCGCGGCGACCTGGCCTGCCTGGAATCCATCACGCCGGCCCTCGCCGTGCAGACGCTGCGCGCCGTCGGGAGCCCGACATGAGCGCGCGGCGGCCGGAGCACCTGACGGACAACGCCGCGAAAACCGACGCCGCGCGGGCGCCGGGCCTGTCGCTGCGCGCGTACCGCATCTTGAGCCCGGCGCTGGCAGCCGCCGCGCCGCTGGCGGCGCCGTTCTTTCCCAAACTGCGTGAAGGCCTGCGCGGACGCGTCGGCCTGGACGAGCGCATCCAAGCCGCCGCGGCCGCGGTGCAGGGCTGTGTGTGGTTCCACGTCACGTCGGTGGGTGAATACGAACAGGCCCGGCCGCTGATCGCCGCGCTGCGCGATCGTCCCCTGCGGGCGCCGCTGGTGGTCACGCATTTCTCGCCGTCGGGCCGCCACTTCGCCGAAAAGCGCCCCTGTGCCGACCTGCACGAGTACCTGCCATTGGACCGCGCCCCGGCCATGGAACGTCTGGTGCGGCTGTGGCGGCCGCGCCTGCTGGTTTTCGTCAAGTTCGACTGCTGGCCCAACCAGGTGCTCGCCGCGGCGCGCGCGGGCGTGCCGGTGGTGCTCATGGCCGGTTCGCTGCGACCCGGCAGCGCGCGCCTGCGTCCGTACGCCAAGCCCCTGTACCGGGACCTGTTCGACCGCTTCGCGCACCTCGGCGTCTGCACCGAAGAGGACCGCCGTCGCTTCGTGGAAGACCTGGGCGTGCACTGCCCGGTCAGCGTCACCGGCGACACGCGGGCCGAGCAGGTCATCCTGCGCTGGGAAGCCGCGCAGGCCGGCCCCACCGCCGCCGCGCTGAGGCGGCTGGGCGGGCGGCTGTTGATCCTGGGCAGCACCTGGCCCCCGGACGAGAAGCTGTGGCTGCCGGTGCTCGCGCGGCTGCGTGCCGGGCACCCCGACGTGCGCGTGGTGCTGACGCCGCACGAGCCGTCGCCGGCGCGCCTGGCGCAGCTCGAACGCGTGCTCGCAGCGGACGGCCTGCGCACCCGGCGGCTGTCCGAGGTCGTCGCGGCGGACACGGCGGGCGCGGACGCGGCGGATGTGGTCCTGACCGACTCGATCGGCCAACTGGCGGAAATCTACCGCGCGGGTCATCTTGCCTACGTCGGCGGCAGCTTCACCACCGGAGTTCACAACACGATGGAACCGGCCGTGGCGGGTCTGCCGGTCCTGTTCGGCCCCGTCATCGACAACGCCGAAGAGGCCGGCGAACTGGTGCGCCGCGGCGCCGGCCAGGTCGTGCGCACGCCCGAACAGGCGCTGAGCGCCGCCGACCGGCTGCTGGGCGACCCCGCGGCGATGGCCCTGGCCTCCGCAGCCGCGCGTGCGGTCGTGCTGGCCCAGCGCGGAGCCACGGCCCGCAGCCTGGCGGTTCTGGAACCGCTGTTGTCCGCGCCCTGACCCGGCGGCGATGCCGAGGATCCGGGAACCGAACCCCGCACCCGAAGGAAACCCATGCGTCCAGCCCAGGCTGACCAGTGGCAAGGCCACGCCAACGGACCGTCGTCGAACAGCGGCCCGCGGTGGCGGCTGCCGTACGCCGAACGCCCGCGTTTCATCCAGCTCGAGACCGTCACCAAGTGCAACGCCAAGTGCCCGTTCTGCCCGCAGAACGAGATCGTGCGCGACCCCGCGCGTATGCCCGACGCGATGTGGAAGAAGATCGTCGACGACACGCGCGGCTGGGGCCTCACCTACCGCCCGTTCCTGACGAACGAGCCGTTCGTCGACAAGCGGCAGCCGGAGATCGTGCGCTACATCAAGCAGAACGATCCGACGGCGCGTGTGGAATTCAACACGAACGCCGAACTTCTCACCGAGGACCTGGGCCGCGAACTGCTGGCTGCCGGCGTGGACATCATGCGGTTCTCGATCGACGGCTTCAGCGCCGCGACCTACGAGCCGTCGCGCGTGGGAATCCCCTACCAGAAGGTGCTCGAGCGCACGACGAGGTTCCTGGAGATCTGGGACCGCGAGGGCTGGCGCGACAAGGTGTTCACCGAACTGCGCATGATCGAGGTACCGGAGAACCGCCACGAGATCGCCGACTACCGCGCCTACTGGGAGCCGCGCTGCACCGAGGTGCTGGTCACGCAGCTCTACCAGTGGCCGTGGACCGGACAGAAGCCCGAAGATGTGGTGAAGAAGCCGTGCCTGAAGATCCTCGACGAGATGTTCTTCTACACCGACGGCAACGCCACCATCTGCTGCTGGGACGTGCACGAGAAGGCGGTCATCGGCAACGTGCTGGAGCAGTCGGTGCTCGAGATCTGGCAGGGCCACGCCGCCCGCTGCCTGCGCGAACTGCTGGACGACGGCCGCCGCGACCTGATCCACCTCTGCAGCCGCTGCAACGCGTACAAGGATTACGATTTCGGGCGCTTCGCGGTCGCGGGTTCAGGCGGCACGGAGATCAGCGGCGATACGGCAGCGGGTCGCTGACCCCGGCCGCGGCGAAACCGCGAAGGCGCAGGCGGCAGCTCTCGCAGATGCCGCAGGCCGAATCCTCGTCCGTGTAGCAGGACCAGGTCAGGTGCAGCGGGGCGCCCAGTTCCAGGCCGCGGCGCACGATCGCGCCCTTGTCCAGGCGGATCAGCGGCGTGACGATGGTCAGTTGGGTTTCGGGCCGCGTGCCGGCGTTGGCGGCGGCCTCGAAGCGGTCGTAGAATTCGCGCCGGCAGTCGGGATAGCCGCTGCCGTCCTCTTCCACGGCGCCGATGTAGAGCGCGCCGGCCCCGATCACCTCGGCCCACGACACGCCGACCGCCAGGATGTGCGCGTTACGGAACGGAACGTACGTCGAAGGCACGCCCTGTCCCGGTTCGGGCAGGCCCGTTTCGACCGTCTGCGTCGCGTCCACCAGCGACGAGCCGCCGATCGCCTTCAGGTACGAGATGTCCGCCACCAGCCGCCGGGTGACGCCGTAATGGTCGGCCAGTTCCCGGAAAGCGCGCAGTTCGCGCGCCTCGGTGCGCTGGCCGTAGTTGATGTGCAGCGCGGCGACTTCATGGTCGCGCACCGCCTCGGCCAGGCACACGCAGGAATCCATGCCACCGCTCAGCAGCACGATCGCCAGCGGCCTCGCGCCGGCCTTCGCGTGTCCGTCCGCCATCGTCACACCCCCCGCGCGACGCCGGGCCAGACCACCTTGTGCAACTGCAGCTGGAAGCGCACGTCCAGGGCATCGTCAAGAATCCAGCCGGCCAGCTCGGCCGGACTCAGTCCGTCCTGCACCGGGGAAAAACTGACCGGCACGCCGGCCGGCAACCGGCCCGGCGCGCGGACCAGATCCCGCGCCCACTCGTAGTCGCGGCGGTCGGCCAGGACCGCCTTCAGTTCGTCACCCGGGCCCAGCAGGGCGATGCCCTCCCAGTCCAGGACTTCATCCGCCAGCCCGCTGCCGGGCGCCTTCAGATCGACGATGCGGTGCACGCCCGCCGGCACGTCCCGCAGCGGCACCGCCGAGCGCGGTCCGATCGTGCCGCTCGTCTCCAGCAGCACGGTGAGCCCGTCGGCCAGCAGCGCCGAGAGCAGGCCGGTCACCGCCGGCTGGAGCAGCGGCTCGCCGCCGGTCACCAGGACCGTGCGCAGGCCTTGGGCCCGCACGCGCTCGCGCACCTCGTCCACGGCCAGCTTTTCGCCGCCGTTGAACGCGTGCGCCGAATCGCACCAACGGCAGCGCACGTGGCAGCCGCTGAGCCGCACAAGGGTGCAGGGCATGCCGCTGAACAGCGATTCGCCGCAAATGGCCGGATAGATTTCACTGATCAGCAGCATGGTGCGCTTCCAGGGAAAAGGCCGGGCCTGCGGCGACGGTTCGCCGCAGGCCCTCGATCGATTCGGGTCAATGGTCCCAGCGCGGGAACACCGGCGCGATGTCCACCGGGATATGGTCGAGCTTCGCGAGCGCGGCCGCCAGCACGTCGGGCATGCCGCCGTAGCGCTGGATGAACGCCTGGCTGGCCGCGTAGTCGCCCTCGGCCTGGATCGTGCAGATCTCGCCGACCAGCTCGGCGATGGCCTTCTCGAACACCGGCACGTCGATGCGGAAGCGCCCCGTGGCCGCCTCGGAGGTGATGGCGCCCTTTTCCACCAGATAGTTGAACTGGATGGCGTTGGCCTTGCCGTGCGCCTCGCCGATGCCGAACCGCACCGAACGGAAGATGCCGGCCAGGTAGGTCGCCGCCTGCTGGCGGAAGATGGTCTCCGGGAAGTAGCCCTTGTTCGCGCGCGTCAGCACGAAGATGTCCCACTCGCCCATGGCGTCGGCCTTGGCCTCTTCCAGCGTCGAATAGGTGTCCTTCAGTTCCAGACGCACTTCGGTCTCGCGGCCGTCGACCGTGATCTTGCCCGGCCCGATGCCGTGGCTCATCTCGTGCCACAGCGTGTGCAGGAAGAACGATTCGGCCGTCAGGTCGCCCAGCTGGTCCTCGGCCACCACGACCTGCGCGATGGGCGTCAGGATCTGCTCGAACTTGGCCTTCATGACGTTGCGCAGCAGGACCTTCTTGCTGCCCTTGGCTTCGCGGACCCGCTCGTCGTTGGGCAGGTTGAAGGCGATGGTCTGCACGCCCGCGCGCGTGTCGCCGGCCGAATAGACTTCGTCGACGACGCGGATGGGCGACTCGGAACCGCGGTTGGGATTCTTGTGACGGTCGTCCATCGGCAGCTGCATCTCGAGCCAGGGCAGCTCGTCCTTGAACTTCGCCAGCCGCTGGCTCTCGACCGGATCGGTCACGGTCACGAACGCCTCGAACGCCGCCTTGTAGCCGAACAGCCCGTCCTCGTACGTCTCGTAGGGACCGACGGTGATCTCGACCGTGCTGTCGAGATCCATCCACAGCATGTCCGACTCGTAGTAGTCGTCGCTCAGGAACGCCGTCGCGCGCGACTCCAGGAACGCCTTCAGGCTGGCGTTGGTCGTCAGCGCCGCCGCTTCGCGCATCAGGGCGGCCGCCTGCTGCAGTTCGGCCGCGAAGAACTGCGAATAGGGCACGGCCTTCAGCGCGCCGGCCTCGTCGCGGCGCACCATCGTGAACAGTCCGTCGAGGCCGTTGGCATGGTCGCTGATCATCGCCTTCTCGGCGTCGGTCAGGTCGACCGGATAATAGTTGGCGCCGGCCGGATGGGGCCAGGTTCCGAAAAACGGCTCGTAGTGGAAGCGCCGGTCCCAGGGCCCCTTGTTGATGGCGACGTAGCGACGGACCGAGTCCTGGCGATCGGCCGGCAGCTCGGCGATGCGCGCGGACAACGCCTGCGCGCAGGGCGTCGCCTGCTGGCCGAACAGGCCGTCCATGATGCGCGCGACCTCGACCAGCTTCGCCAGCACGGCCTGCTCGGTGGCGTCCAGATGGTCCAGGGCCGGGTCCAGGGTGGTCGGCACATAGGCAGCCAGGCGCGCGTCCAGGTCGGCCACCACCGGCAGGGGGCCGGTTCCGACCCAGCCGCAGTCGCTGTCGCGGTCGGCGGTCTTCGGTTGATCCTTCATCGCAGCCTCCGGAGCGGGTCGTTGCCGATCGCCGCATCCGGCCATCGCGGCAAACAGCAGGACGATGGCGGTGGCCATCACCGGAGCGGCGGCCCGGCGGCGCCGTGAACGGGGCTCGTGGTTCATCGTTCCAGCTCCTTGGCGTTGGCGGGAATGGTCGGCAGCGGTACGGCTGGTTCGCGGTCCTAAAGGTTCCCAAGGGCAACCAAAACAAAAAACCGCGACCTGGGCCGCGGTTGGCAGATGGCGGGAGCGACGAGACTCGAACTCGCGACCTCCGGCTTGACAGGCCGGCGTTCTAACCAACTGAACTACGCCCCCGCCTTGGGATTCAGCGAGGGGGGAATATAATCCCACCCCGCCGTTCAGTCAAAAGATTATTGAACAGGACCGCAGGATTCCGGTTCCAGGTCGGCGGCATCGCAATCGTAGACCTGGCCGACCTGCCAACCCTCTCCCAGGAAAGATCTTAGATCCGCCGCCAGGCTGGGGTGCCCCATGGCCACGGCGAACCCGCGGCGCGCCGCGGTCAGCCCTGCGAGGGCCTCGGCCGGCAGCGGGCGGTGCGAGGTGACCAGCAGTCGCGCGCCGGTGCGCCTTTCCCCGGGACCTGCGCCCAGACGCCGCACCGACGCGAAGAGGGTTTGCAGCTTCGCCGTGAAGGCTTCGCCCCCGCGCTGGTCGGCCGCGCCCCAGCGGTCGCCTTCGGTGAAATCGAGCCAGGCCAGTTCGGACCCGCCGTCCGCCCAACCGCTGGCCGCCTGCGTCCACAGGCGACTCCGTGCGGCACGCCAGGTCACCGGCTCGCCGACCGACCCGGTGTCCGCCGCCGTCCCTGTCGAGGCCGCCGGCGCCGCCTCCAGGGTGTTCTCCGCGAGCGGCAGCGCGCGCCAGGGGATGCCGCGGATCAGGAGCAGGCCGCAGCCCGCTTCCAGCAGGCGCCGCAGCCAGGCGTCGGGAACCACGCCGGGATCGACCAGCCCGCTGTCCAGATCGTCGGGCACCGGCACGCCCGCCGCGCGCATGGGAACCCGCAGCGCGCCCATCGTGATGTCGTCCGCCACCAGCAGCGGCGCCACGCCGTCGGCGGTCAGGCCCGCGCGCGTGGCCGCCAGGTAGTCGGCGTCGAGCGTCGCCAGGCACGGAACGCCTCCGCTGGTCAGCGCCACCGGCAGATGCCCCACCATGATCGCGTCGGCGCCAGCGGCAAGTCCGGCCAGGAACGGCTCGCGGCAGCCGGAGACCATCTGTAGTTCCAGCGAGAGATGGCTGTCGGTCGCGGTGCCGCCGTGGCCCGGCCAGTGCTTCACGCAGACGAGCAGCCCGGCTTCGCGGTAGCCGCGCACCGCGGCCGCGACATGGCGCGCGCACAGCGCCGGCGTGTCGCCGAACGCGCGGGCCCCGATGACCGGATTGCGCGCATACTCCAGGACATCGGCCACCGGTCCGAGCACGCGCGTGACGCCCAGCGCGGCCAGACGCGCGCCGGTTTCGCGGCACACCTCGCGCGTGAGTTCCGGGTCGTCCAGCGCGCCCAGCGCCCAGGCCGCGGGCGGGCGGCCCGCCGCCGCAGCCATCTGCGCGACGGGCCCGCCCTCGTGATCGACCATGATCTGCAGGCCGGGCACCGACGCGCGCAGGCGCCCGCACAGCGAGGCCGCCTGCGCCGGGCCCGTCACGTTGCGCCCGAACAGGATGACGCCCGCCGGACGGTGCTGCGACAGCCAGGCCCACTCGGCCGGCGTCGGCTCGGGGCCGGCCAGCCCCACGACCAGGCTGGAGGCCAGCCGCGGCGCCGTGCCGCCCGCCGAGGGAGTCGTCGGTCTGTCGCTCATCGCTCCCGCCTCCGCACTTCGTCGAGGCTCGCGCCCGGGTAGTAGTGGGCCAGGATCTCCCGCCACGATTTCCCGGCCGCCGCCATCCCCAGCGCGCCGGTCTGGCACAGTCCGATGCCGTGCCCGAACCCGCGGCCGCGCACGGCCACTTCGCGCAGGCGGTCGCCGTCGCGCACGAGTTCCAGTTCAAACAGGGCGCTGCGCAGGATGAACGGGCTGCCGCTGGCCGGCGTCAGCACCCAGCGCACGCGGTCGCCGCGCACGTGGTAGGTGCCGGCGTCGGTGACGATGGCCAGTTCGGCCACGCGGCCGCTGGGCGTGCGTCGACGGATCTCCAGGTCGCGCAGTGATCCCGGCCGCCCCGACACGCCGCCGCGCGCCGGCGTGAACGTCGGCGAAGCCCACCGCGCGCGCCCCTCCTGCGACATGTGCTCCACATATTCGGGCAACGTGCGCTGCAGGATCTTCTCCAGCGCGCCGAGGCTCCAGGTCTCCCGCCAGTGGAAATACGTCGAGCCGGCGCACCACGGCTGGCCATCGGCGCCCGGACCGTCGGAGCGCTTCTGCAGGTAGGGCAGATCCGACTTCGGCCAGACTTCACCGACGCTCGTGGTGGTGCCGCCGCAGCAGGCGCTGTAGTAGGCCTCGATCTCCTTGCCGCCGTGACGCAGCACCTGGTGCGCCGTCTCCGCGATCGCCTCGTTGCAGAGTTCGTCCTCGTCCGCGGCGCCTTTGTAGACCTGGTCCATGACCGAGGCGAAGACATCGAAGCCGCGGGCCTTGCGCGCGCCCAGGTGCGAGATGGTGTAGGTGCGGGCGGCCACGGCCTGCGCGCAGAGGGCGTCGAACTTGCCGGCGTCGTGACGGCCGATCTCCCACGGCACCACGCCCTTGAGGTAGTCCTCCAGTTCGACGTTGTTGACCAGGGTCAGGCCGCGGCCGCGCGGGGTGGGAAGAACCACGAACTCGCCGCGGTACGAACCGCCGGGCGCGCTAACCAGGAAACCGGGGTCGATCGGCTGCAGCGCCACCGAACCGACGCGTCCGTCGCGATCGCCCGCCTGCCAGGACACCTGATCACCGTCGCGCCCGCAGACCAGCGGCTGGCCGGCCTCCAGGGCGGCCAGCGTGCGGCCGGACTCGGCGTCGCGCACCCAGGTGGCGCCCTCGGACCGCAGTTCCAGCGTCATCTTGTCTTCGAGCAGCCCCACGCCCAGTCGAAGCAGAGGCTCGGCAGGTTCCAACCAGGGAATGCGCGGCGCTTCCGGGTGCACGACCGGCTCGTCCGCGACGACCGGCGGCGTCGGCGTGGTTTCCACCCCCGGCCCCGGCCGCGGCGACGTTTCGACCGTCGGCAGGCGCTTGGGTCCGCCGCAACCACTGCCCGCCAGCGCCAGAAAAAGCATGAGGGCCATTCCGAGGGCCAGAGCCCGCGGCAGCGGCGGCGCAACGGACCGGCCGCTGCCGGCTTCCCGGCCGCCGGCGGGGTGTGAGCTCCGTCCCATCCCCATCCTTCCGGGCCCCAACTTTCCAGGACCCAACTTTTCGGGGCCCAGGGCCCCTTGGCGCACGGCTCCTGCGGGCCACCCTAACGCATGATCACCAGGCGCTGCATGTCGCTGCGCACGGTGCCCAGCGGCCCGTCGATCTCCACGCGGTAGAGGTAGGTGCCGTTGGCCAGTTCGTCGCCCTGGGCATCGCGTCCGTCCCAGGTGATCGCCTGGTCTTCACCGCTGGCGGTGAACGCGAGGCGCGCCACCGGACTGCCCGCCACCGACCAGAGGCTGATGCGGCCGTTGCCCGTAACGCTCGATTCCACCAGGAAACGCGTGTCCTCGCCCATGGGATTGGGGAAATTGAGCACGCGACCGATGTCCAGCACGCCGCCGTCGTCGGGCGCCGCCTGCAGATCCAGTTCGGTCAGGTTCCCGTCGATGCCCAGCACCACGCTGTGCCCGGTTTCACTGCCCGCTTCGCCGGCGGTCGCGGTGAAGTCGACCGTCAGCCCGCGCCCCTTGCTGACGTTGAACTGAACGCCGGACAAGGCAAGCGTTGCGCTGGTCAACGTCAGTTCCATTTCGGAGGTCAACCAGGCCGCACTGGTCACCGTGCCGCTGAACGCCACCGGCACGCCGGTTTCGAAGGTGAACGTGCCGGGATCCAGTTCCTGGCCGTCGACCACGAAAACAGCCGTTTGCGGCATATCCAGCTGCAGCTCCCAGTGGCGGTCCGTCGGCAGCGCCGCCCCCGTGTCGTACACGCGCACGGTCAGCGTGTGGTCATACGGCAGCACCGGCACCGTCAGCGCGTAGTCCACCCGCTGATGCGTCTGCGCGCCGGCCGGCAGCGTCTCGATCACGATCTGCGAAGTCAGGTCGTTGCCCTGGTCGTCGATCACTTCCAGCCGGTCGATGCCCGCCTCGTCGCGCGCGTCGATCGAGAGCGTGCGCAGGTTCGTCCCGTCCAGCGCCACCAGTTCCACGGCGCCGCTGACTGCCTGATCCGCTTCGCCGTGCAGCACGGCCCCGACCACCGGTTCGCCACCGTCAAGTATCATCAGCGGATCGCCCAACAGCACGTACTGCGCCAGCATTTCGTCATAGGGATAGCTCAGCCCGCGCACGGCCATGAGATCGGATTCGGCGGCCCACAGCAGTTCGCCCAGCATCCAGCGGCTGCGTCCCTGCACGCTGGCGCCCGGTCCGACCGAGCGCACGGCGGGCGGCCGCCGGGTCCACCGTCGCGACAGGTACTCGCCGAAGACCCGGTTGGCGACGATGAACTCGTAACCGCTGCTGGCATACACCGCCGAGGCGCCCGCGCCCGGTCGCAGCAGGAACTTCTCGCCGATGCTCCGTTCCTGCGGCAACTCACTGTTCTTGACCGGATTCTGCGCCCAGTCGGCGATATGGCACCCCAGCCCGACGAAGAACCACGGCCGCCCCGTGTTGGACAGCAGCGTGGTGTCCACGCGCTGACCGGGGATGGTCGGCATGTCCTGCAGCCAGTATTCCGACGAGAGCACGTACTGGTTGGCGTGCCCCTGATAGCTGACGAAAAGTCCGCCCTGGTTGAGCGCCGCCAGCAGCGCCGGCGTGGCGGCAGCCGCCGTGTACTGCCGCACCGCGTTGAGATCACGGTCGGCCGGCGTCGGCGGCGGCCCGCTGTACGGGAATTGCGGATCGAGCAGCGCCTTCAACGAGACCAGCGAGGACTCCAGCGTCACACCCGTGCGCGAGGCCCAGTCCTGGGCCAGCGAATCGCGTTCGCTCTCCAGGAAGTCGGATTCGCCATAACTGTACACCAGGACCCGGAAAGCCTCGGATCCGTAGCCGTTGGACCATTCGTCGTCGGCGACGAAGATGCCGCGCCGGCGCCAGTCCTGTCCCGCCCGTGGCGTTTCCAGTTCGATGATCTTGTCGATCATCGTGTCCAGTTCGCCCACGCTGTTGCAGGGCAGCCGTCCGGTCAACATGTCGAAGGGAGTGGTCGAGGGACCGGGAAAATCCTCGAACGGATAGACGGTTCCGTACTGCAGCGACGCATACCACTTGTCGCTGGCCATCAGTTCCGGCTCGTACGACAGCGCGGTCTGGGTGTGGTAGTGCGTCGGCACCCAGTCGGTGGCCCAACTGTTCGCCTGCGACAGGACCCGCTTGCCCAGCGAGTTCTCGTTGGCGTCGCCGACAATGACCAGCGCCCAGCTCTCCCAGGCGGTCAGCGCCTGGTTGCAGAAGCGCTTGATGGCCCAGGGATCCCGCAGGCCGCCGCTGTACCAGTCGTACAGGTCGTCGACATCGACGACGTGCACCTTCAAGGTGCCGCCCGAGCGCGCGATGCGATGCTGCACCCAGCGGTCGGTCGCCGCACGGAAATCCGGGTGGGCGATCACGATCAGGTCGGGGTTGCCGCCGGCCAGCTGCGTCGGGTCCGAGACGTCGGCCGCCACAGTCGATTTCACGTAGTTGAATTCCAGCACGCCCGTCGTGCCGAAGGCGCCCAGCGCGTGGAACACGCGCCGCGTGCCCGATTGCGAAGGCATCACCGACAGTTTCCAGCCGGCGCCGTCCGCCACCACGTTGCCCGCCTGCATGGTCACGAACACCGGCGCCCTCGGGTCGGTGATTTCCAGCAGGCCCACGTCGCTGCCCGTGAATCCGGTCACTTCGAGCGGGCGCGCGCCCGATTCATCGCCCCCGTGGAAACGCAGTTCGTTGCCCACCGCGACGTAGAGCGCGTCGTAGGCGATCTGGACCCAGTTGAGGAAGGCCGACAGGTAGGGTCCGGCGCCCACGCCCCGCGACATGAGCAGCTTGGTCGTGGCCCCGTTGATGGCCGAAGCCGGTACTGTGTAGTTTCGGATCACCTGCGCCGAGGTTCTCAGGGGATAGTCCTCCAACAGCGTGATGTTGGAGGTATCGGTCACCAGTTCGAAACGCAGAGGCCGGGCCACGTTGTTGAAGCCGGCTACGGCCACGTTCAGGTCCACCGCAGCGCCGGCCGGATCCGGCCGCCAGAACGGCGTGACCGCGACCGACGCTTCGACATCCAGTGCCGTGTTCATGTACATGCGGTCGGTGGTGGTCTCCGGCAGGTTCTCGCGGAACGCCGACGGCTCCTCCAGATGGGCCTGATGGCGGAAGCTGCCCAACGGCGCGCCGACGGCCGGCGCCAGCGTCGTCGTGGCCATGCGGGCCCAGGGCTGCCCCACGGCCGGCTCGGCACAGGCCAGCCAGTAGATGTTCGCGTCGTTGTTCATCTCGAAGTTGTCGCCGCTGCCGGGAACGGACTCGGGGCCGGCGCCAAGATCTGCGGTGTAGCTGGTGTCGTCCCGCAACCGCAGCCCGTAGAACACGAAGAAGTCGTCGCCGTCGAAGGCGTCGCCCTCGCCCATCATGTGGATGGGCACCTCGATCTCCACATAGGGCGCGCCGGTCCCGGTGTCGATGCGCTCGAGGTACCGCCGCTGGTACAGCCGCACCTGCGATTCGGCGATGGGAACGTCGGGGACCAGGCCGCGCTGCCGCAGGCGGGCGTAGCTCACGCGCACCGGCCCGGTCCGCGAAACGGCCAGCCGCGTTTCCGCGCCCAGCGGCGTCGCCTTCAGGGCGGCCCGCGGCGCGGGCCATGCCGCCGCCTTCTCGAAGGACGCCTCGGCCCCCAGGGCCCGGCCTTCGGTCGGCAGCGTGGCCAGCAGCTCGCCGTTCAGGAACGAGGACGCGAAGCGCGCGTCGTTGGCACCCGAGCGCAGGCGCGCGTTGGCCGCCGGCACGGACGCCTTGGCGGCCGTGTCGGGCACGAACGCGATCTCCCAGCGGCCGCCGGTCAGCGTCTGCTCGGCGCGCCCGCGGCTGTCGTAGCGCACCGGCACGATGCGGCAGGCCGCCACGCGGCGCCCGCGCCACCAGCCGGGCTCGCCCACGGTGACGGCCGCGCCACTGTGGCCCGCCGCGGCGTCCCGCAGGGCGGGCACCAGTTCGGCGCCCGTCGGCAGGATGTCGCCGGGCTCGATCAGCATTTCGCGCAGCGAAGGGGGTTCATCGCCAACCGGCGGCAACTGCACCGGCATGGTCTCGAACGCGAGCTGCCGCCCGTCGGCCGGCTGCCAGTTCTCGGCCAGCACGCGGACCACCGGGCGCGTGCCCGGCGGCACGACGAGCCACGAACCGCTGGCCGGCACGCGCGGCGCGCCCGGAACGCCGCCGCTGTCGAAACCGTCGATGGTCAGCGTCCAGCGCGGCTGGCCGTCGGCGCCGGTGTAGGCTTGCGTCCATTGGGCCACCAGGCCGTCCAGCGACAGGCGCAGGCTCTCGGCCGTGCTGGCGGCCACCTGCACGCGCGGCGGCACGCCGGAGCCGGTCAGCGGCGGCGACGCGGCCGCCCGGGCGGGTGTCGCCGGCAGCGCGGTGAAAAGGGCCGAAGCGAGCCAGACCGAACACACGCTGAGGATGCGCCCTGAAACGAGGCATCGTGAAGCACGACCCATGAGGGACTCCTGGGGTTGCGGCAGAACTGTCGATCAGGGGCGGGCTTGGCCCGGAGGGCATCTTCAGAGTATAGATGCGAACGTCGTGCGGGTCAATAGCCGCCGCCCAGGCGGGCAGGCGTCCCGGGAGCGGGCAAAAAAGCGGCCGCCCCCGTTGCCGGGGGCGGCCCGCATCCGCGGAGGCGAGGTCCGTTACCGACTAGCGGAACAGGGCCTTCACGCCACCGAAGGTGTCGTATTCGGTCGGAATCGTGAGGTCGCCCAGGGCGAACACCGGCGTCACGCCGTCACCGGACGACGGGGTGCAGGGCACCAGCACCGAATTGTTGATGCCGATCGCCGGGTAATTGAACGCCAGGAAGCCCGGGAAGGCCGGAGCCGACGTCGGGTTCAGGTAGAAGTAGTACGGCACCGAAGTGTTGGTGACCATCAGGTTCCAGGTCATCAGCAACACCGCGCCGTTGGCCACCGGCTGCGGGATCGCGCCGCCGACCGCGTATTCCGCGTTGAACGGATTCGAATCGGTGCCGATGTTCAGGGAGCTGGGCCACAGCGTCTGGCTCAGCTTGAAGATACCGCTCGTGGCCGGTCCGATCGTCACTCTGAACTCGAAGGCGTCGACCTGGTCGACCGGCGAACCGTCGTCGAAGGTCGGGCTGGTCAGCACGAAATAGACGTTGAACGGAAAGTTCGCGGTCGGCGCGAAGACGTCGGCACGGCCGTCCACCGGATCGGGCGTCGTGTAGATGCCGATCCGGTTCTCCCAGTCCTGCGCAAAGCCGGCACTGGGAGCCAGCAGCGAGATCGCCGCCAGCGCGTAAACAACAAAGAGCAGTTTCTTCATGTTCTGATTCCCCTTTCTCGGAAATCGCACCCAACTCTGCAGGGCTTCCAGCGACCGCGCCGACCCGGCGCGTCTGCCGCCCGGTGCCGCCGAGCACGTACCGTGCCGTTTGGAACCGAACCCTTTCGCAGGCCGCAGGCTAAGCCCGGACTCCATTCCAGCGATTCGAACTCAGACCTCGAGCGAACTCGCACCGGCGCAACTTATCAGGCCATTTCTCCGACGACAAGTGAAGATTTGGCAACTCCCACCCACCGCGGACGGTCACCAGGAGCCGCCGCGGAGTGCGGCAAACCGTTGGAGACGATCCTGTGGGTGAATATCCGTCCGCTTCCCGGGGCTGTCAAGAGGGCGTCGGCGCGCGAGGCCGGCGGTGCCGGGTGGGCAGGAGTTGCCGCACCGGAGGACCTTTCGGGCGGGTGGTTCGCGTGAAAAAGCAAAAAAGAACCCGGCCGGTTACCCGGCCGGGCTCTCTCAGTGGCCGAAGCCACCGATTCTCAGAACCAGGTCCTAGCGGAACAGGCTCTTGACGGCGCCGAAGCTGTTGACTTCTTCGGACACCGGGGAGGTCGTGCCGTTGACGATGGCCACCGGCAGCGTAACGTCACCGGAAGCAACGCCGCACGCGCGCAGCACGCCGCCACCCGAAACCACCGGCACGCCGGAGCCCGGGATCGAGTTCAGCGTCGCCTGCGTGATGCGGAATTCCAGCGGAGCGGCAGCCTGCAGCATGAAGCTCCAGGTCACCAGCTTGATCGCGCCATCAGCGATCGGGTACGGCGACGCACGGCCCACGGCGAAACCGTTGGCGGAAGCGTCGATGTCCAGGGCCACGGGACCGAGGTCCGTGCCCAGGATGAAGTACGGCGCACCCGTCGGGGTGACCGTGCACTCGAACGCGTCGGTCAGCGTGCCGATCGGGTTCATGAGCAGCAGATACACGGGGAACGGTGTGAACAAGGGAGCGGCGACGGTGTTGGTGATGCCCGCCGCGTCGAAGTAGACGCCGAACGAGTCGGAGTTCGTGTCGAGACCGGCGAACGCAACCGTGGCCATCATGCTGACGAGCAGCAAAGCTACCAATTTCTTCATTGTAGTTGTCTCCTCAGACCGCAGGAGTTTTGTCGAACCAGACCGCTGGGCATCAAAACCAACGGGCGATTTTAACTGATGGCCCTGCCGCCTGCATCAGCAGGGCCATGGGAGTCCAGCAACCGGTGGATCGCCTTTCGGCTCTCCTCTCCGGCCGAAGCCGGAGATTTCACTGTACCATTCCAGCCAGCGGTTCCGTTGCACTCCAGCCGAAGACTACGGGCAAACCGCGCCGACGCCGGACACCAGACGAGGGATATCGCTCAGATTCACGAGACCATCGTACTGGAGGTCCGAACGGAAAGCGTACGAGCCGTAGAAGTCAGCCGCGAACAGCGGGATGTCCGCCAGGTTGGCAGCGCCGTCACCGTTGATGTCGGTGCTGTTGTGACGCAGCACCAGGCCGGTGTTGCTCGTGAGAGCGGCGCCGTTGATGATGATCTGCGTGTTGTTCGTCGACCAGCCACCCGCGCGCAGCGGAGCCGCCCAGGTGGTGACGCCCGAAGCGTTGGTGTTCAGGTCGGCAGTCGTGCCACCGGTGCAGGCGTTGAAGTTGCCCACGCCCGCGACGGGCTGCAGCCACATGTCATTGGCCGAGTAGTTGGCCACGGGCACCATACCACCATCAAGGACGGTCAGCGTGATCGTCGCGTTCACGACACCCGTGGTCGTACGAGCCTGGGCAAAGGTCGCGCCCAGTCCGTTCGGCAGGTTGTACATGACCGGCGTCACGCCCACGCCAGCAGCGGTGCTGGCCGTCGACTTGTCCAGATCCGGGACACCAGCGACGGCGAACGTCGCCGCGCCGATGACCAGAGCGATCGAGAAGACTCCCGTGAGTTTCCTAAGAACCATTAGGACACCTCCAAATAAGGCATGATCCTGCGAGGGTGGCTAGCCCAGGCGCACTCATTGACAACTGCGTCGAACTCTCCTTCCCACTTACGCGTCCATCACTTGACCAGATGAGATTACCACGGTGCCCCACCACACGCAAGCGAATATTTTCCGGTCTACTATGGAAAATTGACGTAACAGGGGGAAAAAACGTCGCGATGTCGTTTTTACGAGGCCGGACGGCTCCAAATGGCCGTTAAGCTCTTGAAAAAACAAAAGATGCGCGTTAAGCGCAGTCCACCACCCGCCCACACCCCACCGGATTGCCGGAACGGGGTGCGCGGTCGACTCGGCGGGATCCATCGCGAAACAGGTGGAAAGCTATCGCCATTAACGCTCCCGCAGCGTTCCGCGGAACGTCGGGAGCCCTCGAGGCCGGAGCGGGAAGTGGTGGGCGAAACAGGATTCGAACCTGTGACTTCCTGCGTGTAAAGCAGGCGTTCTAACCAGCTGAACTATTCGCCCACGCTCTTGCGGAAGGAACGCCACAGGAAAAACGGCAGCAGGATGCAGTAACCGGTCACCAGCATCAGCGGCCCCACGGACAGGCTGCCCGCCGACAGCAGCAGGAAACCCGTCCCGATGGCGGCCAGCGCCGCCCACAGCAACCAGAACCTGCGCAGGATGACCATCATCGTCCCTTTCGTGTGCCGGTGTCGCGGCGCCGGGCGACAACATAGTGCGCCCGGTCGGGGCCCGTCAACGACGGCTGCGGGCCGTAGTTCCATCGCTCGTCCAGCTAGCGCCCACCCGGCGGGCGGCCGCCCGGGCGCCGCGGGGCCACCGCGGTCGCCGCGTCGCGTCGCGCGCGGTAGCGCTGCACCGCGGCTTCGTGTTCGGT
>JFJP01005502.1_pt1 | contig 49686 bp, 48 predicted proteins | sample 431651 | NCBI WGS metagenome assembly JFJP01 (sample SAMN02602958, study PRJNA72255) | Microbial mat metagenome, whole genome shotgun sequencing project. | biome: fresh water; feature: sink hole; material: water; isolation source: purple microbial (photo- and chemosynthetic) mats found in... | reverse complement strand
CCACCACAAACTCCACCGTGCCTGCACTTTCGTACTTCACGGCCTTGGCCAGGGCCACGGCCTGCTCGCCCATGGCTTTGCGGGTGGCTTCACTGATGAACGGAGATGGGGCCTCTTCAATCACCTTCTGGTGGCGGCGCTGGATAGAGCACTCGCGCTCGTTCAGGTACAGCACGTTGCCGTGGCTGTCGCCAATCAGCTGGATTTCGATGTGGCGGGGTTCCTCGACAAACTTTTCGATGAACACGCGGTCATCGCCAAAACTGTTGCGCGCCTCGTTGCGGCAGCTGGTGAAGCCCTCAAACGCTTCCTTGTCGTTGAAGGCAACGCGCAGGCCCTTGCCACCGCCACCGGCGCTGGCCTTGATCATGACCGGATAACCAATGCCTTGGGCAATTTCAACCGCCCGCTCGGGTGTTTCAATGGCGTCGTTCACACCGGGGATGCAGTTCACGCCCGCGGCACCGGCGAGCTTTTTGGACTCGATCTTGTCGCCCATCTTCCCGATGGAGTAGTGCTTGGGGCCAATGAAGGTGATTCCCTCTTCTTCCACGCGCTTGGAAAATTCGGCGTTTTCGCTCAAAAAGCCGTAGCCGGGGTGCACGGCCTGTGCGCCGGTGGCCTTGCAGGCGGCAATGATTTTGTCGGCCAGCAGATAGCTTTCGCGGCTGGGTGCAGGGCCAATGTTGACGGCTTCGTCAGCCAGCTTGACATGGCGGGCTTCTTTATCAGCGTCAGAGTAAACCGCCACGGTTTTGATGCCCATTTTGCGGGCGGTGGCAATGACGCGGCAGGCAATTTCGCCTCGGTTGGCGATCAGGATTTTGGTGAACATGTTCTTGTGCTCCTAGGGGGTCGTCCGGGCGATCAGAGTGGGATGTTCCCGTGCTTGCGCCAGGGGTTTTCCAGCTTCTTGTCTTTCAGCATCACCAGTGAACGGCAAATGCGCTTGCGCGTTTCGTGCGGCAGGATCACGTCGTCGATGAAGCCACGGGCACCGGCCACAAACGGGTTGGCAAAGCGGGCCTTGTATTCGGCTTCTTTGGCGGCCAGTTTTTCGGGGTCGCCCTTGTCTTCGCGGAAGATGATTTCCACTGCGCCCTTGGCGCCCATGACTGCAATTTCGGCGTTGGGCCAGGCCAGGTTCACATCGCCGCGCAGGTGTTTGGAGGCCATCACGTCGTATGCGCCGCCGTAAGCCTTGCGGGTGATCACCGTGATTTTGGGCACCGTGCACTCTGCATATGCGTACAACAGCTTGGCACCGTGTTTGATGATGCCGCCGTACTCCTGGCTGGTGCCGGGCATGAAACCGGGCACGTCCACAAACGTGACCACGGGGATGTTGAACGCATCGCAGAAACGCACAAAACGCGCAGCCTTGATGGAGCTTTTGATGTCCAGGCAACCGGCCAGCACCAGCGGCTGGTTGGCCACGATGCCCACGGTCTGGCCATCCATGCGGGCAAAGCCGATGAGGATGTTTTTGGCGTACTCGGGCTGCAGCTCGAAAAAGTCGCCGTCGTCCACGGTTTTGACGATCAGCTCCTTCATGTCGTAGGGCTTGTTGGGGTTGTCGGGCACCAGCGTGTCCAGGCTCAACTCCATGCGGCTGATGGGGTCGCCGCTCTGGCGCACGGGCGCTTTTTCGCGGTTGTTCAGGGGCAGGTAGTTGTACAGGCGACGCAGCATCAGCAGCGCTTCCACGTCATTCTCGAAGGCCATGTCGGCCACACCGCTCTTGGTGGTGTGCGTCACGGCACCGCCCAGTTCTTCGGCGGTGACTTCTTCATGCGTCACGGTTTTCACCACCTCGGGACCGGTGACGAACATGTAGCTGCTGTCTTTCACCATGAAGATGAAGTCGGTCATGGCGGGCGAATACACCGCGCCACCGGCCGAGGGGCCCATGATCATGCTGATTTGTGGGATGACGCCGCTGGCCATCACGTTGCGCTGAAACACGTCGGCATAGCCGCCCAAGCTGGCCACGCCCTCTTGAATGCGGGCACCGCCCGAGTCGTTCAGGCCAATGACGGGGGCACCCACCTTCATGGCCTGGTCCATCACCTTGCAGATTTTTTCGGCATGCGCTTCAGACAGCGCGCCACCAAACACCGTGAAGTCCTGGCTGAACACAAACACCAGGCGGCCGTTGATCATCCCGTAACCGGTGACCACGCCGTCGCCGGGGATCTTCTGGTCTTGCATGCCAAAGTCGGTGCAGCGGTGCTCGACAAACATGTCCCACTCTTCAAACGTGCCCTCGTCCAGCAGCACCTCCAAGCGCTCGCGGGCGGTGAGCTTGCCCTTTTTGTGTTGCGCATCGATGCGCTTTTGGCCGCCACCCAGACGGGCTGCGGCGCGCTTTTCTTCCAGTTGTTGAAGGATGTCTTGCATGGTGGGCTCTTTCTGACGTGCGAAAAAGGGATGAAAAAGATAAAACTTCAGATAGCTGACAAGTGAATACAGTAAAGCGCTAGAGGCTATTTTTATTCATGATTCAATGCACGCCCGCAGGGGGCGAGCGCTCGGCATACAGGTTGAGCAGGGTGCGCGCTGCCGTGGATGCCGCCACATCGCCCGCCGCCACCTGCGCGGTGAGTGCATCCAGCTGCGCGCGCACGGCGGGGTGCTGCCGAAAAGCCAGCTTCAGCCCAGCATCAATGCGCTCCCACATCCAGGCCTGGGCCTGGTGCTGGCGGCGTGCAGCCAGCCGGCCATTGGCGGTTTGCAGGCGCTGGAAGTTGAGCACCTCGGCCCAAAAACCGTCCACACCCTGGTTTTGAAGCGCGCTGATTTGAATGACCTGCGGGTGCCAGATCTCCTGGTCGTGGTGCATGTGGTCGGGGTTGCCGTGCAAACCCAACAAGCGCAGGCTGGACATGATTTGCGCCCGCGCCCGCGTCGCGGCGTTGGGGTCGATGTCGGCCTTGTTGATGACCACCAGGTCGGCCAGCTCCATCACGCCTTTTTTGATGGCCTGCAGGTCGTCGCCGGCGTTGGGCAACTGCAGCAGGCAAAACATGTCGGTCATGTTGGCCACGGCCGTTTCGCTCTGGCCAACGCCCACGGTTTCCACCAGCACCACGCTGTAGCCAGCGGCCTCGCACACCAGCATGCTTTCGCGGGTTTTTTCGGCCACGCCGCCCAGCGTGCCGCTGCTGGGGCTGGGGCGGATGTAGGCCTGGGGGTGCACCGACAAAAACTCCATGCGGGTTTTGTCACCCAGAATGCTGCCGCCCGACACCGTGCTGGACGGGTCCACCGCCAGCACAGCCACGCGATGGCCCAGGCCAATCAGATACAGGCCCAGCGCCTCAATGAAGGTGCTTTTGCCCACACCCGGCACACCGCTGATGCCCAAGCGCAGCGCCTTGCCCGTGTGCGGCAGCATGGCGGTCAGCAGCTCGTCGGCTTGGGCACGGTGGTCCTTGCGGGTGGACTCCAGCAGCGTGATGGCCTTGGCCATGGCACGGCGTTGCACGGCAGCGTTGCCATTCACGATGCCGTCCAACAGCGGCGGCTGGGCTGACGCGTTCACAACCACTGGCTTCAGGCGATGGCTTTGCGAATCTGCTCCAGCACGTCTTTTGCGCTGGCCGGGATGGGGGTGCCGGGTCCGTAAACGCCCTTCACACCCGCTTCGTACAGCATGTCGTAGTCCTGGCGGGGAATGACGCCACCCACAAACACGATGATGTCGTCAGCGCCCTGCTCTTTCAGCGCGTTGATGATGGCGGGAACCAGGGTTTTGTGGCCTGCAGCCAGCGTGCTCACGCCCACGGCGTGCACGTCGTTTTCAATGGCCTGGCGGGCGCATTCTTCGGGTGTCTGGAACAGCGGACCCATGTCCACGTCAAAGCCCAGGTCGGCAAACGCGGTGGCCACCACTTTGGCGCCCCGGTCGTGTCCGTCCTGGCCCAGTTTGGCAATCATCACGCGGGGGCGGCGGCCCTGTTCGTCGCCAAAGGCGGCAATTTCTTCCTTCAGCTTGTCCCAGCCCTCGGCCGAGTCGTAAGCTGCGGCGTACACACCGGTCACTTTTTGTGTATCCGCACGGTGGCGGCCATACACTTTTTCGAGTGCGTCACTCACCTCGCCCACCGTGGCTCGCAAGCGGATGGCTTTGATGGCCAGGTCCAGCAGGTTGCCTTGCCCACTTTCTGCTGCAGCGGTGAGCGCATCCAAAGCTTGCTGCACTGGTATGGCATCGCGCTTGAGCTTGATTTCATGCAGGCGATTGATCTGCCCGTAGCGCACCTTGACGTTGTCCACGTCCAGGATGTCGATGGGGTCTTCCTTGGCCAGCTTGTATTTGTTCACGCCGACGATGACATCTTTGCCGCTGTCGATGCGTGCCTGCTTTTCCGCAGCAGCCGCCTCGATCTTCAGCTTTGCCCAGCCGCTGTCCACGGCCTTGGTCATGCCGCCCATGGCGTCAACTTCTTCGATGATTTTCCAGGCCTCGTCGGCCATTTGCTGGGTCAATGTTTCCATCATGTAGCTGCCGGCCCAGGGATCCACCACGCTGGTGATGTGCGTTTCTTCCTGGATGATGAGTTGGGTGTTGCGGGCAATGCGGCTGCTGAATTCGGTGGGCAGCGCGATGGCTTCGTCCAGCGAATTGGTGTGCAGGCTTTGCGTGCCGCCAAACACCGCTGCCATGGCCTCGATGGTGGTGCGCACGACGTTGTTGTAGGGGTCTTGCTCGGTCAGGCTCCAGCCGCTGGTCTGACTGTGGGTCCGGAGCATGAGGCTCTTCGGCGACTTGGCGTTGAAGCCTTTCATGATGCGGGTCCACAGCAAACGGGCCGCGCGCATCTTGGCAATTTCCAGGTAGAAGTTCATGCCCACCGCCCAGAAGAAGCTCAGGCGTCCGGCAAAGTCATCCACGTCCATGCCTTTGGCAATGGCCGTCTTCACGTACTCGCGGCCATCGGCCAGGGTGAAGGCCATTTCCAGTGCCTGGTTGGCACCGGCTTCCTGCATGTGGTAACCAGAAATGGAAATCGAGTTGAACTTCGGCATGTGTTTGGCCGTGTACTCGATGATGTCGCCAATGATGCGCATGCTCGGCTCTGGCGGGTAGATGTAGGTGTTGCGCACCATGAACTCTTTCAGAATGTCGTTCTGAATGGTCCCACTCAATTTGTCTTGAGACACGCCCTGCTCTTCGGCTGCCACCACGTAACCGGCCAGCACGGGCAGCACGGCGCCGTTCATGGTCATGGACACGCTGACCTTGTCCAACGGAATTTCGTTGAACAGAATTTTCATGTCCTCCACGCTGTCAATGGCCACACCGGCCTTGCCCACGTCGCCGGTCACGCGGGGGTGATCGGAGTCGTAGCCCCGGTGTGTGGCCAGGTCGAACGCCACGGAAACGCCCTGCCCGCCAGCCGCCAAGGCCTTGCGGTAAAACGAGTTGGACTCTTCTGCCGTTGAAAACCCGGCGTACTGGCGGATGGTCCAGGGGCGCACGGCGTACATGGTGGCCTGGGGGCCGCGCAAAAACGGCTCGAAACCGGGCAGCGTGTCAGCGTGTGGCAGGTTGGCCGTGTCGGCGGCGGTGTACAGCGGCTTGACCGTGATGCCATCGGGTGTGACCCAATTCAAGCTCGACAGAGGCTTGTCTTTCAGGGACTTGGCGGCGGCTTTTTCCCAATCGGACAGGGTGGCGGGCTTGAATTCGGATGACGACATGGGCAGACCTCGGCAGTGCAACAGGGAGTGAATTGAAACCACGGCATTTTACGTGATTCATAATTATTCATTCAGAAAATTGCCAAGGTCTTACAATCCCTGCCCATGTCGCCGCCAGCCTCAGTCACTGCACCCACTCTGTCCACCCGAGCCCTGTATGAAGAAGTGGCCGAGTTGCTTGGAGCCGGGGAGTTGGATTGACGAACTGCGGCTGGCGCAAGAACTGGGCATCAGCCGCACCCCGCTGCGAGAAGCCCTGAAAGTGCTGGCGGCTGAAGGGCTGGTCACCATGAAGGTGCGCCGGGGAGCTTATGTGACAGAGGTGTCGGCCCAAGACATGCGGGACGTGTACCACCTGCTGGCCCTGCTGGAGAGCGATGCCGCTGCCATGGTGGCACTCACCGCCACCGATGCCCAACTGGCAGAGTTGCAGGCCCTGCACCAGGAGCTGGAAACCGCCGTGGCCGACCGCGACCGTTTTTTTGCCATCAATGAACGTTTTCACATGCGCCTGCTGGCCTTGGCTCAGAACCGCTGGCGTGACCAGATGGTGGCCGATTTGCGCAAGGTCATGAAGCTCAACCGGCACAACTCGCTGTTCAAGACTGGGCGGCTGCAGGAGTCTCTCGCCGAACACCGGGCCATCATGTCCGCCCTCTTGGCGCGTGATGCCACCGCCACCACGGCCCGCATGCGCGAGCACTTCACCAATGGACTGACCGCTGCGGTCTGATAAAACCGTAGCTACAAAACCAACCCCATCAAGCGTTAGAAGCTTTTTTCGATTTACATCTTGAGCCTGCGCAAAACAAAAGCCCCCTGCCTTGACTGGCAGGGGGCCCTGGGTGCGGCAGGAGAAAAACTGCGTCAGTCGTTTGAACCACCCAAGCCGAACAGGCTCAGCAGGCTGGTGAACAGGTTGAACAACGACACGAACAGGCTCACCGTGGCCATGACGTAGTTGGTCTCGCCGCCGTTGACGATCTGACTCGTCTCGTACAGGATCAACCCGGCTGACAACAAAGCCACCATGGCCGAAACCGCCAGGCCCAGAGCGGGCATCTCAAAGAAGATGGCCACCAGACCTGCCATGATGGCCACGACCATGCCCGCAAACAGCATGCCCCCCATCCAGCTGAAGTCGCGTTTGGTACTGAGCACATACGCAGACAGCGCCAGGAAAATGGCACCCGTGGCCGCCGCACCGCCGGGGAGGGCCAGTGTCTTGTTCAGCACCGGCCCGAGGGTGTAACCCATGAAACCCGTGAGACCGAACACCGCGGGCAAAGCCCACGCACTGTTTTGCAGTTTGTGCACAGCAAAGAGCAGTCCAAAGTAGCCCACCAGCGTGAGTACGAGTCCGGGAGCCGGGAGCGACCACGCCACTCCCGCAGCGGCCACTCCCGCAGCAAACAGCAGGGTCATGGACAACAGCGCATACGTGTTGCGCAACACTTTGTGCGCGCCACCAGCCAACGTTGAACCGGTGGCGGCAGGTGATGCCACCGGCCAAGGGGTCAGGGACTTGTCAGAGGGGTTCATGTGGTGCTCCTGTGAATGTGAATGTGAAATGGGGGGTCAACCGGACTCGCCGCCGACCAGGGCGCGCGGTTTGCGGGTGACGGTGGCTTTGGCGGCATTGAAGCGGCGCTTCAGCGCGTGGGATGCTCGGGCGAGCGCCATGTCCATGGCGACCCGCCAGTCACCGCCCCGTGACGACACAACCAGCACCCCGCCATTGGAAGTGTTGATCTGGATCTGGCATTGCTTGTCAATGCCGCCACGCGGCCCGTTGGTATCCTTCAGGCGCACAACGGCACGGCTGACCGAATGGGACATACGCTGTGTGACAAAGCGCACCCGAGCCTCCATCCACTCGCGCAGCGCCTGTGCATCAGGATGTTGGGTTTGAATGACGACTTCCATGGTTGAACTCCTGTGAATGAAAGGAGCCTTCATGTTGAATGGTCAAACACTTCTAAAAAAGCCTTCAATCTCTGATAATCACTTCTTTAAAAACGAAGTTGAAATCCATGACCACCTACAACTACAAGCACCTGTACTACTTCTGGGTCGTGGCCAAAGAGGGAGGAATGTCGCGCGCTGCCGAACGGCTGGGCATGGCAGTGCAAACCATCAGCACCCAGGTTCGTGAACTCGAACGCAGCCTGGGACACCAATTGCTCAAGCCGCAGGGCCGCAACGTGGTGCTGACACATGCTGGTGAGGCAGCGTTTGCACAGGCCGAGCAGGTATTTCAACTCGGTGAAAAGCTACCCGACGTTCTCATCGCCGCCACCGCCGCACCCAAGGTCTCGTTGCGGGTGGGCATTTCCGATGGGCTGCCCAAGCTTGCCATTCCCCGACTGTTAGGCCCGGCACTGGGTTCAGACAACCTGCGGCTGGAGTGCCACGAAGACGAGTTTGAAGACCTCCTGGCCGACCTGGCGCTCCACCGGCTTGACCTGATACTGGCCGACCGTCCGGCCCCCCCCAACGCCAACGTGCGCGTATACAGCCATGCGCTGGGGAGTTCTCCCATTCAGTGGTTCGGCCATGAAAAATGGGCACAGCCATGGGCCAGCGGAGCGCGGGCCAATGAGCCCAGCCACGCTCTTTCCACCCTGCCGCTGCTGCTGCCCACCACACACTCTGCCGTGCGCAACAGGCTCAATCAGTGGATGGACAAACACCAGATACAACCCAACGTGGTGGGTGAATTTGAAGACAGCGCTCTGTTGGCCACATTCGCTGCCACAGGCATGGGGCTGTTCCCAGCACCCGAACTGGTGCGCGATGAGCTGACCCAGCGTTTGGGTTTTGTGTGGCTGGGTGCCTGCGAAGGCGTGGTTGAGCAGTTTTACCTCATCGGCTCGGAGCGCAAAGTGATGCACCCGCTGGTGAAGTTGGTGCTGGAAGCCGGGGTGGTGATCTGAACAGGAGCCGGGCTGCCAGAAGGGTCAGTCAGATTCTCTGTCTCCGCCGAGCACACCCCCCAGCAAACCACCCGCTGCGAACCCACCGAGAACAGAGCCCTCTTCGCGCGATCCCCCGCGCTGCGGTGCGGCCGCAAAAATCCGAGATGCGAGCCTGGAAAACGGCAGGCTTTGCAGCCACACGGTGCCTGGTCCTTTCATTTTGGCCAGGAACAGGCCTTCTCCGCCGAACAGCGCGGTCTTGATTTTGCCCACATACTGAATTTCAAAATCCACATTCGGCGTGTAAGCCACCACACAACCGGTGTCCACCATCAAGGTCTGGCCAGCGGCCAGTTCGCGCTTGACCACTGTGCCGCCGGCATGCACAAAAGCCAGGCCTTCGCCATCCAGCTTTTGCATGATGAAACCCTCACCGCCGAAAAAACCGACCGACAACTTTTGCTGAAAAGCAATGCCCAGGCTCACCCCGCGTGCTGCACACAGAAACGCGTCTTTCTGACATATGAGCGTGCCACCGAGTTGGCGCAAATCCATGGGAAGTATCTTGCCTGGGTACGGGGCAGCAAAAGCCACGCGCTGTTTGCATGAGCCGTGATTGGTGTAGACGGTGGTAAACAAAGACTCCCCCGTGACCAGGCGCTTGCCGGCACTCATGAGCTTGCCGAGAAAGCCACCGCTTTGCTGAGCACCGTCCCCAAACACGGTATCCATGCCAATGCCCGACTCCATGAACATGAGGCTGCCCGCCTCCCCGATGGCAGCTTCACCGGGATCAAGTTCCACCTCCACAAACTGCATTTCCGAACCACGGATGTCGTAGTCGATCACATCCATTGCCATGGGTTTCTCCTCTTCAGTCTGATTGAAAAATCACGTGGTGCCCGAACTGCCAGTTGAGACCTTGCGTCAAGCCAGAACCGCCCGAGCATGGGCCATCACATCTGCGGCCGGTAAGCCTTTCAGTCGGTGGTCACTCCACACCTGCCGCCAGCGGCGCGCACCGGGTGTGCCATTGCGCAGGCCGAGCATGTGGCGCGCCATGTGCGCCCAAGGGGTGCCATGCTCGGTTGTCTGTCGGTCCATGTAAGCCACCATGGCGTCTTCCACGTCATCACGGCTTGGCTGGGGGTGGCTGTCGCCCCAAAAGGCCGAATCCCAATCGGCCATGACCCAGGGGTTGTGGTACGCCTCGCGGCCTATCATCACGCCATCTACGTGAGCCAATTGCTCGTGCATTTGTGTGACCGTGCGTATGCCACCGTTGATGACGATGGTGAGGGCCGGGAAGTCGGCCTTCAGGCGGTGTGCCAGCTCATAGCGCAGCGGCGGGATCTCCCGGTTTTCTTTGGGACTCAGACCTTTGAGCCAAGCGTTGCGGGCATGTACCGTGAAAACTTGGCAACCGGCCAGCGCCACGGTGCCCACAAAGTCACGCACGAAGTCGTAACTCTCCACCTTGTCAATCCCAATCCGGTGCTTCACGGTGACGGGCGTTCGGTTGGGGTCTACCACGTCAACCATCGCTTTCACACAGTCGGCCACCAAACGCGGCTCAGCCATGAGGCAGGCACCAAACGCCCCGCGCTGTACGCGCTCCGACGGGCAGCCACAGTTCAGGTTGATTTCGTTGTAACCCCACTGTGCACCGAGCCGGGCAGCCTGTGCCAGATCGGCTGGCTCGCTGCCCCCCAATTGCAGTGCCACAGGGTGCTCCTCGATATTGAAACGCAGGTGGCGCGGCACATCGCCGTGGATGAGGGCACCGGTGGTCACCATCTCGGTGTACAGCAGTGTGTGGCGGGTGATGAGGCGGTGGAAAAAACGGCAATGCGGATCAGTCCAATCCATCATCGGGGCCACGGATACGCGCCAAGGCAACCTGTCTGCGGACGCAGGAGGGTTCGGGGCGACGAGTGCCAAAGAGGGCTGGGGCATGCTGTCAATTATCCGCGCTGCGCTGCGCGCAAACCGCCCCAGCCAAGCTAGCGCGAAGTTCCCAGTTTGAACACGTTGACCACATCAGCCAACCGGTGGGCCTGGTCTTGCAAACTCGCTGCGGCGGCGGCCACCTCCTCCACCATGGCTGCGTTTTGCTGGGTCATCTGGTCGAGTTGTGTCACGGTCTGGTTCACTTCCAGAATGCCAGTACTTTGGTGCGCGGTGGTTTTGCTCACGTCGGCAATCATCTCCGCAACGCGTTCCACACCGGTCACCACTTCAGCCATGGTGTCACCAGCCTGGTTGACCAAGGAGCTGCCGCTCTCAACCTTGTCGACGCTGGCTTGTATCAGGTCTTTGATTTCACGTGCTGCGCTCGCGCTGCGCTGCGCAAGGCTGCGCACTTCACTGGCCACGACGGCAAACCCCCGACCTTGCTCGCCAGCCCTTGCCGCTTCAACGGCGGCATTCAAAGCCAGGATGTTGGTTTGAAACGCAATGCTGTCGATCACTCCAATGATGTCGGCGATTTTTCGGCTGCTCTGGTGTATGTCCTGCATGGTGCTGACCACCTGGCCCACGACTTGGCCACCTTTGGCGGCCATGCTCGCGGCCTCCGATGCAAGGTCTGCGGCTGCGCGGGCCGCCTCGGCGGTGTGCTGCACGGAACCGGTCAAGGCCTCCATGCTGGCAGCCGTCTGTTCAAGACTGGCAGCTGTGCTTTCGGTACGGCTGGACAAATCCCTGTCACCCGCCGCAACCTCCTGGCTGGCCAAGTCGATCTGGTCGCTGGTTTCGTGAACGGCGGTCACCAGACTCCGCAACCTGAGCTGCATGTTCTCAAGCTCCGCCATCAGGCTGTGTTGCTGGTCAGCGGCCAACTCGGGGAGAGGCGTTGACAGATCACCACCGGCAATGCCAGCGAGTGTGCGACGGGCCAGGGACGGGTCACAGCCCAACTCGACGCGCAACGTCCGCAGCAACACCACCGTGAATCCAAGGGTCACCCCCACCGCCAGCAAACCGAATGCAGCGGACATCCACGCAAGTGCATCGGACCGGCTGTCGGCCTCAGCTTGCGCTGAGCCTGACAGCTGGGAAGTAGTTTCAATGTGTTTGAGCAACTCCTGGCGCAAGGCGCGCCATGCGGGCGTTTCTTCCGCGTTGAGCACAGCCACCACATTTGGGTCTTTGGCCTTTGCCAGTCCCTGCACTTTGTCTTGTAACAAGGCTTGGGTCTGCCGCAACGGGGCCAGGGTGGACAGCATGGAGGCCAGTGGAGTGCCTTGGGCGGCTGTCAATGCGTCAGTGTGGGCATCGTCGTACGCTTTGCGTGCGGAGTCCAGGTTTTTGTATGCAGTGGCGTTGCCCGGATCCAAAAGTATGTTGCGCAACGCCTGCCCCATCTGCAGGCCATTGGCATACATGCTGTGCAAATTCAGCAGAACCCGCTGCTCGGTATGGATGTACGCGCTGAACTGCTGTTTGGTGTGTACCAAACCCCACATGTTGACCGACAGGGCCACCATGAACAGCAACATGGGAGCACCCACACACAGCAGCAACTTCTGTTTGAAATTCATAAAACCTCCGCAACGGCTTGGTGCACACACTTGTGTTCCACCGGGTGTCCGATGACACGGTTGTAATCCAGCGCCAGGCTGTTTGCCTTGATTTGGCACAAAAGTACCCCATCAAAAACAAAACCCACCCCAGCGTGATACCAGGATGGGCTGTTCATTGCCGATCGCCGTGGCTCGGGGCCACAGGATCAGTCATCAGCTCATGTGCAGGCCGCCATTGACGGCGAACTCGGCACCGGTGGTGTAACCACCTTCATCAGATGCCAGCCAAGCGATGATGGAAGCGATTTCGCTGGGCTTGCCCAGGCGCTTGACGGGCACTGTGGCCACGATTTTTTCCAGCACATCGGGGCGGATGGCATTCACCATGTCGGTGCCGACGTAGCCGGGGCTGACGGTGTTGACAGTCACGCCTTTGGTGGCCATTTCCTGGGCCAGGGCCATGGAGAAGCCGTGCATACCGGCTTTGGCAGCCGAGTAGTTGGTTTGGCCAGCCTGGCCTTTGGCACCGTTCACCGACGAAATGTTGATGATGCGGCCCCAGCCTTTTTCAACCATGTCGGCCACCACTTGCTTGGTGACGTTGAACATGGAGGTCAGGTTGGTGCTGATGACGGCATCCCAGTCTTCCTTGCTCATCTTCAGGAACATGCGGTCTTTGGTGATACCAGCGTTGTTCACCAGCACGTCGATCACACCGTGCTCGGCCTTGGCTTTTTCAAATGCAGCGACGGTTGACTCCCAGTCGCCAACGTTGCCCATGGATGCGTAGAAGGTGTAACCGAGAGCGGCTTGCTCGTCGATCCACTTCTGTGCATCGCGGGTGGGGCCGCAACCGGCAATGACTTTGAAACCTTCTTTGTGCAGGCGCTGGCAAATCGCGGTACCGATGCCGCCCATGCCGCCGGTGACGTACGCTACTTTTTGGCTCATGTTTGTCTCTTTTCAGGGTTGTGTACGGGTGCTTTCAAACGGCCCGAGTGTTTAAAAAATATAGCTAACAATGCTTACATATCAAGCGACAGAGGCAATATTTTTATATAAAGTCTCCACCGCAGAAGCCCACAAAGGCTCAACGCTCCAGCGCCAGGGCCACGCCCATGCCGCCGCCGATGCACAGGGCCGCCAGGCCCTTCTTGGCATTGCTGCGCTGCATTTCGTGCAGCAGCGTCACCAGAATGCGGCAACCGGACGCGCCGATAGGGTGACCGATGGCGATGGCGCCACCGTTCACGTTCACCTTGGCAGGATCGATGTCCAACGCCTTGTTCACGGCACAGGCTTGGGCAGCAAAGGCTTCGTTCAGTTCGAACAGGTCCACGTCAGAGGCTTTCCAGCCGGCACGGGCCAAAGCGCGCTGCGATGCCGACACGGGACCCATGCCCATGATGGCGGGGTCGAGGCCTGTGGTGCCGAAGCTGGCAATGCGTGCCAGGGGCGTGAGGCCCAGGGCGGCCGCTTTCTTGGCGGTCATGACCATCACGGCGGCTGCGCCGTCGTTGATGCCGGAGGCGTTGCCTGCCGTCACCGAACCGGCTTTGTCGAACGCGGGGCGCAAACCTGCCAGCGCTTCGGCGTTGGTTTTCTTGTTGATGAACTCGTCGGTGTTGAACACCAGCGGGTCACCTTTGCGCTGGGGAATGACCACATCGGTGATCTCAGCCTTGAATTTGCCAGCGTCTTGCGCGGCCGATGCCTTTTGCTGGCTGGCGAGTGCCAGCGCGTCTTGCATGTCGCGGGTGATGCCATTGGCCTTGGCCACGTTCTCGGCAGTGATGCCCATGTGGTACTGGTTGTACACGTCCCACAGGCCGTCGGTGATCATGGTGTCGATCATTTTCCAGTCGCCCATGCGCTGGCCGTCGCGGCTGCCCAGCAGCACGTGAGGCGACGCAGACATGTTTTCCTGGCCACCGGCAATCACGATTTCGCTGTCGCCCCACGCCACCGACTGGGCGGCCAGCATCACGGCCTTGAGGCCGGAGCCGCACACAGCGTTGATGGTGAGAGCAGGTGTTTCTTTGGCCAGACCAGCCTTCATGACAGCCTGACGGGCGGGGTTTTGACCTGCACCAGCGGCCAGCACCTGGCCCATGATGACTTCGCCCACGGCGTCGGCGGGTAGGCCGCTGCGCTCAAGCAGGCCCTTGATGACGATGCTGCCTAGGTCGGTCGCAGCCGTTTTGGCCAGTGAACCACCGAACTTGCCCACAGCTGTGCGGGTGGCTGAAACGATGACGATGTCTTCCATGGATGTGTCTCCTGTGCAAAAAAATGAATGGTGGGGATTGTCAGGCCTTGGCCTTGACGTAGCTGCCGGGCGCTGCTTCCAGCGCCTTGTACTTGCGACTGCCGTAGGTTTTGGGTGCAGCGATTTGCTTGCCTGCCTGGCCTTTGAGCCAGTCTGACCAGTCGGTCCACCAGCTGCCGGGGTACTCTTGTGCACTGGCAATCCAGTCGTTCACATCAGCCGGGAACTTGTTGGCAGGGCCGATCCAGTGGCTGCGCTTGTTCTTGGCAGCGGGGTTGATCACACCGGCAATGTGGCCGGAGGCACCCATGACAAAACGCTTGGGGCCGCTGAGGTGCTGTGTGCTGGCATATGCGCCGCCGGGAGGCACGATGTGGTCTTCGCGCGAGCCGTAGATGTACACAGGCATGTCCAGCTGGCTGAGGTCGATTTTCTGTCCGCACACCGTGGCTGCGCCGGGTTTGCACAGGCGGTTTTCCAGGTAGGTGTTGCGCAGGTACCAGGCGTAGTAATGGCCTGGCAGGTTGGTGCTGTCGCTGTTCCAGTACAGCAGGTCAAACGGTGGCGGCGTTTCGCCCTTCAGGTAGTTGCCCACCACGTAGTTCCACACCAGGTCATTGGGGCGCAGGAAGCTGAAGGTGGTGGCCAGATCGCGTCCGGGCATGAGGCCGCCGTTGGCAAACTGCATTTCACGGAACTTGACGAAGGCCTCGTCGATGAACACATCGAGGATGCCGGTGTCTGTGAAATCGAGCAGTGTGGTCAGGAAGGTAGCGCTGTGCGCGGGTTTTTCGCCCCGGGCAGCCAACACAGCCAAGCCGCTGGCCAGCATGGTGCCGCCCACGCAGAAACCCAAAGTGTTGAGCGTGTCGGCACCTGTGATCTCCTGTGTGACGCTGATGGCCTTGATGATGGCGTGCTCGATGTAGTCGTCCCAGGTTTTCTGGGCCAGCTCGTCATTGGGGTTGCGCCAGCTGACCACAAACGTGCGGTGGCCCTGGGCCACGGCGTAGCGAATCAATGAGTTGTCGGGCTGAAGGTCAAGGATGTAGAACTTGTTGATGCACGGGGGCACCAGAAGGAACGGGCGCTCGTACACCTTGGCGGTGAGCGGCTTGTACTCAATGAGCTGGAACAGTTCGTTCTCAAACACCACCGCGCCTTCGGTGGTGGCCACGTTTTTGCCCACCTCGAACACGCTTTCGTCCGTCATGGACACATGGCCCTGCTTCATGTCGTTCAGCAGGTTCTGCACGCCTTTGGCAATGCTTTCGCCCTTGGTTTCGATGGCTTTTTTCTGGGCTTCGGCGTTGAAGGCCAAGAAGTTGCTGGGCGAGCTGGCGTCGATCCACTGCTGCACGGCAAAGCGCACGCGGGCACGTGTTTTGGCGTCGCCTTCCACTGCATCGGCCAAGGCCATGAGGGTGCGGGCATTGACGAGGTACAACGCCGCTGAAAACGCGGACACGGGGTTTCCTGTCCAGGCGTCATTGGCGAAACGGCGGTCACCGGTGGGCTTTGCTTCCACGCCCTGATTCCACAGGGCTGAAACGTCGCGCAGGTACTGCGCCTGAATGTCCAGCGCCTTGGCCGGGTCGATTTTGGGGGCAGCCTGGCCGGGGGTGGACAGCAGTTCGGTGAGCTGTCCAAAGTTGGCACCACCTGGCATGCCGGGCATCTGGCCTGCAGGCATGCCAAAGGCTCCAAATGAAGCAAACGGGTTGGCACCACCACCACCGGCGGCCGACGTCGGCATGGAGGTAAGGGCTTGTGCCCATCCGTCCATCATGCTTTTCTGGAACTGCTGTGCAGCCTCCATCCACTTGGGGTCAAAATTCATGTGTGTCTCCTCAGACGGCGACCCGACAATCGGGGCAGATGGGTGTAGCAAATACTACCGAGTGTCGGTTGAACACCTTCCAGCATACTGACATTGGGCGCAATTCAAACGCCTTCATATTCATTTGAAAGACAGCGGACATGTACCTTGTGGCGATAGGCTGGATGTATGTGGCCATGATGATGGCAGTGGCTGAAGCGACTCACCCGGGAGGTTCGTTGCTGGGTGCCATCGTAACTTTCTTTCTTTACGGGGCCCTCCCGGTCGCGCTGGTGATTTACGTATTGGGCACGCCACAGCGCCGCAAAGCACGGCAGGTCCAAGAGGCGCAAGACGACGCTGCGGCCCGGGCAGCAGGTGCTGCAGCCTTGGCTCAATCGAACTCATCAGCCGAGCCAGACGCAAGCAGCCATGCGCCCAGTGCTGCCGAGTCGGGAGGCATCGCGGCGGTGGGAAAACCACACTGAGGATCCTGACATGGTGCACCACCTGGCGCTGCTGTCGTTGCCATACAACTGCTGCACCCCCAGTTCACGCAGTTGCATCCGGGCCAGGGCTGCAAGGTCACACCGATAGTGACCAGGCTTGTTCCAGACGGCGTCAAAACACGCAGATGTGTTGGCAAAGTGCGGGCCGCACGCCAAAAATGCATCCCTGACCTCAGCCCCCACCTCGAAGGCGGTAGGGCCAATGCACGGCCCAAGCCAAGCAAGGACTTCACTGGTTGTAGTGGACTTCTCAATACCATCAAGCGCCAGATCAACAAAACGCTTTAAAAAATGGGGGAGAATCCCATCGGGTGCCGCATCCCCCGTTCCCGCAAGCCCACGCCAGCCCGCATGTGCAGCGCCGACAGTGCGCCCTGCTCGGTCACACATCAACACGGGAAGGCAGTCGGCAACCATCACCGTGCAGGCCAGGTTTTCGTGTTGCGTGACGCAGGCATCGGCCACCGTTCCATGGACCGAGTCCGGGTGAATGTGCTCACAGTGCGCGCCGTGCACTTGTCTGAGAAAAACCGGTTGCACAGAGAACGATGCAGCCAGTCGATCGCGGTTGCGCTGCACGCTGACCGGGTCGTCGTGAACATGATCCCCAAGGTTGAAGGTTTCAAACGGTGCCACAGAGCAACCGCCTTGGCGTGTGGTCATCACAGCATGGACGTTGCCCGGTGCAGGCCAGTCGGGCAACCATACAGGAGGGGCCAATGGGCCAGGCGCACCCATGGGTTCAGCCCTGCGCATCGGGGCAGGCAGATGGCTGGGTCTGGCTGAATGCGGGTAAAGCCATACACGCATCGAACACAGACTGCACCTTTTCCAGTCCGTCCAGCGAGACGTTGAAGCGTTGAGCGTTGAAAATTTGCGGCACCAGAAGGCAATCGGCCATCGTGAGCGTATGGCCGTGGCAAAAAATGCCGACCGGGCCGGTCTGGAGTTGGCGCTCGAAGGCTTCCAGGCCCTGGCGCACCCAATGGGTGTACCAGCGCAGTTTGTCGTCCTCGTTAATTCCCAGATCGTTGACGAGGAACTTCAACACACGAAGGTTGTTGAGCGGGTGAATTTCACACGCCACAGACTGGGCCAGCGCCCTCACCCGCGCGCGGCCCAAGGCATCAGCGGGCAACAGCGGGGGCTGAGGGCAAACCTCGTCGAGGTATTCAATGATGGCCATCGATTGGGTGATGGCCTCGCCACCATCGAGTACGAGCAGCGGAACCAAAGAGTCAGCGGTCAGGGTCGCATAGCCAGGCAACAGGTGCTCGGCCCGCAGCAGGTTCACAGGAGCATGCTCATAGGTCAAACCTTTGATGGCCAGAGCAATGCGAACGCGGTACGACGCCGATGAGCGAAAGTAGTTGTAAAGCTTCATGGGTTTCAGCATAAACCGGTCTCAGCTGCCACGGCACACAGACGCTGCGAACATGGCACACTCGTTTCACCAACCGTGTGGGCTAGCCAAGTCTTGGCAGGTCCGTGCCATTTTTCTGCTACCCAGCCAAGCAAGAGGTTCCATGCCGCACCAAGTCACCTACGCATTGCCCCCAGCCCCCGTTGTCTCACTGCCACTGGTGGGGTCCGAGGCACGTTTTCCTGTGCGACGCGTGTATTGCGTGGGTCGCAATTACGAAGAACATGCAAAAGAAATGGGCTTCACAGGGCGCGAACCCCCTTTCTTTTTCATGAAGCCCGCAGACGCGATTGTTCCTGTCGCTTCAGGCGAAACCGTGGATGTGCCCTACCCCACGCTGACGCAAAACTTCCACCATGAAGTCGAATTGGTGGTGGCCATCGGACAAGGCGGTTCATACATCAAGGCCGCGGATGCGCTCAATCACGTGTTTGGCTACGCAGTCGGGCTTGACATGACCCGACGCGATCTGCAATCCGACATGAAAAAACAAGGGCGCCCGTGGTGCATCGGCAAGGCCTTTGACGCTTCCGGACCAGTAGGCCCGATCACGCTGGCCCAAGATGTGCCGTCTGTTCACCAAGCTGCCATCTGCTTGAACGTGAACGGGCAGCTCAGGCAGACCAGTCACATCAACCGCTTGATCTGGAGCGTGGCCGAAACCATTGAACACCTGTCAGCCGCTTGGGCTCTTCAAGCGGGCGACCTGATCTTCACCGGCACGCCAGAGGGTGTGGGTGCCGTGATCAGGGGCGATGTGCTGCGGGGCGACGTCGAAGGACTGGAATCACTGAACGTGCGCATTGTCTGAATCCGGGCGCGTGATGACCAATTCTGCCGCTGCGAACACACATCGCCCCCCCCCCATCAGGCACTGTCGCAGCTGCGGGACTGCTGTGGTGTATCGAATACCCGACGATGGCGACACACGCCAGCGGGCTGTGTGCCCAGCGTGCCAAACCATTCACTACGAAAACCCGCTGAATGTGGTGGGCACTCTGCCCTTTTGGGGTACCGATGGTGAAATGGTGTTGCTGTGCAAACGCAATATCGAGCCGCGGCGCGGGTACTGGACGCTTCCAGCAGGGTTCATGGAGCTCGGGGAAACCACGGCAGAAGGTGCTGCCAGGGAAACGGACGAGGAAGCAGGTGCAGACATTGAGCTGCTCGGTCTATTCACCGTCATGAACGTGTCCCGTGTCAGCCAGGTGCACCTGTATTACCGGGCGCGGTTGCTGAACACCACCTTCAACCCCGGCCATGAGACGATGGAGGTGAGACTTTTCACCGAACATGAAATACCCTGGGACGACATAGCCTTCAAAACAGTGAAAGCCACTCTGGAAACATATTTCATCGACAGAAAAGCCGGGCACTTCGCCGTACACGCCATGGATATAACGTGATTCTGACGGTCAGAATCGGCATAGGGGGAAGCCATCATCAGCGGCGCCCCTGCCACACCCCCGCCCTGCGGGTCCGCACCGAGCGGTTCGAGAGTTTGAGGTCATCACAGCCGTGGTAAGCCGACATGCTGAGGTCTTAGAGAAGGCCCGGCCACGGTGCCGGGTTTCTTGTTAAAGGCTGGCGCTGGTTACGGCCAAGCAATCAGCAGCGGTGTGGGGAAGAACCAAACCAAGGGCCAGAAAGAAGAAAGGACTTAGCCCCTTTGGAAGCTAAGTCCTTGATTCATATGGTCGGCGTGGCGGGATTCGAACTCGCTACCCCTTGCACCCCATTCTAGTTTGGTAGCGTCTACTGAAATCCAGCAGCGTCCCAAACTTCAGCATAATTCCTTTTAAATCATAGGCTTAGGCTGTATCCTTGAAAACTTGTCGTCTGACAAGTTCCGGCGACGTACACTAACAGCCAGCTTTGCGGTATGTCCATTGGTATGTCCATTGGCGCAAGGCACGGAGAAAAGCCATGCTGACCGTTTTGGAGTTGAAGGGCCTTCGACCTGCTGACCATGGGCGTGTTTTGCCCGATGGTGGGTCGTTGCGGGGGTTCGTGCACGCAGCCAAAGACGGACAAATGAGCGTGCACTTCAAATTTGGCTACAAGTTTGGGGGGAAGCTTCGCACCCTGCACTGTGGAACATGGCCCGACAGCGGCATCCAGGAAATCCGCGCTGTACGTGATGCAGCACGAGCCACCATCAAAGGAGGCACTGATCCCGTGGCCCAACGCGAAGCCGAGCGCGAGGCAAAGGCCAAGCAAATTGAGGTTGACCGCATCAAGGCCGAGGCGGATCACCAGCAGGCCATGTTGGCGCAACAGCAACGCCTTCAAGTAATCGCGGCGCAACAAGCCCGTCAGACCGTGCGTGAACTGTTTGCCCAATGGCTCCGCTTGGAGCTTGTCAGGCGTGACGATGGCGGCGCGGAAACCCTGCGCTCGTTCAATGCCGACGTTTTCCCCCTGCTGGGTGACATGGCAGCCGAGGATGTGAAGAAGGCTCACGTCCGCCAGGTGTTGGACCGCATCCAAGAACGTGCCACACCCGGCAAACCCATGGTGCGGACCCAAAAGAAAACACTGTCAGACCTGCGGCAGATGTTTGCTTTCGCTTTAGACCGCGACCTGCTGGAAGCTGACCCCACCGCCAGTGTGAAGAAAAAGACGCTGGGCAAGGACGTGGAGCGGGAGCGGTTTTTCAGCGAGGCAGAACTGATAGAGCTCTTCCAAAAGCTGCTCGTATCTGGCCTGGCCGAAACCTCACAGCTTGCTCTGAGAATTCAACTTTCCACGTTAGCCCGCATTGGTGAGGTATTGGGGGCACGCTGGGCCGATGTTGACCTGAATCGCAGAACATGGCGACTGCCCAACACCAAAAACGGCAAAGATCACACCGTGACCCTCAGCGACTACGCTGCCCTACAGTTTGGGCAACTGCACCAAGCAACAGGCCTGACCCCGTGGTGTTTTCCCGCCAGCCGCATGGATGGCCCGGTGTGTGAAAAGACCGTCACCAAACAGGTGGCAGACCGCCAACGCCCCAATGCCACTCCAATGAGTGGCCGAAGCAAGCAAACCACATCGCTGGTGATCGGTGAAAAGTGGACACCCCATGACCTGCGACGCACCGGAGCCACCCACATGGCAAAGCTGGGGGTAGCAGCAGCGCCGCGCGCACTGATTGACACTACAGCGCAGGCAAACCGAAAGCGGTGATGCTGGGTGGACTGGCCCACAGCGCGCAGCGCCGTTCAATCAAAAAACAGGCCGCCCAGCATGACCGCGCTGCCCGCCGAAGCCACGCGACAGCTTCGTGGTGCCTGGCCATTGCGGTACTCCGCATTGGCCACTGACCAAAGCTACAGACTCACGCGATAGCAAAGCGGTGATGTTGGGTGCGCTGCCACCAGCGCAAAGCGCCGTTCAGCAGGCAGCGTGCCCGGCATGACCGCGCTGGTGGAGGTCACACGCAAAGATCGAGCGCCGAAGGTTCGTCACTGTCTACCGCCTTCGCGGTAGCTGATCAAACCCTTGCGCAGCACTGTTTATATGCCAAATCAGCCGCTAGTCCTTGTAGAACGTGCGCAAGCAGCTATCAAAATAGTAGCAAATGGATACGGTGTGAATTTGATACGACTACGCCATCCCCAGCTTTGCCCGCAGTTGGGACAACGGTTGGGACAATGGACGACTCTGGAGCCACAAAGAAGAAAGGACTTAGCCCCTTTGGAAGCTAAGTCCTTGATTCATATGGTCGGCGTGGCGGGATTCGAACTCGCGACCCCTTGCACCCCATGCAAGTGCGCTACCAGGCTGCGCTACACGCCGACAAGCCTTAAATTATAGCCTTGATTTCTGGCTCACCCAGAGCGGCAGTCAAAAGATTGCGAATATCCACCAGCTCTTGTCTGACGCCTGCCAAGTCATCTGAAACACGGTGTTGATTGTGCAGCGCCCCTTGCGGGATGGGATTCATCTCGCCATCGAACGCGTCGCCAGCGCGAGAAGCACTTTTTTCGTGCTGAACCAACTCTTGCAGCCTGTTCCGTGCACCGCTGATGGTGAACCCCTGCTCATAGAGCAATTCGCGGATCCGCCGAATCATCAACACCTCGTGATGCTGGTAGTAACGGCGGTTGCCCCGGCGCTTCATGGGTCGCAGTTGGCTGAACTCCTGCTCCCAATACCTCAACACGTGTGGTTTGACGCCACACAATTCCCCTACCTCACCAATGGTGAAGTATCTCTTGGCGGGAATGGCGGGTAGATCTGAGTCCATGGGGCTTGCGTGAATGCCGCCCTAGACTTTACGGCACAAACGCAGCTGTGGCGCATTTCACATGACAGAACTCTGCACCTGCTCTTTGAGCTTGGGGCTTGCGTGAAAAGTCACCACGCGCCGCGCGGCTATGGCAACGGGCTCACCTGTACGTGGGTTTCGTCCAGGGCGGGATGCCTTCACGCGGATATGAAAATTCCCAAACCCGGAGATCTTCACGTCCCCCCCCTCGACCAAGTTGTGGGCCATCAAGTCAAAGAATGCCTCGATCATGTCTTTTGATTCCCGCTTGTTCAAACCAATGTGCTCGAACAGCAACTCGGCCAAATGAGCCTTGGTCAGAGCGGGGGTTTCAAGGCTCTCAATGGCGAAATCCATGCTGTACCACCTTCAGGCGCGCTGCCTGGCACCCAAAACAACAGTCAAGCGTTCCACCACGGAAGACACCGCAGCTTCAATTTCATGCTCGGCCAACACAGACTCGTCCCGCTTGAGAACCAAGCGGATCGCGAGGCTTTTCTCAGCCTTGGCCCCTTCTGAGCGGACACTGGGACGATAGACGTCAAACAAACGGGCATCGCGCAACAGCGGCTGTATGGGGGTCGCATGAATGCAGGCCATCAAATCGGCATGCGTCACCGATTCGTCCACCCACACCGAGATATCCCGCTCGACAGACTGAATCTTGCTGTAGGCCTCGAAAGCGGGTACTGAGCGGCGGATCACTGCTTCCAATTCAACTTCAAACATGATCGGAGCAGTTGCAAGGCCCCATGCCTGGCACCACTTGGGATGCAGCTCTCCCAGACAACCAATCTCAACGCCGTCTGATTTGACAACGGCACACCGACCTGGGTGGAACGCAGGGTGAGTTCCGACCGAAAACTCGACTTGCGCCGGAAACAGCAAATGTTCGACATGACCCTTCACGTCGTAAAAGTCGAAAGAAGCTCTCTTACCTTCCCACGTGAGTCCGGACACAGAGCCCAAGGCGAGCCCGCCGATGCGCATGGGTTGATGAAATCCATGGACTGTGGTGTCTGAATCTGGCACTGCAGGGGCGTGCTGGAACACACGGCCTATTTCGAAGATGCACACCCTGTCGGCGCGTCGATCAAGATTGAACTTGGCCACATTCAACAACGAGCCAAGCAGGGTGGAGCGCATCACACTCATCTGGCTAGCAATCGGATTCAGCAGTTCGATGGGGTTCGTGTTACCCGCAATGTCGGCCTCCCAGGCGCGGTCAACAAAGCTGAAATTGATGGTTTCCTGATAACCCAGCGCAGCCATCATGCGACTGACACGGTATGGACTCCTGATCGATTCGGGTGCCATTTTCGCCGTGATGGGCGCTCTGGGAGCAGTTTGAGGCAGGTTGTCGTAACCCACCACACGTGCCACCTCTTCGATAAGGTCTTCCTCGATTTGGATGTCAAATCGGTATGAAGGCGGTGTCACAGCGAGTACACCTGCTGCTTCACGCTTCACATCCAAGCCCAATCCGCTCAAAGCGGCCACACATTGCCCCTCGGTCAACGCCATGCCCAATACTTTGACCGCGCGATCTACCCGCAACGTCACGGCATTTGGGGTTCGCATGTTGGGCTGGGTATCGGTCACAGGGCCAGCATCTCCACCACACACGGTTTGAATCAAACGGGTGATGTGCTCAATGTGGTCAACCGTGCCCCCTGGGTCGACGCCCCGCTCAAACCGGTGGCCCGCATCGGTGGAGAAGTTGTATCTGCGTGAACGGCCTGCCACCGCCTGCGGCCACCAGAAAGCAGCCTCCACATAAATGTGCCGGGTGGTGTCTGACACTGCAGTCGCATTTCCACCCATGATGCCGGCCAGCGACTCAACACCATGTTCATCGGCGATGACTCCAACACCGGCGTCCAAGTCGACCGTGTTCCCGTTGAGCAACTTGAGTTGCTCGCCCGCCTGTGCCCAGCGCACATCCAAAGAGCCATGAATGGTGTCGAGATCAAAAATGTGGGTAGGCCGCCCCAACTCAAACATCACATAGTTGGAGATGTCCACCAGTGCACCAACGCTGCGCTGACCACACCGCTGCAACCGGCTGACCATCCAATCAGGGGTCTTCGCTTCTGGGTTGACGTTTCGAACGATGCGCCCCGAAAAACGGCCACACAAATCTGGTGCAGACACACGAACAGCCAAAACATCGGGGTGCTCAGGCACAACAGCGGGGAAAGAGGGTGATTTGAGCGGCGCACCTGTGAGCGCCGACAGTTCTCTGGCTACACCGTAAACGCTCAAACAATGTGCCAGGTTGGGAGTCAATTTCAGCGTGAACAGGGTGTCTTCCAGCGAAAGATGTTCGCGCAGACAAGAGCCCACTGGAGCGTCTGCTGACAGTTCGAGTAAGCCACCGGCCTCACCCTCAATGCCCAACTCCGCAGAAGAGCACAGCATTCCCTGGCTTTCGACGCCGCGAAGTTTGCCCAATTTGATTTGAAAAGGTTCGCCATCTGCACCGGGTGGTAACACGGCACCGACCAAAGCACACGGCACACGAATGCCAGCCCTCACATTGGGTGCACCACAAACCACCGTCAGCGCTTCAGCTCGACCAACATTGACAGTGCAAACACGGAGCCTGTCGGCATTGGGATGCTGAGCGACCTCCCGCACTTCAGCCACCACCACACCCGTGAAAAAAGGTGCAAACCGCTCCATGGCTTCCACCTCAAGACCAGCCATGGTGAGGGTGTCGGCAAGTTGTTGGGTACTCAGGGGTGGGTTGCAAAATTCACGCAACCAGGACTCAGGAAACTGCATGGTGTGTACTCGATCTGGTTACTGAAACTGACTCAAAAAACGGAGATCGCCGTCAAAAAACAGCCGCAAATCATTCACGCCATACCTGAGCATCGTCAACCTGTCTGGCCCCATGCCAAAGGCAAATCCGATGTATTTTTCTGGGTCCAGTCCCATGTTGCGCACCACGTTGGGGTGCACCTGCCCTGAACCAGCCACCTCCAGCCATCGACCGGACAAAGGACCACTTTGGAACTGGATGTCCACCTCGGCACTGGGCTCCGTAAACGGAAAAAAGCTCGGGCGGAACCGCAAGACGAGGTCTTCACTTTCAAAAAAAGTGCGGCAAAAATCGGTGAATACCACTTTTAGGTCTTTGAAGCTAACGGCCTCACCGATCCACAAGCCTTCGCATTGGTGGAACATCGGAGAGTGCGTCGCATCGCTGTCCACGCGGTAAGTCCTGCCTGGAGCGATGACCCGAATTTCAGGCATACCCATATCCGCATCCAGGCTCGCGCGGTACCGTTTGACATGCTGCACGGCGTGCCTGATCTGCATGGGGCTGGTATGTGTGCGCAGGAGCAATGGGGCGTCGCTCGAACCGCCTTTGACGTAGAAGGTGTCGTGCATCGAGCGCGCTGGGTGATCCTCCGGCGTGTTGAGTGCCGTGAAATTGAACCAATCTGTTTCAATCTCTGGCCCTTGCGCCACCTCGAAACCCATTGAACCAAAGATGCCTTCGATCCGCTCCAGCGTCAGGCTGACTGGATGGAGCCCCCCAGTAGGCACCCGCCGACCGGGCAACGACACATCAAGAGCTTCGGCTTTGAGTTGAACTGCCAACTCTGCGTCAGCCAGCGCCTGACGACGCTCGACAAGAGCCACTTCTATGGCCTGTTTGGCTTCATTGATGGAAGCTCCGCGCGTCTTTTTTTGATCCACCGGCAGGGCAGCCAAGCCCTTCATCAGTTCGGTGATTTTCCCGGCCTTGCCCAAAAACAAGGCTTTGGCATTCTCAAGATCAGCGGGGGTACGCGCTCCTGAGAATTCGGCCTGAGCAGCCACAACCAGAGAGTCCAGCTCGTTCATAACATCTCAATCAATGAAAAAGGGCCAGTGCCCGTGAAGACCCCAGCCCTTGTTTCAGGTGCTCGCACTGTGGCTGAATCAGCCACAGATGCCAACCATTATCAGGCAGCCAACTTGGTCTTGACTTGCTCGACGATGCTTGCAAAAGCGGCCTTGTCGTGCACAGCCAGATCTGCCAGCACTTTACGGTCGATTTCGATAGCGGCCTTTTTCAGGCCATTGGCAAACTGGCTATAGGTCATACCGAGTTCACGGGCACCGGCGTTGATACGCGCGATCCACAACTGACGGAACACGCGTTTGCGGTTGCGACGGTCACGGTACGCATACTGACCGGCCTTCATCACCGCCTGTTTGGCGATGCGGAAGACATTGCCACGGCGACCGCGGAAACCTTTGGCAAGGGCAAGAACTTTTTTGTGGCGGGCGCGAGCCGTTACACCACGTTTGACGCGAGGCATGTGTTACTCCTTGTTCGTCGTTGATCAAATACCCATGCCGGGCAACATTTGCGCCATGTGACCCATGTTGGTCTCATGAACTGCAACTGCACCGCGCAAATGGCGTTTGTTTTTAGTGGTCTTCTTCGTCAGAATGTGGCGCTTGAAAGCCTGACCACGCTTCACCGAACCACCAGGACGAACGCGGAAGCGTTTTTTCGCACCGCTCTTGGTTTTCATTTTGGGCATTGAATGCTCCTATTGATTTGTGCTCGTGAGGCGCCGCGAACCTGACGCAGACTTGTTGGCCCCGAGCCACTTTTTGTGCAGACCTGAGTCTGCAATGCCGACAACTTACGCTGCCGGCACTCCCGCAACAAGCAACCAACTTGTTGCGAAATCTTTGTGCACCCGACTTAAACGGGTGTCACCACACCATCAGCTGACTTCATGACGGCACCCGGCTTTTTTCGCCCTGGCGCGATCATCATGATCATCTGACGACCTTCCAATTTGGGAAACTGTTCCACCACGATCAGATCGGCCAACTCGTCGCGAATACGCTGCAACAGAGCCAAACCGATTTCCTGATGTGTGATTTCACGCCCACGAAAACGGAGCGTGATCTTGCACTTGTCGCCGTCCCCCAGGAACCGCCTGATGTTCCGCATCTTGATGTGGTAATCACCATCGTCCGTTCCAGGCCGGAATTTCACTTCCTTGATTTCGATGACCGTCTGCTTGGCTTTGGCTTCTGCAGCTTTCTTTTGCTCTTGGTACTTGAACTTGCCGTAATCCATCAACCTGCACACAGGAGGATTGGCGGTAGCGGCGATCTCAACCAAGTCAACATCCAACTCGCCTGCCATCCGCAGTGCCTCGTTTATGTTGACAATGCCCAAAGGCTCATTTTCAGGGCCAGAAAGGCGCACTTCTGGCGCCATGATCTCGCGGTTCAGTCGATGCTGACGTTCCTCGCGCTGGCGACGGTCTCGAAAATTGGTAGCGATGGTAAGTACTCTTCTTGATGCTTACTGGTGAACTGGACACACAAACACCAACCGTTCAGACTTTCGTCTGGACATCAAGTTGGATCAGCTTGAGGAAGTCCGCAATGGGCATGACACCCAGGTCTTTGTTGCCGCGTGCTCGAACAGAAACCGTTCCAGCTGCTTTCTCCTTGTCGCCAGCAACAAGGATGTACGGCGTTTTTTGCATTGAATGCTCCCGTATTTTATACGTGATTTTCTCGTTGCGAAGGTCTATCGCCACCCTAAGCCCTTGATTCCGCAGCAAATTAGCCACATCCTGCACGTAATCGGCTTGGGAATCAGTGATGTTGAGCACATCCACCTGCACTGGTGCCAGCCAGACCGGCAGCGCACCCGCATGTTGCTCGATCAAGATGCCGATGAAACGCTCCAAACTGCCCACAATGGCACGGTGCAGCATGATGGGTCTGTGACGCACACCGTCTTCTCCCACAAATTCAGCATCCAGTCGCTCTGGCAGGTTGGGATCGACCTGGATGGTGCCGCACTGCCATGGACGGCCCAGTGCGTCTTTCAGGGTGTATTCGATCTTGGGGCCGTAAAAGGCCCCCTCACCTGGCAAATACTCGAAATCGCAGTTCGATGCCCGCAGACCCTCGGCCAGCGCATTCTCCGCACGATCCCAGCTTTCCTCTGTTCCGATGCGCTTGTCGGGTCTCGTTGACAGCTTGTAAATGATGTCAGTGAAGCCAAAGTCGCGATAGACCTTTTGCAGCAATGTGGTGAAAGCCACTACCTCGGCTTGAATCTGGTCTTCGGTACAAAAGATGTGCCCGTCGTCCTGCGTGAAAGCACGAACCCGCATGATGCCGTGCAGGCCGCCGGAGGGCTCGTTGCGGTGGCATTGGCCAAACTCACCGAAGCGCAAAGGCAAGTCACGGTAACTCTTGATGCCCTGCTTGAAGATGATGATGTGGCCCGGGCAATTCATGGGCTTCAGCGCGTAATCACGCTTTTCCGACTCAGTCACGAACATGTTTTCGCGGTATTTGTCCCAGTGCCCGGTTTTCTCCCAGAGGCTTTGATCCAGAATTTGCGGGCCCTTGACTTCCTGGTAACCGTTGTCGCGGTACACGCGGCGCATGTACTGCTCCACCTCCTGCCACAGCGTCCAGCCTTTGGGATGCCAGAACACGGTGCCGGGCGAGTGCTCGTCGATGTGGAACAAATCCAGCTCGCGACCCAACTTGCGGTGGTCGCGTTTTTCGGCCTCTTCCAGCATGGTCAGATGCTGTTGCAACTCGTCTTTGGTGGCCCAGGCCGTGCCGTAGATGCGCTGCAGCATTTCATTCCGGTGGTCGCCACGCCAGTAGGCCCCGGCCACTTTCATCAGCTTGAAGTGCTTGAGCTTGCCGGTGCTGGGCACGTGGGGGCCGCGACACAGGTCTTCAAAAGCGCCCTCGCGGTACAGGCTCACATCCTCGTTGCTCGGAATGCTGGCAATGATCTCAGCTTTGTAGTGTTCGCCCATGCCTTTGAAGTGCGCCACGGCTTCGTCGCGAGGCAGCACCCGGCGCACCACGGTTTCGTCCTTGTTGGACAGCTCAATCATCTTTTTCTCGATGGCCACCAAGTCGTCGGGCGTGAAGGGGCGCCTATAGGAAAAATCGTAGAAAAAACCGTGTTCGATCACCGGACCGATGGTGACCTGGGCGTCTGGAAACAACTCTTTGACCGCATAGGCCAACAAGTGGGCGGTGGAGTGCCGAATCAGTTCCAGGCCGTCGGCATCTTTGGCTGTGACGATGGACAGCGGACTGTCTGCCGTGATCAGGTGGCTGGTGTCCACCACTTTGCCTGCGATCTTGCCGCCCAGTGCAGCTTTCGCCAGACCGGAACCGATGGAAGCGGCCACTTCGGCCACGGTGACGGGGCCTGGAAACTCGCGTTGGGAGCCGTCGGGGAGCGTGATGTGAATCATGGAAAGGAATGCTTTGCTTGAAGGGTGAAATTCAACCCGCGCCTGCCAGAAACAAAAAAGCGCGGAACGTGTCCGCGCTGCTGGGTTGAGAGAGTCAGATCAAACCGTGGTCGCGCGAACAACCGGCCTCACAGGCCGAAAGGGGTCTCCGTTGTCGTTCGCGGTGTCATAACCAGGATGCCTTTCTCGCTCTTGTCCGGGTGAATCAATGAACTGATTTTACAGGCTCAACCCAACACGCCCTGACCTTGCCCGCAAACGCCGCTTTATTTTGACGATAAAAGTGCAGCCAGCGCTTGTCTGTATTCACAAGTTTGCTACAAATAAAAAACAACCAAATTCAATAGCACTCACATCAATAGCATCAAGCGCCAGGACCCTATTTGTTTCAAATATTCCCATGAAAAAGGCCACCGATGAGGGTGGCCTTCCGGAGTGACTCCAAGCGCCGTCTCCGGCGCATGAAGATCAGTGGAACTGCTCTTCTTCGGTGGAACCGGTGAGGGCCTTCACGCTGGAAGAACCGCCCTGGATCACGGTGGTCACGTCGTCGAAGTAGCCTGCGCCCACTTCTTGCTGGTGCGACACGAAGGTGTAACCCTTGTCACGTGCGGCGAACTCAGGCTCTTGCACCATGTTGGTGTAATGCTTCATGCCTTCGCCGTTGGCGTATGCGTGGGCAAACTGGAAGGTGTTGAACCAGTTGATGTGGATACCGGCCAGCGTGATGAACTGGTACTTGTAGCCCAGTGCGGACAGGTCTTCCTGGAAGGAAGCGATCTGGCTGTCGTTAAGGTTTTTCTTCCAGTTGAAGGAAGGCGAGCAGTTGTAGGACAGCAGTTTGCCTGGGCATGCAGCGTGCACAGCCTGTGCAAATTCGCGGGCAAAGCCGATGTCTGGCACGCCAGTTTCGCACCACACCAGGTCAGCATAGGGGGCGTAGGCCACGCCACGGCTGATGGCTTGCTCCAGACCGTTCTTGACGCGGTAGAAACCTTCTTGTGTGCGCTCGCCGGTCAGGAAAGGCTTGTCGTTGGCATCGTGGTCGGAGGTGATCAGGTTTGCGGCTTCAGCGTCGGTACGGGCCAACACGATGGTGGACACACCCATCACGTCAGCAGCGAAACGGGCAGAAATCAGCTTCTCGATGGCTTCTTGCGTGGGCACCAGCACCTTGCCGCCCATGTGGCCGCACTTCTTCACGGCAGCCAGTTGGTCTTCGAAGTGAACGCCAGCAGCGCCGGAAGCGATCATGTTCTTCATCAGTTCGAAGGCGTTCAACACGCCACCGAAACCGGCTTCTGCATCGGCCACGATGGGCAGGAAGTAGTCCACAAAACCTTCGTCACCGGGGTTGATGCCACGGCTCCACTGGATTTCGTCTGCACGCTTGAATGTGTTGTTGATGCGGCGAACCATGGTGGGCACCGAGTCGTAAGCGTACAGCGACTGGTCGGGGTACATGGTTTCGCTGGTGTTGCCGTCAGCGGCCACTTGCCAGCCAGACAGGTACACAGCTTCGAGGCCAGCCTTGGCCTGTTGCATGGCTTGACCGGCGGTGATGGCGCCGAACGCGTTGACGTAGCCCTTCTTGGCACCGCCGTTGACCTTGGCCCACAGCTTTTCAGCACCGTTCTTGGCCAAGGTGTACTCGGGCTGCAGGCTGCCGCGCAGGCGAACCACGTCAGCGGCGGTATAACCGCGCTTCACCAGTTTCCAACGGGGGTTTTCGGCCCAGTCTTTTTCCAAGGCGGCAATTTGCTGTTCGCGGGTTTGTTGTGTCATGAGAGCACTCCTGAAGGGTTGAACAAAGGACTGTTGCTGCTTGCAACCATAGGCCTAGTGTAAGTCTTATAGAAGACCAAAGACAAATCTTATGTCTTATATAAGAATAAATTTTTTCCGTTTAAAAACATACGCTTTTTCGACAAATCCCGCATTGCGAAATAAATAACAGTCCAAAGTGAAGACATCAACCGAAAAATCAGTCCGCACCTTCCACAATGAAGATTCTTGTTTTTGCAATATGAAAAGCGCATGGAAATGAACACTCCGCAACACCGCTGGATGGCCTTCATGGCCCTGGCTGGCAGCATGGCCCTGGTGGGAAGCTACGTTGCCCTGTCCAAGCCGCTGCTGGCTGCGTTTCCTGTGTTTGTGCTGGCCTGGCTGCGGTTTTTCATCGGGGCCGTGGCGATGTCTGGCTGGATCAGGAAGCCAGACGACGAACCGCCCATGTCCCGAAAGACCAAGCAACTGATCTTCCTTGAGTCGTTCCTGGGCAACTTCCTGTTTTCGATCTGCATGTTGTATGGCATGCGTCTGACAACTGCCGTGGCTGCCGGGATCATCATGTCTGCCATCCCAGCCGTTGTGGCTGTGATGAGCTGGGCTTTTCTGCGCGAAAAAGTAGCCTGGCGCAGCTGGGCTGGCATCGCATGCGCAGCGGCAGGCATTGCCCTTTACTCTGCATCAAAAACAGAGCAACCGACTCAATATGGACAGGCGTCAGGGTCTGATATTGATACTTTTTCTTTGTGGATGGGAAATTTGCTGATATTTGCCGCCGTCATCTGCGAAGCGGCTTATGCCGTGATCGGAAAACGACTGACGGAGGGACTCGGCCCCAAGCGCATCTCAGCCCTTATCAACCTCTGGGGCTTCGCGCTTGTGACGCCGCTGGGTTTCTGGTTTTCTTTGCAGTTCGATTTCAGCGCTGTGCCCCTGAACCTCTGGGGGTTGCTGGTGTTTTACGGTTTGGCAGCCAGTGTCTGGACGGTGTGGCTGTGGATGACCGGGCTGAAAACCGTGCCGGCGAGCCAGGCGGGGCTGTTCACTGTGATGCTGCCGGTGAGTGCCGCCCTGACTGGGGTGATTTTTCTGGGCGAAACCATCAGCGGCATGCAACTGGTGGCGTTTGGCATTGCACTGGCTGGTGTGGTCCTGGCGACGCTACCCAGCAAACGGTAAGTGTGCACCGGCGGCCCATGGTCACATGCACCACAGACCAGTGGGCTGGGTCACCCCCATCCACAAAGCCCAGCCAGATGTGGCTGCCAACGCCAATCCCGCGAGCCTGATGGCCAACCCGCCTGACTGCCCTCCCCTGACACGCAAGAGCAGCCACGGGCCAGCCGTCAAGGCAACAGATGTTCCGGCAGCAAAAGCAACCATGATGACGAACCCGTCAAAAGCACTGGCTGACAGGGACGCCACCAACAATGCCGAATACAGCAAACCGCACGGCATCAAAGCCCAACCCACGCCCAGAACGACGGGTGCCTTTTTGCCCATGCTTGCGATGACAGGCTTGGCTTTGCGCCAAACGCGTTGAGACCAGTCGTCCACCCAGGCAGGCTGGCGAGCCATCCAGAGCAGCGCAAGCCCTAGAACAAACGCAGCAACGTGCAGCATGGTCCAGAATGGACGGAGGACTCCGGTGTTGGCACCGAACCAGGCCAGGCCTTGAACAGACCCCGCGGCAAACGCCCCCATCAGGCCATAACCGACCATTCGGCTCAGTTGGAATGTCCACAACGCTTTCGTGCCATGTGTACCGGCCGCACGCGAAATCCCAGCACAAGCCGCACCACACATGGCGACACAGTGAGGCCCCCCCACCAAACCCATCACCAAGGCTGAAATGACCATCGACGTTTGCATGTGCAGACTTTACCCAATGCCCGCAGTCCCTTGCAGCCATCTGCAAATCGTGTGTTGGCGTGGCTGGTAGCAGCGGGTCAGATGATGCGGGAAAACCGGGCACGGTCCTTGTCGACTTGCAGGTATCGGTCAAAAGTCATTGCGATGGCACGCACCAGATACCAGCCCGTGGCCGTGACGCGGATACCACTGTCGCTCAACGTCACGAGTCCTTGCGCTTGCAAGTCGGCCAACGACTCCAGTTCGCGGGCAAAGTAGGACTTGAAATCAATGAGATGCCCCAGTTCGATGGACTCAAACAGCACCTCTCCCTGGCACATCAGCGCCATGATCACGGAGCGTCGCAGCAGGTCGTCGCGGTTGACGGCCAAACCACGCACGATGGGCAATCGCCCCTGGTCCAGGGCATCGTAATACTCTTCCAGCGTCTTGGCGTTCTGGCTGTAAGTGGCACCGATGCGGCCGATGGCCGACACACCCAATGCAATCAGGTCACAGTCAGGCTGGGTGCTGTAGCCCTGGAAATTCCGGTGCAAGCGTCCCTGGCGCTTGGCCACAGCCAATGCGTCGTCAGGCAACGCGAAGTGGTCCATGCCAACGTAAACGTAGCCTCCGTCACTGAAGGCATCCAGCGAAGCAGACAGCATGGCAAGTTTGTCAGCACCACTGGGCAACTCAGCAGTCACGATCCGTCTTTGCGGTTTGAAACGGGCTGGCAGGTGAGCGTAGGCGTATAGCGCAATGCGGTCTGGCCGCAAGGTGTTCACCTGAGCGAGCGTCCGAGCAAAGGACTCGGGGGTCTGCAACGGCAGGCCATAGATCAGATCCACGTTCAATGACTCGAACCCGATGTCTCGCGCTGCCTGAACCAAGGCAAACACCTGCTCAGCAGGTTGTACGCGGTGCACGGCCTTCTGAACCGCCGGATCGAAATCCTGCACACCAAAGCTCAGGCGGTTGAAGCCCAGGCGATGCAATGTTTTCAGCCGCTCCGGAGTCACGGTGCGAGGGTCCACCTCCACAGAGTACTCACCACCGGGTACAAGGGAAAAATTGCGGCGAATCATCGCCATCAGGTCCTCGATTTCCTCATCGCTCAGGAAAGTGGGCGTCCCGCCCCCCAGGTGCAACTGCGAAACGCTGTGGCCACGCCCAAAATGCTCGACTTGGAGTTCGACTTCACGAGACAAGTACCGCAAATACTCGGCCGCCTTCTCATGGTGCTTGGTGATCACCTTGTTACACGCACAGTAGTAACACACCGATTCACAAAACGGAATGTGTACATACAAGGACAAGGGAAGCGCCATGGAGCCAGCGCTGCGCTGTTCCAGTGCCTGGATGTAATCGGCTTCGACGAAAGCCTCCACAAACCGGTCCGCCGTGGGGTACGACGTGTAACGTGGGCCGGGAATGTCGAAACGGCGCAGCAAGTCTTCTGAAATTACGTGTGTCACGTGGCAACTCTCCAATGTCCCGCCAATGTGCCACCAAGCTGCCCTAAACCGATTGACTTGCATCAAGTATCTTCCGTTCCCTGAACCACGCCCTGTGTCGTATGCCCATTCTCCGGCGTGCCCACCCAACAGCAGCAAAGCTGCGGTAAGCTTGATACAAATCAAGGTCAACCAAATTTATGGACATTAATAGCATCAAAGTCGCCTGCTCCAGTTGCAACTTGCGCGAACTGTGCCTCCCAATGGGGCTCAACGCGGTTGAAATTGACAAACTCGATAGCGTGATTTCAACGCGCAAGCGCATCAAACGCGGCACAGCATTGTTCAGTGCAGGAGAAAAGTTCACTTCCCTGTACGCTGTCCGCTCGGGCTTCTTCAAGACCTGTGTCACAACCGCCGATGGCAGAGATCAGGTCACAGGTTTTCAGATGACTGGGGAAATCATTGGACTTGATGGCATTGTGAGCGATCACCATTCCTGCGACGCGATTGCACTGGAGGACGCGGAAGTGTGTGTGATGCCGTTTGACCAAGTGGAACAGTTGTCGCGCGAATTCACCACGCTTCAACACCACGTGCACAAAATCATGAGCCGGGAAATCGTGCGTGACCACAGCGTCATGTTGCTGTTGGGCAGCATGCGTGCAGAAGAGCGCCTGGCAGCCTTCTTGCTCAACCTCGTGCAGCGACTGCATGCCAGGGGTTTTTCACAGTCCGAACTGATATTGCGCATGACGCGCGAAGAAATCGGCAGCTACCTGGGAATGAAGCTCGAAACGGTGAGCCGTACGTTTTCCAAGTTTGTGGATGACGGCATCATCGAAGTCAAACAGCGCTACGTTCACATCAAAAAGACAGACAGCCTGCGTCAAATCGTGAACTCGCCCAGTTTCCGGTGACTGTGGACGGCGTGTCGAAAAGCAGTTTCAGCCCGCCTCAAGGCAGCCCTAACTCAGCAGGCTCCAGCAGCGCCTTCAGTTTCAAGATCCTTGGCAACTGCCTTGTTCGCAGTTCTTGGCACAGTCAACCGGCCTTTGGTCTGCGGGTATAGGGCAACGGTTGATCTCAAATGGGGACATAGACAGCAATGTCGTCAGCGAGCTGGACAACATGGTGAAACCCCACAAGACAAAAAATGTGACCGTGTAGACCGCCTCACGGGACAAATCCAGCCCGCCACCGGCCCAGTGCAGATCCGCAGGATCGACCACGGCAAAAATCAGCATCTCCAGCACGGCTGCCACCAAAAAGGCAGGCCATGCGACCCACATCAGACGTTGCCCCAGCATATATGTCTCCTGATTGTTGAGTACTGACCGGGCAAACATTATGGCCCGCGATCACTTGGTGCCAACAGGCTCCAAAGGTAAGGGTGACGCCGCGTGGTTTCGACCCACCATAGCGGGTTGCATGTTCACCAAATTGTCCTTGGCGTACTGGGCTTTTTTGGATTGCACCATGAATTCTGCCTGGCCGATATTGCGCGGATCCAGAACAGGATCAGGGTTGGTGAACGCAATGACGCCGGTCCACACGGCAGCCACCACAACCACCAACGGTCCGCCAATCACGAGCCACACGTAAGGCTCGCGCCACCAGACTTTACCAACACCTTGAGAGGCTTGAACGACAAAAGCTGAAGAGGTGGACATTGATAACTTTCCGTTTGGCAGTGCCAGACTATCCGAGTAAATGGAAACCCAAAAACGCAAACTGCAAGCCATCGCTGGCATCACGCCAGTCCTGGCTTGCAATCAGACTCATCACTTGGAAGCGGGTTGGTTGGATTTACTCCAGACGTAGGAGGCCAACACGTGGATCTGTGCTTCGTTCAAAAGGCGGTTTTGCGCTGGCATCGCATTGTTTTTGCCTTCATTGATGGCTTTAACGATTGCGTCAGCTCCCCAACCATGCAGCCATATTTGGTCAGTCAGGTTAGGGGCACCCATCGCAACATTGCCTTTGCCGTCGGCCCCGTGGCACGCTGCGCAAGCACCAAACTTGTCTTTACCCAGTGTGGCCTTCACCGCGTCGTGAGGGCTGGCAGACAAACTGAGCACGTATTGCGCCAAGTTGGCCACATCTTCAGCGGTGCCCACGGCAGCAGCCATGGGTGGCATCACGCCATTGCGCCCGTTGGTGATGGTTTCCTTGATCACTTCAGGCGCACCGCCGTACAGCCAATCACCGTCGGTCAGGTTGGGGAAACTTGTGCTGCCCCGAGCGTCTGATCCGTGACACTGTGCACAGTTGTTCATAAACAACCGCTCCCCGATGGCCATGGCCTTGGGATCTGCCGCCACGGCCGCTGGATCCATCTTGACGTAAGCCGCGTAAATAGGCGCAATGGCTTTTTCCACTTTGTCGACTTCAGCGGCATGTTGACCACGTGAAGACCAGCCCAGCGCGCCGTTGTAGTTGCCTAGGGTTGGGTACAGCGCGGCGTACAAAAAGGCGAACAATACGGTGATGATGAACAGATACACCCACCACTTTGGCAATGGGTTATTCATTTCACGCAGATCACCATCCCAGACGTGTCCCGTGGTGTTGTCAGCGGCAGGCGATACCTTGGTGGTGCCCGACACCCACAACAGCACGGCGCAAGCAACGACGCTCACCAACACCGCAACAGTGACATACATTGACCAGAAATTGCTTACAAAGTCGCTCATGATTTTTCTCTCTGTTGACTCTCAGCGGCTTACTCGTCTTTGAAAGGCAACTGGGCTGCCTCGTCAAAGCTGGATTTGTTCCGCTTGGACCACGCCCAAGCCACGATGCCCACGAAGGTCAGAAAGCTGACCACGGTGACCACGCTGCGCATGTCATTGATGTCCATGTGAGTACCTTTACGTGTTTATTTGACAGCGGTGCCCAAGACTTGGAGGTATGCAATCACAGCCTCAATCTCAGTTTTGCCTTTGACTTCTTCAGCCGACTTGGCAATCTCCTCGTCCGTGTAGGGAGCACCGAGCGTGCGCAGTGCTTTCATCTTGGCAGGCATCTCTGCATAGGAAGCGGGGGCCTTCAGCAACCAAGGATAAGCAGGCATGTTCGATTCAGGCACCAGATCACGTGGGTTGTTCAGGTGAACACGGTGCCACTCATCGCTGTAGCGGCCACCCACTCGGTGCAAATCAGGACCTGTGCGCTTGCTGCCCCACTGGAAAGGCCGGTCATACACAAATTCGCCAGCCAGCGAGTAATGGCCATAACGCAGTGTCTCGGCCTGGAAGGGACGGATCATCTGTGAGTGGCAGTTGTAGCAACCTTCACGCACATAAACATCGCGACCCGCCAACTGCAGCGCGGTGTAAGGCTTCAGGCCTTCCACAGGCTGTGTGGTGGACTTCTGGAAGAACAGGGGAACAATTTCCACCAATCCGCCCACAGCGATCACCACGACGATCAATACGATCATCAGAAAGTTGTTGGTCTCGATCCGCTCATGCGTGAAACCCTTGATTTCATGGTTTTGTGCCATTGTTCTTCTCCTTAAGCGTGAGCTGCGGTGACCGCAGGGATGCGAACTTCAACGATCGAGCCTTTGAAGGCCGTCATCAACACGTTCCACAGCATCAACACCATGCCACCCAAGTACAACAAGCCACCCAACAGACGGATCACGTAGAAGGGGAAAGTGGCTTTAACAGACTCAACAAAGGTGTATGTCAGGCTGCCATCGGGGTTGACCGAGCGCCACATCAAGCCCTGCATCACACCGGCAATCCACATTGCAGCGATGTACAACACGATGCCGATGGTGGCCACCCAGAAGTGGATTTCAACCGCTTTCATGCTGTGCATTTGCTTTTGACCGAACAACTTGGGGATCAGGTAATAGATGGAACCCATGGTGATCAGACCCACCCAACCCAGAGCGCCGGAGTGCACGTGGCCCACGGTCCAGTCGGTGTAGTGCGACAAGGCATTCACGGTCTTGATGGACATCATCGGGCCTTCGAACGTGGACATGCCGTAGAACGACAGAGACACGATCAGGAAGCGCAGGATGGGGTCATCGCGCAGTTTGTGCCATGCGCCAGACAAGGTCATGATGCCGTTGATCATGCCGCCCCAGCTGGGAGCCAGCAGGATGAGGGAGAAGACCATGCCAACGGACTGCGTCCAGTCAGGCAACGCCGTGTAGTGCAGGTGGTGGGGACCCGCCCACATGTAGGTGAATATCAGCGCCCAGAAGTGGACGATGGATAGGCGATAGGAGTAAACCGGACGGCCTGCCTGCTTGGGGATGAAGTAGTACATCATGCCCAGGAAGCCAGCGGTCAGGAAGAAACCCACCGCATTGTGGCCGTACCACCATTGCACCATGGCATCCTGAACACCCGCATAAGCGGAGTAAGAGTGTGTCAAACTGGTCGGGAGCGAAGCACTGTTCACGATGTGAAGCATCGCAACAGCCAAAATGAACGCACCGTAAAACCAGTTGCCCACATAAATGTGGCGAACCTTGCGAATGCCGACCGTGCCGAAAAACACAATGGCGTAGGCAACCCAGACCACCGCGATCAGGATATCGATGGGCCAAATCAGCTCAGCATACTCTTTGCTCTGGGTCAGGCCCAGCGGGAGAGTAACAACTGCACTGACGATCACGAGGTTCCAACCCCAGAATGTGAAGGCAGCCAAACCATCAGAAATCAGCCGTGTCTGACAAGTTCTCTGAACCACGTAGTAGCTGGTGCCAATCAGCGCGCTGCCACCAAAAGCAAAAATCACCGCATTGGTGTGTAACGGCCTGAGTCGACCGTAGCTCAGGTATTCAATACCCAAATTCAACTCGCCGCAATGATCACGCCCACCAGCATCCCCACCACGCCGTACACAACGGTCATGATGGCGAACTGGCGAACGACTTTGTCGTTATAGGCAGTCGCCTGACTGGCCTTCATCGTTAGTGACATACAGAACTCCTCAAAATGTCGTCGACGGAGTGTCGCGGTGCTGCACTCCATTTGCCTTGACTTAAGTCAATCAGCACGAAGAATGCGTTCACCTTCGCGCTCCACGTTGTCAAGTTGGCCGGAATTAAGGGCCCACCAGAAAATGACGATGATGCCCAGCACCACAATCACCGACAGCGGGATCAGCAGGTACAGAATTTCCACTGGTCATGCTCCTGAAAAAATCAAACCGAATCGGTCACGGCGGCACGGTTCAGCCGCAGCGCATTGCCAATCACCCAAAATGAGCTGATCGCCATGCCCAGGCCTGCGGCCCAAGGAGGCATGTAGCCCATCAGTGCCAGAGGCACACTGATGGCGTTGTAGGCCGCAGCCCAAGCCAGGTTCTGATGGACCACCCGCATGGTGGAGCGCGCCTGGATCAATGCACGAGGCACATCCATCAACCTGCCACCCTGAATCACGTAGTCCGAGTTGGCCTGAGCCAGAGGCGCGGCAGTACCCAGTGCAAACGATGTGTCCGAGCGGGCCAGCACCGGACCGTCGTTCAAGCCATCGCCCACCATGGCCACCTTCAGCCCTTGGGCTTGCAGTTTGGTGATTTCCAGCAGCTTTTGCTCGGGCGTGGCACCGGACACCACATGATCGACCCCCACGAGGCGTGCGATTCGCTGTGCCGCCTCGGGCAAGTCACCCGACAACAGCCAGGTTTTCACACCAGCAGCCTTCAGTGCAGCCAGCGCCTCAACGGCATCGCTGCGCAGGCATTCATCCAGCTCGAATGTGGCCAGCCAACCGGATTCGTCGGCCAGGTAAACACGCGGTGACTCTGCACCGTGCGTGCGGTTGATCGGCGCTGTGCAAAACGAAGCGGATCCAAGCCGTACACGCCCCCACCCCACCACATCAGCCACCAGACCCTGTCCAGCCACTTCTGAGGCCGAAATCACCTCGGCACGGGGCAACACCCAATCCTCCCAGCGGTCAGCCACAGCGGAGGACAGAGCCTTGGACGCTGGGTGCAAAGAACCCGCAGCCATGGCACCTGCCACAGCCAGCACGGTTTCAGGTGAGGAACCTTCACGCACATGAACCGATGCCAATTGCAATTTGTCGTGAGTGAGGGTCCCGGTTTTGTCGAAAACGACCGTATGGACCTGCGCCAGAGTTTCAAAGGCCTGCAACCGTCTCACCAGCACCCCCCGCCGGGCAAGTGCGCCTGCCGATGCCAGCATCGCCGCCGGTGTGGCCAACGACAGTGCACAAGGGCATGTCACGATCAGCCAGCGCACGCGTGTGGTCTATCTGCCACCAGTACACGCCTGCAGCCAGAGCTGCCAGCAGCACCAGCGACAGGAACGGCCCGGCGATGCGGTCTGCCAGCACTGCGAGGCGCGGTTTTTCGGTGGACGCGCGCTCCATCAAGGAAACGATCTGCGCGAAGCGGGTATCTCTGCCCAGGCGGTCCACACGCAGCTCGACCGGGCCAGCCAGGTTGTAACTGCCTGCCACCACAGTTTCCCCCACGGCCCTGAGCACGGGATGGGACTCACCGGTGAGCAATGCTTCGTCGACCGTCGCACCGGTGGCCGTGAGCGTGCCGTCACCCGGAAATGCCTGCCCAGCCTGCACACGCACCACATCGCCCACCACCAGGCGGCGTACCGATACAGGCTCAAAGCTGCCATCGGGTTTGCGCCGGTCACACACCTCGGGCAAGCGGTTCATCAGGTTGTCGAGGGCACCTGCTGTGCGGTCACGTGCCTTGAACTCCAGGTAGCGCCCTCCCATCAGGAAGAACACGAACATGGTCAGCGAGTCGTACCACACCTCGTGTCCCCATGGCCCGGTGGGGTCGAACGTGGCCAGCGAACTGGCCACGAATGTGACCACTATGCCAATCGACACTGGCGTGTCCATGCCCACGCGGCCTTGCTTCAAGTCGCGCCAGGCTCCACCGAAAAACGAGCCACTGGCAAACAGCAACACAGGCACGCTGAGCACCCAACTGGCCCAGCGCAGCAGGTGCTCGATGTCGGGCGGAATGTCGCCTGGCTCGGTGATGTAGGCCGGCCACGCGTACATCATCACCTGCATCATGCAGATACCCGCCACAAACAACCGCCACAGCACCTTGCGTGACTCGGCAATGCGCTGGGTGATGCTGAGGGCCTCATGCATGGGCAACAAGCGGTAACCCGTCTGGCCCACCGCCTGGGCAAGGGTGGAGGCGCGGGTGACAGCGGGGTCCCACTGGACGGTCAGCCGGCGGGTGGCAGCATGCACCTCAGCCTTGACAACGCCCGGCAAGTTGCACAGCGCACCCTCAACCGTGTCTGCACAGGCGGCGCAGTACATGCCTTGCACCATCAGCACCGATTGCGCCATGCGCTTGCCATCGATGTCAGCGAACTGGGTGAACTCGGTTTGCTCGACAGGGTCGTCCAGCACCGCGAAGTTGTCGGTAACGGTGAGCGGGCCCTTGGGCCGCTCGGCAAAAACAGCGTCCAACGCCAAAGCCTCGGGTTGGGCCTCCGCGCCGACCGTGTTGCGCCCTTGCAAGGGTGCGGTGGTGGCCTGATTCATGGCGGCGGAGGATATTTCACACAACGTCCGCGCCCGTTGACTTAAGTCAACAGTGGCGGGGCGACTGCGTATAGCCTAGTGCATGTGGGTATCTTTACTGACAAAGGCCCTTGGAATCCGCAGCCACAATCTGGCAGCAGCCCATTTCACACAACCAAAGGAGCACCCTCCATGTACAAGCGCATCCTCGTGGCCACCGACGGCTCCAAACTGTCCGACAAAGCCGTGGAACACGGCCTCATGCTGGCCGACCTGACCGGTGCAGAGCTCATCGCCGTGAAGGTGGTGCCCCGCTACCCCCAAACCTACTTTGAAGGTGGCGTGGCACTGGCGGCCGATGAAGTGGCCAAGATTGAAAAACAGTGGAACGACGAAGCACTGGAAGCCGTGAACGCCGTCAAGTCGGCTGGCCAGTTGCAAAACGTCAAGGTCAAGGCCACCACCGTGAGGTCCGACCTGATTGCCGAGGCCCTGATCGCCGCAGCCAAACGCCACAAGTGCGACCTGATCGTGATGGCCTCGCACGGCCGCCGTGGCTTGAAGCGCCTGCTGCTGGGCAGCGAAACCCAGCAGGTGCTGACGCATTCGCACATTCCCGTCTTGGTTTTGAGATAAAAAGCCTGCCTACCGCTTGACTGTCATAGTTTTCAAGCTACAAAAATAAAGCACCTGAAACGCCCCGCCGGGGGGCATCAGGTGCTTTTTTTCATCCCTTGAACAGGGCCTTGTGCTGGTCACGAAGCAGGTTTTTTTGGACCTTGCCCATGGTGTTGCGGGGCAATTCAGTCACCACAAAACACCGCTTGGGAATCTTGAAGTTGGCAAGTGCCGCTTTCAACGCAGCCAGCACGGCGTCGGGCTCCACCGATGCCCCCGGCTTGGCCGTGACCACCGCCACGCCCACCTCGCCAAAATCGGGGTGGGGCACGCCCACCACCGCGCTTTCGGCCACTCCGGGCAAGTCGTTGATGAAGCCCTCAATCTCTGCCGGGTACACGTTGTAGCCGCCACTGATGATCAGGTCTTTGCTGCGGCCCACAATCGTCACGTAGCCCCGCGCATCGACCTTGCCGACGTCGCCCGTCTTGAACCAGCCGTCGGCCGTGAACTCTTCGGCTGTTTTTTCAGGCATGCGCCAGTAACCGGCGAACACATTCGGGCCCTTCACCTGGATGTTGCCAATGTCGTCGCCCTCCACAGGGGTACCTTTGTCGGTCATCACACGCAAACCCACGCCGGGCAAAGCAAAGCCCACGGTGCCACCCCGACGCTCGGTTTCGGGCTGGCCCTGGGTGTTGAGGTGCCGGTCATCGGGCAGGCAGGGGTTGGACGTGAGCATGATGGTTTCCGACATACCATAGCGTTCCAGAATGGTGTGGCCCGTGCGCTGCTGCCATTCCTGAAAGGTTTCGATCAGCAGCGGAGCCGAACCGCTGATGAACAGGCGCATGTGGCGGCACGCATCGGCTGTGAGTGCCGGTTCGGCCAGCATTCGGGTGTAGAGCGTCGGCACGCCCATGAACACCGTGGCCTGCGGCAACCAGCGGATGACGGTTTTGGGGTCAAATTTGTTGAGCCACAGCATCTTGCTGCCGTTGATGAGTGCGCCGTGCATGGCCACAAACAGACCGTGCACATGGAAGATGGGCAGCGCATGGATGAGCACATCGCCGCCCTGCCCTTCGCTGCGCCAACCCCAATAGCCTTGAAGCACCTGGGCGTTGCTGAGCAGGTTGTGGTGCGTCAGCATGGCCCCCTTGCTGCGCCCGGTGGTGCCGCTGGTGTACAGAATGGCCGCCATGTCGTTCGGCGCTTTGACGGCGGTGGCGTGCTGGTTGCTGTGGTGTTTGGCGCGCTCCAACAGCGAGCCCGTGCGGTCGTCACCCAGCGTGAACACATGCTGCGTGCCCGCCTTGAAGGCAATTTTGCTCACCCAGCCAAAGTTGGCGGGGGTGCACACCACCACAGCAGGCTCGGCATTGCCCACAAAGTATTCGATTTCGCCGCTCTGATAGGCCGTGTTGAGCGGCAAAAACACATGGCCTGCGCGCAAGGTGGCGAGGTACAGCATCAGGGCCTCGACCGACTTTTCCACCTGCACCGCCACGCGGCTGGACGGAGGCAGGTCCAGTGAATCGAGCAAGTTAGCCAGCATGGCACTGGCATGGTCCAGGTCGCGCCACGAATAGCGCAAGCCGCTGTCGGTTTCAACGGCGGTCTGGTCAAGAGCGGCAGGAAAAGCGGACCTGAGCGCCGCAAACAAGTTGGCGTTTGTCATGTTTGGTTTGATTGAAATTCAGGCGGGCGTTTGGCCAAAAAGGCCGCGATGCCTTCGCGGTGTTCCGCGTCGGGGGCATAGGCGTAGGCGCCCTCCAGCAGGGTCGCAATGGCCGGGGTGGGGCCAAGCGGGTTCAGAGGTCCCAACGCTCGCAAGGTTTGCTTGTGTACGCGGGCCGTCAACGGGGCAAGGGTGGACACGCGTGCCGCCAGGGCACGCGCCTCGTCGGCCGCAGCGGCATCGGGCACCACAGTGCTCAGAAAGCCGCGCTGCTGCAGGAGCCCAGCAGGCAGCACGGCGGCCGCCAGCAGCATTTCGCGGGCCGACAGGTCACCCACAGCGGTGGCCACCAGCTGCGCTTCGCGCGGGGCCATCGGAAAGCCCAGGCGTGCAATCGGCGCACCAAAGCGAGCGCTCTGCCCTGCCAGCCGCAGGTCGCAGCAACTGGCCATCTCAACACCTGCACCCATGCAGTTGCCCTCAATGGCCGCTACCACGGGTATGTCGCAGGCCAGCATGGCAGACAGCCCGCCCCACACGTCGTTCTCGTGAAAGTCACGCAGGCTGGCTTCGTCAAAACGAAAGTCGGGGTATTCGGCGATGTCGCCGCCCGCACAGAAATGCCCCGCTTCCCCCTGCACCACCACGCAACGCAGGTGCGAGCGGCCGGGCAAATCCAGGAACAGTGCCTTGAGTTCGCGCCACATGCCCCGGGACATGGCGTTGAATTTGCCCGGATGCGACAGCGTGACCCACGCCACCGCACCCTCCTCGGCACAACGGATGTGGCCTGCCATGCGCTTCAGTCCAGCTTGGCTCCACTGGCCTTGACCACGGTGGCCCATTTGGCCAATTCGGCTTTCACAAAAGCATCGAACTGGGCACCCGTCAGGTTGGGGAATTCAGCGCCCTGGTTGGCCCACACGGCTTTGGCCTCATCGGTCTGGCATGAGCGGCGGATGTCTTCGATGGCACGGGCTTGCGCGTCCGCTGGTGTGCCCTTGGGGGCCCAAACGCCGTACCAGGTGCTCACGGTGTAGTCGGGCAGGCCCAATTCGGCAGAACAGGGCACGTCCGGGAAGGCTGCATTGCGCTTGGCACCCGACACCATCAGCGCTTTGATGCGCCCGCCTTTGATGTGGGCGGCAGAAGAACCCAGACCATCGAACATCATGTCCACATTGCCGGCGATCAGGTCTTGCAGTGCCGGCCCGGCGCCCCGGTACGGGATGTGGGTGATGAAGGTTTTGGTTTGCAGCTTGAAGAGCTCACCGGCCAAGTGGTGCGACGTGCCGCCGCCGGCCGAGCCGTAGTTCAGTTTGCCGGGGTTCTTGCGCACCTGCTCCATGAAAGCCTTGAAGTCACCGCCCGGCACGTTCTTGGGGTTGACCACCAGCACCTGTGGGACGCTGGCCACTTGGATGAGAGGCACCAGATCGCGCACCAGGTCGTAGTCGAGCTTGGCATACATGGCCGGTGCAATGGTGTGGTGCACGGCTCCCATGAACAGGGTGTAGCCATCGGGTGTGGCCTTGGCGGCCACACCTGCACCGAGGGTGCCACCGGCACCACCTTTGTTGTCGATGACCAGCGTTTTGCCAGTCAACTTTGAAAACTGGGCCGACATGGGGCGTGCAAACGCGTCTGTTCCACCACCGGCCGGGAACGGCACGATCATGGTCACGGGTTTGGTGGGCCAGGTGGACTGGGCATGCGCCCAGGGCACCAGCGAGCCGGCAGCACCGGCAAGGGCGGAGCGCAACACGGTGCGCCGGGAAGCAGACTGAGGAATGTGGGGTTTCATGTTTGTCTCCGGTTGTTGTGGTGAGTAAAACGGTGCCCGACTCAGTGCATCAGGCTCTTCACGGCCCGGGACGCGGCTATGCGTCCCTTGACCAATTGCGCCCTGTTGTCGTCGAGCTTGTCCAGATCGTAAAGGTAGTTGACCATCAGGCCCAGCGATTGCCGAATGCCCCGGGCCGACGGGTCTGCGGCCCAGTTGATGCGCTCCACGCGCGCCCCATTGCCCAAATGGAAGCGGGCCACGGGGTCAAGGGGTTCGTTCTGGCTCATCTCGCGGGTCAGGTAGCGGGCGGCCCACGCCAGCAAGTCTTGCTTCACGGACTCTGGCACCTGGCCATTCGGAGCCTTGGGCACCGCCTCGGCTGCTGCCAGAAGGTCGGCTGGGGCCTCGCGGCTCAACCAACTGCGCAGCCCTGGAATGGGCGAGAGCGTGGCAAAGGTTTTCAGGCGTGGAAACTCCGCTCTCAGCAACTCCACCACCCGTTTGATCAGCGAGTCGCCAAAACTCACCCCCCGTAAACCTGTTTGAGTGTTGCTGATGGAATAAAAAATGGCGGTGGTGGCGCGGTTGATGTCTGCAACGTCGGCAGACTCATCCAGCAGCGGGGTGATGCTGTCGGCCATGTGGTCCATCAACGCCACCTCGACAAAAATCAGCGGCTCGTCGGGCAGGCGCGGGTGAAAAAAGGCGTAACAGCGGCGGTCGCTGTCCAGCCTGTTCTTCAGGTCGGTCCAGCTTCGGATGTCGTGCACCGCCTCGTAGCGGATCAGTTTTTCAAGCAGCGATGCGGGCGAGTCCCAGTTGATGGGGCGCAGATCCAGAAAGCCCACATCGAACCACGTGGAAAACATGTATTCCATTTCCACGTCCAGCGCACGCAGGCGCCGGTCGGCTTTCAGGTGGGGCAGCAACTCGGCACGCAGGGCCACCAGAAACGGAATGCCATTGGGAAACGCACTGAAGCGCTGCAGCAGGCGCCGACGGGGAGACACGGTGGCGCGCCGGAAAAGCACCTCCGCAACGGGCTCGTCGGGCGTGCCCACGGCAGCGGCGTAGTCGGCCTGCGCGCGCCTGACCACGTCGGGGTCGGACATGAACTGCTCGCTCATCAGCAGCCAGGCATCGAAGCGCTGCGCAGCCGAGGCCTTGGCGTACCAGCCGGCCAGGGCCAGGGCCCTGCGGCCGCCTTCAACCTCGCTCACCTGCGGGTCGATCACCGCCTTCAGCTCCTTCAGGGTTCGCCTGAGCATGCGGGGCGACAAAGCCTCGTTGGGCAGCTTCAACTGGGCCGCCAGACGGTCGCGAATGCTGCGTCGCTCAGCCTGTGGGGGCACTTCTGAAGTTGAAGCAAACAAATCAATACCCGAAATCGGTACGCGGACTTTTGGTTCATTGTCTCGCTTCAGAATGGCCACGCTGCGCGACAGCCAGTTGGACGCCTTCATGTGCTCAGCCTTGTGGTTTGGTTGCGGGCCAGTTCGCGCAACGCGGCACGCTGGCGGGTGATGTGGGTGCGCATGGCCGCTTCAGCGCCCAGCGCGTCGTGGGCCTTCAGGGCAGCAAACACCGCCAGATGCTCAGACAGGCTCTGGTCCAGCCGCCCGGGCGCGTGCAGCTGCTGCAAACGGGCCAGCTTGACCATCTTGCGAAGGTCACCAATCACCTGGGCCAGCCAGCGGTTGTCGGCCAAGGTGATGATGGCCTCGTGAATGGCGAAGTTGGCTGCGTAGTAGTCGTTGATGCGGCGGGCCTGTGCGTGGTCCGTCAAGCGCGTATGAAGTACCTCCAGCGCGGCCAGGTCGGCATCGGTGGCGCGCAATGCGGCCTGGTGGGCGCACTGCCCTTCCAGCAGCGCAATGACAGGGAACATGTCGTCCAGGTCTTGCTCGGTCACTTGGTTCACGCACCAGACCCTCGGCCGCAAGCACCTTCAAGGCCTCGCGCAGCGGTGTGCGGGAAATGCCCAGGCCCTCGGCCAAAGCCACCTCGTCCAGAAACGCCCCAGGCACCAGTTCGCCTGAAAAAATGCGCTCGCGCAGCGTGTGGGCCACGTCATCGTGCAGCGGTGTGGGAATGGGGCGCATGGCAGCAGCGAGTAATTTCTTGTAATTAGCCGTAATTATGCGTAATCACAATCAGATCTACCACCGTGGATACCCTCGGGCCCACAGAACCTGAACACCTAAGACACCCGCGCGCAGCGGGAAGAACGCCCTCGTCAGCGCTGGCGCCCCATCCAAACCCAAAGGGCGGCACCACCCACGATCATCGGCACACACAGCCACTGCCCCATGCTCATGCCCAGCGCCAACAAACCCAGGTGGGCATCGGGCTCACGGAAGTACTCGGCCACAAAACGGAACACGCCGTAACCGAACACAAAAGCAGACGCCACCTGGCCAGGCTTGTGTTCCTTACGTGCGTACAGCCACAGCAACACAAACAGCAGCAGGCCCTCCATCAGGAACTGGTACACCTGCGAAGGGTGGCGTGGCAAGTCGCCCGCACCGCGAAACACCATGGCCCAGGGCAACGAGGGGTCTGCCACGCGGCCCCACAGTTCACCGTTGATGAAGTTGCCCACCCGCCCGGCGGCCAGGCCGGTTGGCACGCAAGGGGTCACAAAGTCCATCACCTGCAAAAACGGGCGCTGACGCGACCGCGCAAACCACACCATGGCAACGATCACTCCCAACAAGCCACCGTGAAAACTCATCCCCCCCTGCCACACGGCAAAAATTTCCAAAGGGTGGCTCAGGTAGTAGGCTGGCTTGTAAAACAGGCAGTACCCGATGCGCCCGCCCAGCACCACGCCCACCACGCCGAGAAACAGGATGTCCTCCACATCGCGCCGCTGCCACACGCCCGCCTGAGACAATGCGGCAAACGGGGGGTGAGACAGCCGCCGAAAACCCAGAAACAGGAAAAGGCCGAACGCGGCCAGGTAAGTCAGGCCGTACCAGTGAACGGCCACTGGCCCCAGTTGCAGGGCGACGGGATCGATAGAGGGGTGCTGAAGCATGCGCGGCATTGTGCCAGCGCGGGTGTTTCCCCCGGGCAAACCCTCTTTTCAGGGTGTGTGGCGTGGCAGGGTCTGCAAAAACGCTTCGTCGCGCTTCGACAGCAGGCCTTGGGCGCGTGCATGCACCAGCAACTCGGGCCGCAGGGCCGCAGTGGTTTGCAGGCTTTGCTCGCGGCGGTGGCGGGCAATGCGCTCGTGGTTGCCTGACAGCAGCACGTCGGGCACCCGCTGCTCGCCTTGCGGGCCCGCCC
>JFJP01037079.1_pt1 | contig 49713 bp, 40 predicted proteins | sample 431651 | NCBI WGS metagenome assembly JFJP01 (sample SAMN02602958, study PRJNA72255) | Microbial mat metagenome, whole genome shotgun sequencing project. | biome: fresh water; feature: sink hole; material: water; isolation source: purple microbial (photo- and chemosynthetic) mats found in... | reverse complement strand
CAGGGGAGTTTAATAATTGGGATATTGAAAGCATTCCGCTGAAGAGACAAAAAGGAGGTGAGTTTTCAGCTTCTGTAGACCTTAAACAAGGGAGGGAATATGAGTTTAAATATGTCATTGATGGAAAGGAATGGATAAATGAACCTGAAGCTGATATGTTTGTGACAAATGTATTTCTGAGTGAAAACTCTGTGGTTGTTGTTTGATAATATGCATTCTCGGTAATTATCACACCTGTATCATAAATTTTTTTTGGTTTCCTGTTTGGTAAATTGGAATACAAAAGGAGATAATTTACTTAATTATAAAATTATGGAATCTTTAAAACCCAAAATTGCAATTATTGGCTCTGGTAATGTAGGCAGTACCTTTGCTTTTTCTTTAATGATTAGTGGTTTAGCCAGAGAAATTGTTTTGGTTGACAAGAACGAATTGCTGGCAAAAGGTGAGTGCATGGATTTAAATCATGGCGCAAGCTTAGCCCATCCTACAAAAATTTATGCTGCCGGCTTCGAAGGTTGTGAAGATGCCGATATAGTTGTTATCACCGCAGGCGCAAACCAAAAAGCCGGCCAGAGCAGAACAGATTTAACGAAAGCCAATGTGGCAATATTTAAAGATATTATACCAGCCATTTCAAAACATGCAGGGAATGCTATTCTTTTGGTCGTAACAAACCCGGTAGATATTCTTACTTATGTAACTTTAAGATTGTCGGGCTTACCTGCAAACAGGGTAATAGGTTCCGGAACAGTCCTGGACACAGCAAGGTTAAAGTACATGATAAGCGAATATTGCAAAGTAGACCCAAGCAATATTCACACATACATTATTGGCGAGCATGGCGACACTGAACTTCCCGTTTGGAGTAATGCAACCATTGGTGGGATGGCAATAGAAACATATTGTGCTGATTATGCAGGGCATGGCAATGCAAAAAACGACTTGGCTGAGATATTCGTGAAAGTGAAAAATGCAGCATATAAGATTATCCAGGCAAAAGGAGCTACAAACTATTCCATAGCACTGGCATTGGTCAAAATTACCAGGTCAATTTTACGAAACGAAAATTCAATTTTACCAGTTTCCACGTTAGTTACCAACTATTGTGGAATAAGTGATGTGTGTATTAGTATTCCATCCATAGTTAATATGAAGGGTGTAGAACAATACCTAAAACTCGACCTGTCAGATCAAGAGCAGGAGTTATTTAAACATTCTGCAACAACCTTAAAGAATATCATAAAAACAATTGAATTATAAGCCTTAAAGCCGTTTCGATTTTTTGAATAAAACACATAACCATGCATCAAGTAAATTCACAAACTAAAATAATTGCAACTTTAGGCCCAGCATCCTCCTCTAAAGATATTATTCATAAAATGATTAATGAAGGTGTTTCTGTTTTCAGGTTAAATTTTTCACATTCCTCGAAGGAAGAGCATTTAAAGTTAATAAATATAATTAAGGAGTTAAATCTGGAATTGGAAACCAATGTTTCAATCCTTGCTGATCTGCAAGGTCCAAAGCTTAGAGTTGGCAAAATTGAAAATAACCTTATCCAATTAGTATCGGGTGATATTATCACATTTGTTACAGAAAAATGTATAGGTAACAAAGACCATGTTTACATGAGTTATCAGGAATTTCCACACGATGTTATTATTGGAGGATTAGTACTCATTGATGATGGCAAAATAAAATTGGAAGTGATTGAAACCAATAAAAAAGATATGGTAAAAGCAAAGGTCATTTATGGAGGGCCACTCTCGTCAAAAAAAGGGGTAAACCTTCCTGATACCAAAGTTTCGTTGCCATGTTTAACTACGGAGGATATTTCTAATGCAATTTTTGCGATTAAACAAGGTGTCGATTGGATTGGGATGTCGTTTGTCCGAAAAGCTTCAGATATTGTTGAACTAAAAGAACTTATTAGGAAAGAAAAAGGTGATGCCGGTGTAATTGCTAAAATTGAAAAACCTGAAGCATTATTGAAAATAGATCAGATTATTGATGTAGCCGATGGCATTATGGTGGCACGTGGCGACCTTGGTGTAGAAGTCTCCTTTGATGAAGTTCCAATCATTCAAAAATTGATTGTAGAAAAGTGCATCAAGAAATCAAAACCTGTTATAATAGCAACACAGATGATGGAAAGCATGATCGTAAATTTCAGGCCTACCAGGGCTGAAGCCAACGACGTGGCCAATGCAGTGCTTGATGGAGCTGATGCCCTGATGCTTAGTGGAGAAACCTCGGTGGGTAAATATCCGGTAGAAACCATAAGAAGCATGCAAAAGATTATTGAATATACAGAAAATAAAGGAAAAAATCTGGTTGTGCAGCATGAGCCAGATAAAAGCAAACCAACCTTTCTTGCCGACTCTATTTGCTATCAAGCATCCAATTTAGCTCAGCAAGTCGGTGCAAAAGCAATAATAACATTTTCACATTCGGGGTACACTTCAATCAGGGTTTCCAGTCACAGGACCAAATCCAATATTTATGCCTTTACCAATAATAAAAAACTGTTGCACAAAAATTCGCTGGTTTGGGGAATCAGGCCTTTTTACTTAGATACATTCGACCATTTGGACAAAGCTATTCATATATCAACGGAAATACTTAAAAACAATGGGCAATTGATCGAGGGAGACTGTGTGGTTTATGTCGGTAGCACCCCATTTGCTCTTCATGGAACATCAAATATGATAAAGGTTAGCTATATATAGCAAGCCCTATAACAAAAGCAATACTATTTTCCACTTAATCTTCATTCGCAGCCATACATTATAAGTGCTACAATGTGTGAATAATGTAATTCAATTCAAAAGTTATGTAACAATTACCTGTTTAAAAGTACAGACCTTTATTCTTTCAAAATAAAAGTAAAATATACCTCCCTACCCAAAGACGACTCGGGTTTTATCGGATCATTGAAAATAATTCGATAAAATAATGCACATTATATAATAAAATAATCATGAAGAATGAAAAAATAGAAAGGCTTACTTCCGAAATAAGCAAACCATGTGTAACTATTTCAATGAATACACACAGGACACATCCTGCAAATGCGCAAGATACCATAGGTCTGAAAAACTTATGCAAGGAAGCTGAAACAAGACTTATTGCTGAATTTGATAAAAAAGCTATCGCTCCTTTATTGGAGAAATTAGAACAAATTCCTTCAGAAATAGATGCGAACTATAACTTAGACAGTTTGCATATTTTTCTTTCGAACAACACAAAAGAAATTATTAAATCATTATGGAAAGTTAAGGAGAATAAAGTTTATATATCCGACACTTTTGCTATTCGTTCGTTAATAAAAGAATATAATAGAAGCGAAAATTATTTAGTTCTGCTTTTATCCCAAAGTGGAGTTAAGTTATTGGAAGCATTAAACTATACTATAGTAGGGGAAATTGAGAATGACGATTTTCCATTTGCCAAAAACCCGCATTTCAATACCGAATCACAGAAAATAAGTGATCCAAAAGCTGCTGATAACATGGTACGCGAATTCTTGAATGAAGTAGATAAAGCAGTTGTTAAAGTTCATAATTCCACCAACCAATATTGCGTTGTTATTTGTACCGAAGATAATTACAGCCGACTAATGCAAGTTGCCGATAAGCCCAATGTTTACTTAGGATATGCTAATATCGACTATAATCACATAGCCAATCATCAAATTTCTGCACATGCTTGGGAAATTATAAAGGAAAAGCAAAAACAACATCGAACAGAGGCTATAAATGAAATGAAAGAAGCCGTAGGACAAAGTAAAGTAATTACCGACTTGTCTGATATTTATAGAGCAGTAAAAGAAGGCAAAGGAGATTTATTAATTGCCCACAATAGTTTTAATCAAGCTGTAAAAATGAATAATGAGTTTTCATTTGATTTAGTGGAGGATGCCACTCTGCCTAATGTTATTGATGATATTACCAGCGAAATTGCCTGGGAAGTAATTTCAAAAAAAGGAAGAGTTGTATTTACAGACCATGACGATATTAAAACTCTGGGAAACATAGCTTTGAAAGTTAGATATTAGTCAAAAATGAGAACAAATAAATAATGGATTCACATACACAAAAATTTAAATTTAAGTTAGGACTGTTTGTTGCAGGTGGGCTGACACTTTTTGTAGTCGCAATATTTATCATCGGAAAACAAAAGAACCTATTTAATCCAGTAAATAAACTTACTACTACTTTTTCGAATGTAAGTGGATTACAAGTGGGAAATAATGTTCGTTTTTCAGGAATCAATATTGGCACAGTCGATAATATTGTCATTATTAATGATACTACTGTAAAAGTTGATTTGGTGATTAAACAAGAAGTATGGCAGTTTATTAAAGTCGATTGCAAGGTAACATTGGGCTCGGAAGGTATTATTGGAGACAAACTTATAATTATCACTCAGGGAAGTCCCGATGCCACGTTATTAAAAGATGGTGAAAGCCTTCTTTCAATAGAACCTGTTGAAACAAATGCTATTATTGCAAAATTGGATGCAACAGCTTTAAATGCAGAAATTATCACCCATCAACTTTCCGAAATTACTTATGATATAAACAGGGGGCATGGTACAATTAGCCGTTTAATTCAAGATTCAATCCTGGCCGAAAATTTAAATCAAACCATATCCAATTTGAATAAATTCTCAAAAGGCTTAACAGGGTCTGAAGTTTTGATGACAAGTTTAAAGATAACAGCTGGGAATGCTGAAGTTGTATCGCAGCAACTTGCAGAAATTATGAATAAAATTAACAAAGGAGATGGAACCCTTGGTCGGCTAATACAAGATTCAACCATAGCCGGGAATTTGAATCAGACCATATTAAACTTAAAGAAAAGTACCGAAGGATTGACCGGAGCAGATACCATTATGGCAAAAATAAATGTTACCGCGGGGAATGCAGCAATTATCTCCAAACAACTAACAGAAATGATGTATAATATTAACGCGGGGAATGGAACAATAGGACGGCTAATAAGAGATACCATCCTTGCGGAGAATCTGAATCTGACCCTGATTAATTTAAAAAAGGGTTCCAAAGGATTGGATGAAAACATGAATGCCGCAAAACAAACTTTCTTTTTAAGAGGGTACTTTAGAAAAAAAACAGAAGAAGCAGCTAAGAAAAAGAAGCATTAGAAAAGAAATAATCAAGTAAGTTGTAAAAGCAAATTCGTTCAATTCAATATGTGAACAATGTAATTTTTTCCAAAAATTGTGTAACATACAAGCAATTAAAGTTTCACACCTTTACCATATTATTTATTATCAATAAATAATACACCGCATACTCATAGAGGCGCACGGCCGTGAGTCTCAAACCATACGATTCTATCGGTACATTTCAAACCGAACGTTTTTGTTCATACGATTCAAAATGAAACACTTCATACTATTGCAAAAAGATGCACAGCCGTGCGTCTTTATTAAAAAATCAATAAAACACGCCCATAAATAATAAACGAATGAAAATATTTATAATCCTTTTTACCATTTTACTATTCGTATCGTGTAATAGCGGAAATGAACAAACCAAACCAGTTATCGAAAATATTTCGGAATCTGTTTATGCCTCGGGCATTGTTAAAAGCGAAAACCAGTATCAGGTTTATTCCACAGTCAACGGATTGATTCAAGATATAATGGTTTCTGAAGGCGATTTGGTAAAAAAAGGCGACACTCTGATGAAAGTATTGAACGAGTCGTCGAAGCTAAATACCGACAATGCAATACTGGCAGCCGAAAATGCTGCCATGTATTCTAATACCGACAAATTAACCGAAGCAAAGGTGGCAATACGTTTTGCATTGAGTAAATTGAAAAACGATTCAGCACTTTTTAAGCGACAACGTAATTTATGGACGCAAAATATTGGTAGTCTTAACGAATTTGAGCAACGGCAATTGGCTTATAAAAACTCAGCAGCCAACTACGAAACGGCTCGCCTTCGCTATGTTGAATTAAAAAGGCAACTCGAATTTGCGTCGCAACAATCAAAAACAAATTTAAAGATAAGTAACGCACTTGCAGATAACTACATCATCAGGGCCGATGCTGAAGGCAAAATATATAAAATTTTGAAAGAAAAGGGCGAATTGGCAAATTCACAATATCCTATGGCGATCATTGGCGATGCCACAGCATTTTTCATTGAATTGAAAGTAGATGAATTTGACATTGCACGTATTAAGCAAGGTCAAAAGATACTCTTTACAATGGACAGTTACAAAGGCGAAGTATTTGAAGCATCTGTTGAAAAAATTGAACCTTTGATGAATGAGTCGTCGCGGTCGTTCACCGTGAATGCTATTTTTGTTACCAAGCCTCAGGCACCTTATCCAAATTTATCGGTAGAAGCGAATATTATTATCCGCTCAAAAGAAAAAGCCTTAACCATTCCCCGAAGCTATCTCATTGGCGATTCGATGGTAATGATGAACAAAGAGAAATTACGAAAAGTAGTTATTGGGCTTAAAGATTATCAGATGGTAGAAATTATAAGTGGATTGACCTCCAATGATATCATCTATAAAACCAATCCATGAATACAAAATTAATCCTGCGTATCGCAAAATCACTATTGCTGGCTCGGTGGAAACAAACACTTGTGGCAGCTATTGGTGTAACATTCAGCATTACCATGTTTATTGCTTTGTTAAGCTTTATGGCAGGCCTAAACGACTTACTCGATGGTTTAATGCTCAATCGCACTGCACATATACGGTTGTATAACGACATAAAACCTAGCATCCATCAACCTGTAAATATTTCAAGTGAATTTAAAGGTAGCTACAATTTCATTCAGTCTATAAAATCGAGTAGCAGCCGAAACGAAATTTACAATAGTGGAGCCATCATGCAAGCCCTTAAAACAGACAATCGGGTAAAAGGTGTTGCACCTAAAATTACGGCACAAGTCTTTTTTAACGATGGAGCTATCGACATTACTGGTATTGTCAGTGGTATCGATGCTAAAGCTGAAAGTCGGTTATTTTACTTTAGCGATTATGTGGTTGCTGGAAATTCGCTCGATATAATGAATGTTTCCAACAGTGTTATTTTAGGAAAAGCATTAGCTGATAAACTGATGGCAAATATAGGCGATGCAGTACACGTAACCACCATTAAACAGGAACGATTTTCGTTGAAAGTAGTAGGCTTTTTTCAATCGGGTATTCAGGAATTAGATAAAGTGCAGAGCTACGCATCCATTAGTACAACACAAAAAATACTTGGCAAACCAAGTAATTATATTACCGATATACAAATAAAACTCAGCGATATAAATCTCGCGCCTTCCATTGCAAAGGAATATGCTCAACTCTTCCAGACCGATGCTGAAGACATACAAACAGCAAATGCACAATTCGAAACAGGCTCTTTTGTACGGACACTTATATCGTATGCTGTAGGTATTACATTGCTTATTGTGGCAGGGTTTGGCATCTATAATATTTTAAATATGATGATATATGAAAAAATGGATTCAATAGCCATTCTAAAAGCAACTGGTTTCTCTGGTATCGATGTAATTCGCATCTTTATAGTGATTGCCCTAAGCATTGGTATGTTTGGTGGTTTGTTAGGTTTGCTTTTCGGATTCCTGATGTCTTTTACCATCGATCAAATTCCTTTTGTTACGGCATCGCTACCAACAATAAAAACCTACCCCATCAATTACAATCCGGTGTTCTATATTATTGGTTTTACATTTTCACTAGCAACAACTTACGTGGCTGGTTGGGCACCTGCTCGCAAAGCCAGTAAAATTGACCCCGTAATAATTATTAGAGGAAAATAATATGGTCAACACTATTATACTTGAAGCCAAACATATTAACAAAAGTTTTCACAACCATTTAACGGTAAGGGTTTTGAATGATATTGCTTTTACCGTAAACAAAGGAGAATTTGTGTCTGTTATCGGTAAATCGGGCTGTGGCAAATCGACATTGCTCTATATACTTTCAACAATGGATACTGATTATGAGGGCGATGTGTTGATAGAACAAGAAACAATGAGGGGCAAAAAAGAAAAACAATTAGCCCGGGTACGCAATGAAAAAATTGGGTTTGTATTTCAGTTCCATTATTTATTAAACGAGTTTACCGTATTGGAAAACGTGATGTTGCCCGGTTTGAAACTTGGAGTATTGAAAGAAGATGAAGTGAAGATAAAGGCGATGGATCTGTTAAAAGAATTTGATATTCATCCATTGTCCGACAAATATGCCAACCAACTTTCGGGTGGCGAAAAGCAACGAGTAGCTATTGCTCGAGCACTAATTAACAGCCCAAGTATTATTATGTGCGATGAACCAACTGGCAATTTAGACAAGAAAAACGGTTTAATCGTGTTCGATATATTTAAACGGTTAGCCGAAGAAAATCAACAAACGTTATTAGTAGTAACACACGACGAGGAATTTGCCAAGAATTCACACCGCATTATTGAAATAGAAGACGGTCGGATAATTAAGCAATAAAAAGTTTTTCAAAGTGTCTTCAAATTTCAAAGATGTGTGAATAATGTAACTCTTCTCAAAAGTTATGTAACACTTACCCTATTATTGTTATTAACCTTTACAATAAATATTTACTTGTCAAAATACTGAAAAAACATAAAATGGAGATAGTTTCAAATCATAAAAACAACTCTCGAAATTTCGGAAAAGTTATTTCAGTCCGGGGTAGTGTGGTAGATGTATGGTTCGAAAATAATTTACCCCCCATTTATACCTTACTTCACACAGGAAAAGATAAAGAAATATCCATTGAAGTATTGACCCAACTCGAAGCTCACCGCATTCGAGGAATAGCATTAACACCCACGCAGGGTTTAGCAAGGGGCATGATGGTAGAATCTGAAGAAAAACAACTTACAGTTCCCGTTGGAAAAGAAATAATGGGGCGGATGTTCGATGTTTTTGGCAATACCATTGACCTTGAGAAGCCTTTATCAACCGAACTTGAAAGGCGAAATATACATCAATCGCCTCCGCCATTGGCAAAACGGTCGACAAAATCAGAGATTTTTTTAACAGGTATCAAGGCAATTGATGTACTAATACCATTGGAACGTGGCGGAAAGACAGGTTTGTTTGGTGGAGCAGGTGTAGGAAAAACAGTTTTGCTTACCGAGATGATTCATAACATGGTTGGCCACAATAAAGGCGTGAGTATGTTCTGTGGCATTGGTGAACGCTGTCGGGAAGGGCATGAGCTTTATCACGATATGAAAAAAGCAGGTGTACTTGAAAACATGGTGATGATGTTCGGTCAGATGAACGAACCTCCTGGCGCTCGTTTTCGGGTTGGACATGCTGCGTTGACTATGGCAGAATATTTTCGCGATGACGAACAACGCGATGTATTATTACTTATTGATAATATTTTTAGGTTCATTCAGGCTGGCATGGAAGTGTCGGGCTTAATGGGACAAATGCCATCACGCTTGGGATATCAGCCAACCTTGGAAACGGAACTTTCCAAATTGGAGGAGCGAATTGCCAATACCAATGACGGAGCAATAACTTCTATTCAAGCTGTTTATGTCCCTGCCGATGATTTAACCGATCCTGCTGCAGTGCATACATTCTCGCACCTTTCGGCATCCATAGTTCTTTCCAGAAAAAAGGCGAGCGAAGGTCTTTACCCAGCTATCGATTTACTGCATTCTAATTCAAAAATGGCTACACCCGGAATTATTGGTGAAAGACATTATAAACTGATACAGGAAATACGCCAAACTCTCGCTCAATACGAGGAACTCAAAGATATTATTGCCATGCTTGGTATGGAACAATTATCGGTCGGCGACCGCAATGTTGTAAACCGTGCCCGGCGTTTGGAACGATTTTTCACCCAACCTTTTTTTACAACCGAACAATTCAGCGATATGAAAGGAAAGGAAGTTAGTTTGGACGATGCCCTTAACGGATGCGAACGCATACTTTCCGATGAGTTTAAGGATGTGCCCGAAAGTGCTTTTTTTATGATTGGAACAATAGATGAGGCGAAGAGGAAAGGAGACTGAAGTCGGGAGACAGGCCTACAAAGACGGAAGAGGAAACTCAGAAGACAGAAGACGAAAAACAAAATAGAGATGTGAAAAAAGCAAAAAGGAAGCTGAAGTAAAATAAATTGAAAGTCTGAATGTTGAAACGTATTAAAACGGCTGATTTGTCTTCCATCTCCCGACTTCGGACTTCCAACACTAAATATTTATAGCCATGGATTTAAAAATACTCCTGCCCTACCGTATTTTCGCTGAAATTAAAAATGTCAGAAGCATTGTTGCTGAAACAAGCGAAGGTTCTTTTGGCTTGTTGCCGCAACGGCTCGATTGTGTTGCCGCAATTGTTCCAAGCATTTTTACTTATCAAACAGAATCGAACAACGTTCATTACTTAGCTGTTGACGAGGGAATATTAGTAAAAGCCGGCAAACATGTATTGGTTTCAGTGCGTAATGCTTTTGGCGGCACAGACCTTGGCAAGCTGCATGAATCGGTCGAAAATGAGTATAAGAAGTTGGACGACACCGAACGAGAAATTCGGTCTACTATGGCAAAGATGGAAAGCGGATTCCTTTTAAGTCTGGAGAAATTTAAAAATGAATAGCTATGCAATCTGTTGATAAAAAGGAGGCCACCGAATTTAGTAAAGAAGTTGGTGATAAAGCGCAACGCAAACTCAAAGCACTGCATAACGATAAAAAAAGTGTTTGGTTTGGCCTCGGAATGATGGGAATAGTGGGTTGGACAATTGTAGTTCCAACATTTTTGGGAGCCTTATTGGGAATATGGATAGACAGAAAATACCCTCAAACGTTTTCGTGGACGCTGACCTTTTTGATTTTGGGTTTATTAGTTGGCTGCATGATTGCTTGGCGTTGGGTAAACAAAGAACATAAGGAGATGAACCAAAAAGACGAAGATGATGAATGAAACTTTATTTATGATATTGGCTTTTATAGCGGGCATATTATTAGGTATACTTTTCTTTTTGGGGCTTTGGGTTACCGTAAAAAAAGTTGTTAAAACAAAAATACCGTCAATATGGGTTTTCGTAAGTTTCTTTTTGCGTGTAAGTATTATTTTAATAGGGTTTTATTATGTTTCAGAGGGAAGTTGGCAACGACTTCTTGTTTGTGTGCTTGGCTTTATTATAGCCCGCTTTTTGGTAGGCCATTTTACTAAATTAATGGAAAAAAAAGAATTTCTAAAAAAAGTGCAGCATGAAACTTAGTCCCGACGAAACCATTTTCTGGGAACATGGCTTTGTTACCATTAACCTTACCATTGTCACCACATGGGCAATTATGCTTGTGCTGGTAATTGCTGCGGTATTGATTACCCGAAAACTCCGGACAGATATTCGTATCTCGCGCTGGCAATGCATTCTTGAGATGTTGGTAACAACCATAAACAATCAAATTGAAGAAATAGGGCTGAAGAAACCCAAGGATTATATTGGTTTTATCGGCACCCTGTTCATATTTATTGTAGCATCCAATATTCTAATCATATTACCTTGGTACGAACCACCTACCGGTTCGCTTTCCACAACCGCAGCCTTAGCTATTTGTGTTTTTATGGCAGTTCCTTTTTTTGGAATTGCAAAGACAGGTTTGCTTGGCTACCTTAAATCATATTTACAACCAACATTTATTATGCTGCCATTTAACCTCATCAGCGAAATCACACGTACCCTTGCATTAGCGGTGCGTTTGTTCGGTAATATTATGAGCGGCGGAATGATTATCGCCATTCTTTTAAGTATAACACCTTTTATATTCCCCATAGTAATGAAAGCCCTTGGCCTGCTAACTGGCATGGTGCAAGCTTATATATTCAGTATTCTGGCAACGGTTTATATTGCCGCAGCCGTGCATGATTCTAAACCATTGGATAAGGGAAAATTGATAACAACTAAAAATTAGCATAATGAAAACAGCAGATAGCAAACCAAAAACTTTTCTCAACCGATCAAAGTATTATTTAGGATTAATACTAATCATAATCATTGTCCTGGTTTGGCATTTTTCCAAATTATATTTTCTCGAAAAAAATACAGAAAAAGAAAAATTGGAGATTGCTACCAGATATGAAACAAAGTTGGATAGCTTGAATTCAGCCTACTTGCAACTTACCGCAAAAACTTTTTCGTGGGCTATACGGAGTGAATTAATAAGGGGGAATAAAGACCAGATTAATCAGTATTTCAATGAATTTATCAAAACGCCTGGTATTTTAAAACTACAACTTATTAATACTGTAAATTCAGTAATTGAAATTTCAACCGATAAAAAAGATGTAGGGACACAAAATACCGATTACATCAACATAAAAAGCCAGGAAACAATCGCGGGTTTACCGGAACTGAAGATAGTTACCCCCATTTCGGGGATGAACAATCAAATTGGAGTTTTTATTCTTGAGGCAAACAAATTAGAAAATAATTTAAAGGAGGAATAAAATGGATACTGTATCATTAATAGCAGTGGCATCAATTGTTACTGCCGGATTTTCGACAAGCATCGGTTGCATGTTCCCGGCTATAGGCGAAGGGAAAGCTGTATCTACAGCGTTAACATCAATTGCACAGCAACCCGATGCTGCACCAACTATTACAAGGACTTTATTTGTAGGCTTGGCAATGATTGAATCAACAGCCATATATTGTTTCGTGGTTTCGATGATACTCATTTTTGCCAACCCATTCTGGAATCACATTATAGCGAAGTAAATCATTCAAAATGCAAATAAACTGGTTCACGGTAATAGCACAGGTGCTTAATTTCCTCATTTTAGTTTGGTTACTTAAGCGATTCCTCTATAAGCCAATACTCAAAGCCATTGACGAACGCGAAGAAAAAATTGCTGCTCAAATAAAAGATGCCGAAGCGCAAGATACTAGCGCTAAAAAAGAACAGATTGAATTCCTGAAGAAGAATGAAACCTTCGATAAGGAAAAGAAAAAGCTAATGGACAATGCTATTGCTGAAACCAATGAGGAACGGCAAAAACTCCTTGAAGATGCTAGGAATGAAGCAGCAGAGTTGCGCTCTAATCTTGAGAAATCATTGAAAGAGATGCAGGAGAATCTAAACCGCGACATTGTACTTAAGACACAACAGGAAGTTTTTGCCATCGCAAGAAAAACGCTTGCCGACTTGGCTTCCCTTAGTATGGAAGAACAGTCTGCAAACATCTTTATTAAGCGCTTGTATGCTTTGACAATTGAAGAAAAGGAACAATTTATTGAAGCTTTCAAACAGGATTCAAACCTGCTTGCCGCTGGTCATGATCCGATTCTAGTGCAAAGTGCTTTTGATTTGTTAGAGAAACAACAAACGGGCATAAAAAGCGCAGTGAATGCAATACTCGGCACAGAAACGCATTTTCAATTTAAAACTGCACCCGAAATTATCAGTGGTATTGAACTTACATCAAATGGATATAAACTGGCATGGAGCATTTCAGCGTACCTCAATTCGCTTCAAAAGAGTATTTCTGAAACAATGAAAGAAGAACCAAATTAGAACCAGAAAAAAAAATAACATGCCTTTAAATCAATTTACTAAAGCGATAAACAGCACATTCGAGCTAATGGACAAAGGTAGGGTAGCTCACACCCTCTCTTTTACACCCCACGAAATAGGGACTGTTGTGCGTGTATCGGCAGGCATTGTTAAAGTTTCGGGCTTGCCGGGTGTAAGGTTTGAAGAATTGTTAAAGTTTCCGGGCGGGTTATTTGGTATAGCCTACAATATTGACGAAGATGAAATAGGGGTTATTTTGTTGGGCGAAGATTCTCTATTAAATGCTGGCGATGAAGTAGAGCGCACGGGCCGTGTAATGGATATTCCTGTCGATAACGCGTTAATTGGCAGGGTTATTAATCCACTGGGCGAACCTATGGACGGCAAAAGCGCAATTGATTTTAAGCAGCGCCTGCCTATTGAGCGTCCGGCTCATGCTATTATGGAACGCGCTACGGTTAGCGTTCCTTTGCAAACAGGGCTGAAAGTGATTGATGCACTGATTCCTATTGGTCGCGGGCAACGCGAATTAATTTTAGGCGACCGTCAGACCGGCAAAACTGCCATTGCCATTGATGCCATTCTCAATCAACACGATAAAAATGTACTATGTGTGTATTGTGCCATCGGTCAACGCGCATCTTCTATTGCGAAAGTAATTGCTAATCTCGAAGAAAAAGGGGCAATGGAATATACCGTTGTGGTTGCAACCGAAGGCAACAACGCCCCGGGATTCAAATATATCGCTCCTTATGCAGCTACAAGCATTGCCGAATATTTTATGGAACAGGGCCGTGATGTACTTATTGTTTATGACGACCTCACACATCATGCCCGCGCATACCGTGAACTTTCTCTTTTATTGCGACGACCTCCGGGACGAGAAGCCTTTCCCGGCGATATCTTTTACATCCATTCCCGATTATTAGAACGGGCCACACACCTGAGCGACGAACTCAAAGGTGGTTCGCTTACTGCTTTGCCTATTATTGAAACAGAGGCTCAAAATATTTCGGCCTACATCCCTACAAACCTTATATCCATTACCGATGGACAAATATACCTTTCGCCTAAACTGTTTGAATTAGGCATTTTACCTGCTGTCGATGTGGGTAAATCTGTTTCGCGTGTAGGTGGCAAAGCTCAATTATCGGCCTATCGTTCCATAACAGGTAACCTAAAACTTGCCTACTCCCAGTTTGAGGAATTGGAAACGTTTTCGCGTTTCGGTACGCGTATGGATGCAGATACCCGCAAAATCATTGAACATGGAAAACGAATCCGAATGTGTTTCAAACAACAGGAACTTCAACCAATAGCTGTACCAGATCAAATAGTTGTGCTACTTGCATTGTCAGGCGAACTTTTTGATACCGTACCCATAAATAAAATGCAGGAAGCAGAACTTGCCTTGCGGAAAATGAGTGCGGAGCTTCCGGCTGAATTAGTGAAACGTTTGTTTTCTGATGAAGGATTGCATGATGCAGACCGTGAAGCAATTTTAAAATTAGCGAAAAATACACTTTTGCCTTTTCAGGAAAAAACTGAAGTTGAACAAAATACTAACTAATGCAAACACAGGAAAGTTTACGCCGAAAATTGAGCGGAGCCGAAGACCTCAAATCGGTGGTGCGAACCATGAAGGCGGTAGCAGCCTCAAATATTGGGCAATATGAGACGGCAGTGAATTCACTTGGAGATTATTACCGCACAGTTTCTTTGGGCATCATCGCCTATTTCAAGCAGCAAAATTTGGTTACCATAATTGAGAATAAAGAGACCAAAAGAAATAACGAAAAAATAATTTGCGCCATTGTTTTTGGTTCGGATCAAGGATTGGTGGGCCAGTTTAACGATTCTCTTGTCGATTTTGTATCCCAATCGCTCCAAGCCTTACCTGGTAGAAAGGAAATATGGGCGGTGGGCGAACGGGTTCAATTGTTGCTTTCAGATATAGGTTACAACACTTCAAAACTCTACGCTGTTCCCGGTTCGGTGAATGCGATAACTCCACTTGTACAGCAGATTTTAGCACAGAGTGAAGAGGTTTTTAATAACGACAAAACAAATGAAATTTATATTTTTCACAATCAACAAAAGTCAGCAGTTAATTACATTCCCACAACTCAACGTTTATTGCCGTTAGATGAAATGTGGAGACAATCGCTCACAACCCTTAAATGGCCAACTAAACTCATGCCTCAGGTTGTTGGAGGGATAAAACCAACCTTATTGTCACTCATCCATGCCTATCTTTTTACGTCTTTATTTAAGGCTTGTGCCGAATCGTTGGCCAGCGAAAACGCAAGCCGCCTGGCTGCCATGCAACGTGCCGAAAAAAATATTGATGAATTGCTCGACGAATTAAGCCATAAATTCCATAGTTTGCGACAAAGTTCTATTGATGAAGAATTATTTGATGTAGTGTCTGGGTTTGAAGTAATGAAAGTTGATTATTAAGATACATACTCAGCCTGAGTTTACAGGCAGTTTATCCAGAAGATATTTTTGATATTACCTGAAGTAACCATTTTATTATTTGCAAGAATAGTTTATATTATCATCGTGATATTTGATTAAAAACAAATCAGGATGATTTTTGGATTGCTGAAGGAGCGGATTACATTGGAAAGGAAATTTGAAGTGATGATGCCCGAAACAGTTTCATATACGCCAAATTATAATTTCCGTCCGGGAGATATGATGCCGTTTGTTTCATCGCATCGGGCGCACGAAATTTCTTCTTTCCGTTTTGGGATGACTCCCGGTTCTTATAAGGAGGAGAGCTTGATTCTTGAGGCTCCATTGGAAGGGGACAGGCATATCTCCGACGATGGCATCCTTAAAAAAGGGATTATCCAATCCCCTCTTTTTCGAAAGCAGATTCGTGAGCAGCGGGGAGTCCTCCCTGTAGATTATTTTATTGTACAAAGCACTTCTCAAAAGCCATATCTGGTGTTTTTAAAGGATAAAAAGCGTCCCTTTGGATTGGCTTGTGTTTGGGATGCTTGGAAGAAGGATATTTTAGATCCTCTTGTTTATGGCTTTTCGATTATCACGGTTCCTGTTTTCGGGGAATTTCTAAAAGCCGGTATTTCGCGCTTACCCCTTATATTGAACGACAGGCATTACAAACGTTGGCTTAAGACGGATGGAATGCTTACCTTAGTTTCGAACCTGCTTCACCCATTCCCGGAAGAATCATTGAATGCATTTCCGATATCCGATTTAATATTCACTAGTATAGCTAACGATCGGTCATTGATTGATCCGGTAGGAGAAATGGTTATTAAAGATGTTAAAAAAGAACTGGTGTATGAAAACAGAATTAATTGGAATTTACGTTAATCCAATATAATACCTAAAAATAATATATTTGTAGAAACTCAAGAAGAAATGAACCTGATATACTTTACGAACACCTATCCCAATGAGGAAAGTTGGAAACTAAAGTTCAAAGAAATCAGGGAAAAACATGGAGTAACCTGTCCACGTTGTGGAGGTACGGAGCATTATTGGAAATGGGACCAATGGCAATATGAATGCAAAAATTGTAAAACCCGAACTACATTGCGAAGCGGCACGATTATGCATAATTCGAAGCTACCATTCCAGTATTGGTTTATAGCTATCCATCTATTGACATCGGCCAGGAAGAGCTTTTCGGCCAAAGAGGTACAACGGCAGCTGGGACATAAACTTTATCAGCCTGTTTGGGAGATGCTGTATAAGTTACGCTCAGCCATGGGCAGCAGGGATGAAAGATACCAACTTGCCAGTCAAATTGATCTTCATGAAGGCTTTTTTTCTTCTATCACAGCAAAGGAGGAAAAGGACAAACCATTAAAACGAGGATGGGGAAGTCAAAGGAAAACCAAAGTTTTTGCAAAGTCAGAAAGTAGAGTTGTTGAGGGAAAGACCACTAAAAAAGGGAAACCACGAAGGGTAGGGTTTATACAGATGCAGGTAATTGAAAACTTAGAAGCCGACACCATAACGCCTATCTTAGAGGAAAAAGTCTCTAAAGATGCCGTATTAGATACGGATGATTTTCCTTCATATGTAAAGTTGAAATCTGTAATAAATGAGTATAATCCCAAGGTTTCCCCCACAGAAATGGTTGGGGAGGCATTGCCTTGGATACATTTAACTATAAACAATGCAAAAAAGATGCTCTTGAATATGTATCATGATGTTAACCCAGCATTTTTACAAAATTATCTGAATGAATTTTGTTACAAATTTAATCGTCGATATTATGGCGAGGCTTTATTTGAAAGACTTCTGACGGTATCGGTGTCTAATAAAAATTCATTTAGGTATAATAGAGGATAAGCATTTAAAATAATAAAAAGGCCAATTGCTGACATCATATAATTTTTTGCACGGCGGAATTGCGGATTATAAAGTGCTGACTCTTAATTTAGCTCTTAACGTATCGCCAGGAAATTGTTCCGGAATCCCGAACAAAATTTATACGTAACTTAGGTGGCACTATTAACAAAGAAAACTTGTTATAAATTAAAAAACAAAAAAAATGAAAACAATAATTTATTCAATTTCTATTTTATTGTTTGCCCTTTACCCTTCCAAATCAATAAAAGCCCAGGCCCTGATTGATTTGGAATCCGGCCTTGTTTTTACAGGGTATAATGATGTTCGTATTCCTGGTGATCTGGGTACAATATTTTCGTTAAAAAACGATTTCATTCCTAAAACAGATCTTTTCTACAGGATAAGGTTTAATTACACAATAAAATCGCGACATACACTTTCATTATTATATGCTCCTCTCGAAACTAAATCTAAAGGGAGCGTAACAAATGATATTTTCTTCGAAGGAATAGTGTTTCCTGCCAATACTCAACTTAACGGTACGTATAAATTTAATTCATATAGGCTCACATACCGATACAATATTGTGCAAAAACCAAAGTTTGAGTTTGGATTAGGATTCACTGCAAAAATAAGAGATGCTAAAATTTCACTCTCTTCGCCTGGATTAATATCTGAAAAAACTAATGTTGGTTTTGTACCAATTATTAATTTCAGGCTATTGTGGAAGGTTGATGATAAATTTGGCCTTCTTCTGGATGGTGATGCACTTGCCGCCCCCCAGGGAAGAGCCGAAGATATTCTGATTGCTGCAACACATAAGCTCTCAAACAATTTTGATATTCGTGCAGGATACCGTATTCTTGAAGGTGGTGCTGATAATGATGAAGTATACAATTTTGCATTATTCCATTATCTTTCCATTGGTATATCTTATACTTTTAAAAATAATGCAAAGTCAAATTAATTTTGAAAGAATTTTTTATGAATAAATCCCAAATCCTTAAACTATTAGCATCACTTGCATTGCCTTTAGGCATAGGGGCTATAGCAGGATTATTTACAGCAGATGCTGTACCTGAATGGTACGAAACACTTAACAAGCCATCATTCAATCCCCCCAATTGGCTGTTTGGTCCAGTTTGGACATCCCTATATTTACTTCTGGGCATTTCTTTGTTTTTAATTTGGAAACAAAGCGAAAGCAAAGAACGCAATATTGCCATTCTTGTGTTTTTACTACAATTAGCACTCAACTTTGCTTGGAGCTTTATCTTTTTCTATTTTAATATGATTGGCCTGGCCTTGATCGAAATTATTTTATTATGGATAAGTATCATCATCACGCTTATTATGTTTTACAAAATCAAACCATTAGCCGCATATATCAATTTACCTTATTTAATGTGGGTGACTTTTGCAACTATCCTTAATGCGAGTTATTATTTACTCAACAGAAGTTAATTTAACTCGGTAAAATCTTATAATAAAATAAAGTATGGACACACCTATTATATTTTGGATAATTTTTAATGCCTTTGTGATTCTAATGTTGGCACTTGATTTGGGCGTTTTTCATCGTAAAAGTCATGAAGTGTCGGTAAAAGAGGCTTTAACATGGACTTTTGTCTGGATTTTTCTTGCCCTTATATTCAATACTATTATTTATTACTGGAGAGGACAAGAGCAGGCTTTGGAGTTTTTTACCGGTTATTTAGTCGAAAAAGCCTTAAGTGTTGATAATATCTTCGTATTTATCATGATTTTTACCTATTTTCAAATACCAACAAAATATCAGCATAAAGTTCTTTTCTGGGGTATTGTCGGGGCATTAATCATGCGTGTAATTTTTATTTTTGCCGGTATTGCTCTACTTGAAAGGTTTCATTTCACAATTTATATTTTCGGCACATTACTTATTTTTACCGGTTTTAAAATGTTTAATCATAGTAATTTATCTATTGATCCCGATAAAAATCCGGTTTTAAAATTCTTTAAAAAGTTTATGCCAGTAACACAAACTTTGCATGAAGATAAATTCTTTGTAAAAATTGATGGCAGACGATTTGCCACTCCCTTGTTTTTAGTTTTAATCCTCATAGAAACCACCGATTTGATTTTTGCTGTTGACAGTATTCCGGCAATTCTCGCAATTACTCAAGATCAGTTTATTGTTTATACATCCAACGTTTTTGCAATACTTGGATTACGTTCCTTATATTTTGCCCTTGCTGGTATTGTTCATCGCTTTTGGCTTTTAAGCTACGGTTTAGCAATCGTACTGGTTTTTGTAGGGATTAAAATGATTTTAATTGACTTTTATAAAATACCTATTGAATGGTCGCTGATATTCATTGCCATCACAATTACAGGGAGTATTTTTCTTTCATTAAAAATTCGAAAACATTAATTTTATCTGAAAATGAAAAAGATAACCACAAATGAACTAATCGAAAAAATTGAGGAAATCAGGGCTTGTATCATTCATAACCGGGAACTTTTTCAAACCGAAACTTTTCCTATACATAAAAACTATCAATATGCAGCAAAAAATCTGGTTGACTATTTATCCCTCCGCACTTTCGACTTTAGGATAAAGCAGGCCAACCTTTCGTTTTTAGGCTTATCTTCTTTCGCAAATGCCGAAAGATATGTACTTACAAACATCGATAATATTTTATATCAGCTTAGAACCATTCAGGGTTGCGATGTACAAGGGTTGTTGAACCCTGAGAAAAGTATCTGGAACTTTTTCACCACACTTGAGTTGCTTAATAAAAATACGAACAAGCTTTTTGGAGAGGGTAACAACCAAATAGGCACCCGAATTATGGTTACGTTGCCATCTGATTCAGCCGGCGATGTAAAATACATGACTGATTTGTTGATTAGTGGCATGGATATAGCTCGTATTAATTGTAGTCACGACAATCCCAAGATTTGGAAAAGCCTCATAAATGCAATACATAAGGCTGAAAAACAGACCGGAAAAGATTGTAAAATTTACATGGACTTGTCGGGGCCTAAAATTCGCTCTGAAAAAATTCATATACTCAAAAAGAAGAATAAAAAGAAAGCTGAGCTAATATTGCATATTGGCGATCGAATTAAGTTATTTTCTACTGAAGCAGAGTTGAAAGAAGCCGTCGATAATATTACCTCAAAGAAAACATTTGCAGGATTTGTTTCAATGAACATTCCAAATATTGTAGGAAGTATTGAAGTTGGAAACCATATTTGGTTTGACGATGGGAAAATAGGAGGCGTAATTGAGGAAACTTTTGAGAAATTTGCTACAGTTCTTATTACCAAAGCTAGGGTTAAAGGAACAAAACTCAAAAAAGAAAAAGGAATAAACCTGCCCGAAACACAATTGCAATTACCTTCACTTACAGAAGAAGATATCAGCTATTTACCTTTTATTGTAAAACACGCCGATATTGTTGGTTATTCATTTGTAAGAACAGCTTACGATGTGAAGCAACTCATGCAAGCGCTTTCAGAGTTAAATCGCTTGGATATAGGCTTGGTTCTTAAAATTGAAAACAAAGATGCTTTTAACAACCTGCCCGATTTATTGCTTACGGCCATGAAATGGTCAAACATTGGGGTTATGATAGCCAGAGGTGACTTAGCTGTTGAACTTGGAGTTGAGCGTATTTCAGAAGTACAGGAACAAATATTATGGGTATGCGAAGCAGCACATGTACCGGTTATTTGGGCAACCCAAATTCTCGAAAATCTTGCGAAGACAGGTTTGGCTACTCGCGCAGAAATAACAGATGCATCCATGTCGGTGAGAGCCGAATGTGTTATGCTCAATAAAGGCCCTTACATAATGGAAACCATTAGCACGCTTTATAATATTCTTCAACGGATGGAGACACATCAAAACAAAAAAACTGGCACACTTCGGCAGCTTTCTTTTGCAAACAATTTCTTTAAACTTGATGCAGAAAGGTTCTGTTAATTTTGAAATTCTTTTTTATTGCACCTTTTTATTAACCAATTTTATTCTATGAATCTTTTAGATATTTCATTTGGAACTTTTTTCAACGCACATCATATTATTGAATGGGGGGGATTACTTTTAGTTTTAGCAATTGTATATATTGAAACAGGTTTTTTCCTTGGGTTTGTTTTACCTGGCGGCGACTATTTACTATTTGCTGCCGGAATGTTTTGTGGCACCCGTTATTTAGAGTTGCCACTGGTGCTGCTATTACTTTTATTAGTTATAGCGGCATTTATGGGTGATTTTACCGGATATTTCAAAGGAAAATGGTTAGGCGAAAAACTGTTTGTCGATAATAAGTCCCGTTTCTTTAAAAGAGAATACCTTGAACGAGGAAGTAGTTTTTACACCCGTTTTGGAATCTGGGCTTTCATTTTAGGACGTTTTATGCCTATTATCCGCACGTTAGTGCCTATGATTGCAGGTTCTACAAAATTTGAATTCAGGAAGTTCTTACTGTTTAATTTGGGGGGAGCGATTACCTGGGTTTGTACATTAGTACCATTAGGCTACTTCATCGGTAAAGCCTATCCCAATATAATCAATTATTCGATTTACATTCTGTTAATATTTATTTCAATTGCTTCGTTTCCAATGCTAAAAATTATGTTATCAAAAATTAAAAAAAATAAATAGTATAAATAAAGCCAGCATAAAACATGCGGTATAATTAACCAGGATAAACGACCTGCTCAAATATTTATAAGGTCTTTTTGTAATAACAAGATCAGTTGTCCCCCTGTTGTTTTTTTACAAATTACAGTCCGCAAATAAAAGACTTCTTTGCTCAGTGGGTGAAATGTGGATTAATTATTAGTCTGTCTTGCTTTTTGACCAAGGCCCAAAAAACCGTAAACCACCTCTATGTATTTGCCTTTCCCTTTTGGTATTAAATATTTTGCGATAAATATTCCAGTATTGGCAGCTGTTTCTATTACTTCAAGCTTTGTTGACGAGCCATTTCCACTAATGATTTCCACCCAGCCTTTATCGACTTTGTTCCAATCCTGATTCAGGGCAGCTTTCAATTCTATAGTAATGGTTTGGCCTGATCTAGCTTCTGTAATCAGGTATTTATAATCTTCATCAAACAGCTTGATTTGCTGGCTTCCCAATGTGGCAAAAGTAACAGTAGCTTCCCACCCACGGTTGGAAACACACCAGCCTTCGGTAGCATAGGCATTTTTACCAAACACCTGACCGTTGTTCTCTCCAATAATTTTTTCGACCGGTGGGGCAATCGGAAACTGATTATCCAGAGGAGTTCCATCCAAGGTTCCGCGAACCAGCCCCAAGCGGCCATATCCGTTTGGGTGTCCCTGTGGCCAGCCCTCTTCAACCCCCTCCCAGAAAGCCCCAATTTTAATCCGCTCGTCGCTTTTGTTACTTAAATGCGCACCCACGGGATTCAACCCAAACACAAAATCAACCTGAGCCCAACCCAGACTTCGTAAGGCCGGATCATTTAACAAATGTGCCACTGCAAACATAGATCCCCCCAAAGCCGGAGCGCCACCTAATTCTTTTGTTTTAGGATGAGCCCATTCCGTTTCGCTGTGCATGCGGTATTTCCAGATATTATTGGTTTTTTGTTTTATGTGAGATGACCATGCGGCCAGCTTTTCACGCGAACCAACAGGCGCTTCATCAGGTGCAACCAATAGGAACCAGGCTAAAGCCTGTGGCGTGATGTGCTCCGCATTCCTGATCCACCACATGTGTCGCGGATTGTTAAAATCCCAGTTGGTAATAATATCCTGCGCACTTTCCTGTGCATATTTCAGGAATTTTCCGGGCTGACCATCTTTCTCGTTTTTCTCGCATAGGTACATAAACAGGTTGCTGAAAACCGACTGGCCAAATGCATTTCCCATTTCATTGAATTCCTGAAAACCGGCATCGACCCATTTGGTGCTATAAGTCCAATAGCGTACCACCTTGTGACGGTCATATTTTTCCCAGTTATCTATACAGGCCTTACGGTATTTCTGGTATTTTTCTTCCGAAAGGTATGGTTTCAGAAACGAGTGGTAAGCGCCACAAACAGCAGCCAACTGATCAAGTGTGTTCCAGAAGTCGTAATTCATGCGGGGCTGACCTTCGTAACCAAGCGAGCCGTGACGGTAACCGGTTGGCCCGTTGTAATCCACATATTTGTAGGCAAATTCGGCGTGCCATAAAAACAAATCAATCAGATCTGCTACATTTTTATCGCCCAACTCAGTTTTCCAATTGTCGTACAAAGCCGGATTGCTGGCATATTGCAACACTTCAAAAATGGTTTCAAGTCCATAGGCGCCACCATCACGCGAAGGGCCGCCACCGTATACTTTAGACATCTCGTATTTGTCCAGATCATCGTAACCGCGAACATCCACAAAAAAATCGTAGGCCAGTTTCGAAGACACTTTTTCCAACAAATGGTCGGCAATCCAGAAGGGTTTCGACTGACCATATCCATCCACTTCAACCACATATTCATCACCGGCAGTAATCGGGTTCAACTCAGTAAACCAACCTTGCTGGTTCAGTGTTTTCCCTTCAAAAACAGTATGACTGGTTTTGGCATTTACAATTTTAAAGGAAGTATTGTCGGGAGTACCATAGCAAACAAAACGTTTTGATTCGCCCAAATTGTATCCGGCCTGATTGACAAAAGGCGGCAACGTTACTTTTGTAGATGGTGCTTGACCAACTACCCGAAAGGCAAATAAAAGAATTAGAAAAGACAAGCTTTGCTTCATAAGTATTAAATTTTTAGAGGATTATTATTGCAACATCTATTCGATAACTTTACCGGCCACAGTATTTTTTTCCACCTTTATTCTTTACCTGGATCTGCGATTCATATTCCATCTTGTTTTCAGTCAATTTAACAGTAGTAGTAATTTTGTTTCCTGAAACAGAAATGGCAGCCTGATGGGCATCTTTCAACCGGATTTTCCCTGAAATCATGCCTTTTTTACTGGCAGTTAGGTGTAAAACCATCACTTTATCCGGATAACTGGCAAAGCATTCTCGTTGGTAATTTACGTCGTTGGATTTGAAACTGACCTGATGAATTCCATCATTCAAATTCAGCTCGCGGGTGTAACTTTCCTCTTTTACTCCGGGAAAATTAAGATAAACATCGCCAAAAGGCTGGTAAAATCCAACAGTTTTGGTGGTTCCGGTAATGAGGCTTTCATCGTTGAACTGAATATGCTCCTGCACTACCCCACCGAAAATCATTCCGCCTACACTCCCATCTCCGATTGGCAAAACTTCGAGCCATTTCGCGATTGGTTGAGCGAACCAAATCTTTAAATTCATTTCCTGGCCTAACACATATCCGGTATTGAAGAGAAAGGGAGCAGTTGAAAATAACAGATTTCTCATGATCTGTGGTTTTTGAAATTTATTTCTCCTTGTAAATTACCGGTAAAGCCACCGAATACGAATCCTCTTTGCCTTTTAGTTTTGCGGCCAAAAACAGAGCGGTAACCTTTCCATTTTCCAAATAAACCTTGGGCATTTCGAACCGGTCAAAATCCATATGCTCGCCATCCTTGAATGTAATGCTGAATTTTTGCACCAAAGAGTTAGGCGATAGTGTCCAGTCGAGACCATTGGCTGATTCGAACAGCAAAAGGGCAATACCGTGATGGGTAATCATATCCCCATGGTCTTTTGCAATACAATAATACTTTCCATCCTGGAACCATTCCACATGGTCGTCTATGGGGAAGTCGGATTTAGGCGAGGTAATAAATGGCTTGTCGTAATCTGTAAATGGGCCCAGCGGTGAATCGGAAAGCGAAATGTAATGTTTTACTGCACCACCTTTGTAGCCTTCTTTTTCCATCACCGATTTGTAGGCCAGCGAGAATTTGCCATCGGGTCGCTGAAATACCGTTGGAACTCCGGTAGTGCGGCGTCCCGGAGTAATGCCGATCAATGGTTTGTCAAATCGTATCCATGGGCCATATGGACTTTCAGCTACCGCAATACCTATCCGCTGATTATTACGGTTTATCCACCACTCGGGATGATTCATTCGCGGCTTTACCGTATCCGCAGTGGTTTTCCAATATCCGCCGCCCTTGTTGGCTGTGTAATACAAATAATATTTCCCGTTGTACCTGACCACATGCGGATTGTGGGTCATTTCACCATCCCAGTATTGATTTCCACGGGCAGGCAAACAAACATCAGAAAAGTGATAAGGTCCAAACAAGTTGTTGGAAACAGCATGTGCAACTTCGGAATGGGTTACCCATGCATCAAAACCACGAGATATAGGCCACCTCGAAAAGAACATGTGATATTTTCCGTCATCGCCCCTCACCACGCCATTGCACCAAACATTATACCCCTCCATCGAAAAAATATGTTTTTCTGGGTTTTCAGGAATAAGTTTGGTAAAATCCAAAGAGGTTTGTTGAGCCTCCATATGGCATCCTGATGCAATAAAAATGAATATTAATGCAAATTTTGCTCTCATATAATCTATATTTCTCCTTTCTTAAATTCATAAACACCCCCCGATGAAGTAACAAATTCAACCATTTGGGTTGGTTTCATGGTTAGTTTATTTAGCTTCGCTTTTTTCGAAATGAGCGGTTGAGCAGTGATCGGACTTGCAAAAAATGGATTCGGGTTTTCGCCGTTTGCCGGTTTCAGTTTTATGTCTGAAGTTGAAACCAGCCCACCCGCCAGTCGCAAGCGGCAACTTCCGCCCAATGACGATTTTATCACCAGGCTGGTAAGTTCTCCATTCTTCCATTCCATGGAAACTTCGAAACCACCGGCAGTTTTTAACCCGCTAACACTACCGTTTTTCCAAACATCAGGTAATGCAGGCAACAAATGAATCGCACCATCGTGACTTTGAAGCAACATTTCGGCAATGCCGGCTGTACAGCCAAAGTTACCATCAATCTGGAAAGGCGGACAAACGTCGAACAGGTTGGGGTAAGTTCCGCCGTTTTCGTTATAGCCACCCGTGTTCTGATCTTTGGGCTCAATCAGCTTTATCTGATCAGTAAGCAGTTTATAAGCATGGTTTCCATCTTGAAAACGTGCCCATAGGTTTATTTTCCAGCCCATCGACCAGCCTGTGGATGCATCGCCTCGGTAAATGAGCGAAGTACGAGCCGCATCGAACAATTCGGGTGTGCGGTAAGGAGAGATTTGGTTTCCGGGGTAAATACCATACAGGTGCGAAACGTGCCGGTGCTGATCCTTAGGGTTATCCCAATCGTGCATCCATTCCTGAAGCTGTCCGTGTTGACCAATTTGCATGGGCGGCAATCTCTTAACCAGGGCTTTTAATGCAACTGCAAAATCACCATCGGTTTTTAAAATTCCTGCAGCTTTTATGGTGTTATTGAAAAGGTCGCTTACCAAAAGGTTATCGAGTGTTGTTCCGGCTGCAATACAAACCCATTTATTATGAATACTATATGGCGCGTTTTCGGGAGAGATGGAAGGGCTAACCACCAGCCATTTATGTTCTGGCTCCTCAACCAAAAAATCCTGGAAAAACATGGCTGCGCCCTTCATAACAGGGTAAACTGATTTCAGGTATTCCTTATCGCCGTTGAACTCATATTTTTCCCACAGGTGCTGGCACAGCCATGCTGCGCCTGTAGGCCACATACCAGGAGCACCGTCGATGGCGCCGTTGAAACGCCATATGTCGGTATTATGATGGAGTACCCACCCATCGGCACCATACATGGCGCGGGCAGTTTGTTTTCCGGTTTCCGAAAGTTCCTTCAGCATTTGTACCAAAGGTTCATTGGTTTCACTCAAATTGGTAATTTCCGAAGGCCAGTAGTTCATTTCGGTATTAATATTCACGGTATATTTGCTGTCCCATGCGGGAAATAGGAGGTCGGTCCAGATACCCTGCAAATTGGCAGGCTGGCCTCCCGGCTGAGAGGAACAGATAAGCAAATACCTCCCAAATTGAAAATATAAAGCAGCCAAATGGGGATCGTTGGCTTTGGCAAACTCTTTAATCCTAATGTTAGTCGGTTTTCTAACAGAATCGGTGACTCCAAGGTTAAGTTTCACCCTTGAAAACATGCTACGATACTTATCAATATGATTATCCAAAGCTTCGGCGTAAGGTTTATCGCCTGCAGCTGTTATATAATCCATTGCCCTTTTTCCGGCATCGGCCGAGATATCCTGATAATTTTTGAAGTTAGTTGCTACAGATACATAGATAGTGACCGCATTAGCCCTGCTGACTGACAGAGAAAAATCGTCAGCCTCCATACTCCCCCCTTCGGGTACAACCTTAACAAGGGTACAAAACTTAACTTTACCGGGAACACCTTCATGACTGCTTGTAATACCATTCATGGTGAGCACATCTTTCCCATTGGTGGAAATTTCAACAACCGAAGGCCGATCGGCTGAAGCCGAAAAACTTACTTTCCCGGGTTTATCAGCAGTGATGCGAATAATCGTTACCTGATCGGTAAAAGAAGTAAAGACCTCCCGTTTAAAACCAATGCCTCCAACTCTGTAAGTAGTGATAGCAACAGCTCTGTCGAGATCGAGATCCCTATAATAATCAGTAAAGTTCTCGTGACCCGGAAATGATAAATACAAATTTCCAACTGTCTGATAAGACATGCCATGTGCACCCTTTGTAATCATTTTCTCCTTGGCGAGGTTTTCGGCTTCAACATATTTACCTTCAAAAATCAGCTTGCGAATCTCAGGCAATGCCTGCAACATTTCGGGGTTGTCGTTCCGGTAAGGGCTTCCCGCCCAAACGGTATTCTCGTTAAGCTGAATACGTTCACGGTAAGGGTTACCAAATACCATGGCTCCTAACCGTCCGTTTCCCAATGGCAACGCCTCCATCCAGAACTGTGCGGGTTGGTTATACCACAGTTTCAAATTATTATCTTTTACACGCGGCTGGGCACCAACCCATGAAATGGTTATCAATAAAAAACTTATGTTGAGAATTATTTTTTTAAACATCGGTTTAGTGTAATAGTTAGTTTTTAGAATTCCCCAGAGGCACAGCCACATTAAAGCTCATCGACTCTTTGCTGTCGGCACGGGTGGCGCCAAACAAATACAAAGGCTTCCCTTTTTCGAGATACAGGCAGGGACGTTCCAGTTTGGAAGCACTCTTTTCTTTATTCTCCCACATAAAAGTACTTCCCACGACTTTAGGATGAGCTGCCGGTTGCCAGTCGGTTCCGTTTTTAGAAGTCATCAAAGCCCATGCACCACTGTCGCCTGTAAATTTTCCGACCACATCGCGTACAATGGCGAGATATGTTCCTTTCTGAAACCATACAAAAGGATCTTCGGCCACCATCCATTCCTTACCTCCATCGTTAGCTTCAAAAATTGGTTTGTTATTCTTCACAAAAGGGCCAAATGGCGAGTCAGAAAATGCTACTCCAAACCGAACCTGTCCTCCATTAATCTTTCCGTTTTTACAAACCTGTTTGTATAAAAGAATTACCCGGCCTTTGTTGTCGAAAGCGGCCGCCGGATTCGATACCATCAGGGCATCGTAGGTTGTTGAGTCGGGACTGACATTCAGCACAGGATGGTCGAGCCGTTTCCATTCCCCGTCAGGATTATCGGCCACAGCCACACCTATACGCTGACTGTTGCGGTAGTGCCACCAGTTTCCACTGTAAGCCTCGCCTTTCTTTAAGGGTGCGTTGGAACTTGTACCCATGTAGTAGAGGTAATATTTCCCTTTATGACTTATTACTGCGGGATTGTGGGTAGCCGATCCATCCCAGAATTGTGTTCCCCGGGCCGGCAAAGCTACCTTTAAATGTTTATAGGGTCCGCCGGGTTTATCCGACATTGCCACCGCTATTTCGGAAGTAACCGGCCATGAGTTGAAACCATCGGTCAATGGCCATCGCGAATAAAGCATATAAAATTTCCCGTCCTTCCCTTGTGTTACCGAGCCACACCAGACATAATAGCCAGGATCGGTAAATTTATTTACATGAGGCACCGGTTGCACCATAGCCGATAGATCCAGGTTTTCTGACCAGTCGTTTTTCTGATCTTCGCAAATTATTGTAATCCAAATAAAAGTTAACAGCAAAATAAATCGCATTTTATTTCTCCTCATCCTTTAAAATTCATTTCTGATAGTAGCATACACACCATAAGACTGACCGGTAACCTGGTAAAATGGAAGCAGTTTATAGGTTTCTCCGTTATTCTTCAGTTGAAAAATCCACTCCTTATCTTTTGAAATATTTTGCAGAACAGTTTCTTGATTACCTTTCAGGATAATCTCCTGATTTGTAATAAAAGCAAGCATTACCGGACCATAAAAACATGCAAATACATTGGGATTATCGGGCATGCTTTTCAGATGGAATTTATACGAAAACACAAGTTCAACCACATCGCCATTTGTCCATTCGCGGTTAAGTGTCAAGAACGACAAAGGTTTAATTTGTTCATTCACAGGTTTGCCATTCACCAGAACCTTTGTTCCACAGGTTGCCCAGGCAGGGATAAGCAGATGAAGAGAAAAAGCAATTTTTTTGCGGCACGATATTTTAATTGTAGTTTTTGGCTCTTCCGGAAAATTTGTGGTTTGGTTGAGTACAATTCCCTTTTCGCTCCAATTGAGCTCAGACGGGATAAAAAGATTGACCCAAACATTGGTATCGTTGTGAAAGTAAATATTGGTATTCAACCTGGCAAAGGCCTCAACACCGGATCCATTGCAGCAACGGAAATCATTTTCCTTGAGAAACAATTTTGTGCGAGGAGAACCTAAGGGAAGATGGTATACAACCCTTCCATTATCAATATTCTGTATGGGCAATACTGCATTGAAGAATGTGTTGAAATATGCATCGGCATAAACAGGAGATGCGGTCCAGCGAAACAGGTCAGCCGACAGTTTCTGGGTGTTATGCGTTACACACGACTCCGCAATTTCGCCCGTGAGGGTTGCGCTTAAATGGCCGGCCATACCCCAGTGTTCGGCAATCCGTGAGGTTGGAGTTACTGCAATTGGCCTCGGACCGCTACTCGATCCGTTGGCATAGCAATGGTGAAAAAGAAGCATTTCCCAGAAGTTTTTAACAGCCTCGCAATAATAGTTGTCGTGCGTATTTTCAAACCTTCGGGCATAGCCATTTAAAAGGGCAATGTGCGTATTGGAATGTAAACCCGACAAAATATCTTTTCCTTCTTTCAGCGGCTCACTCAACCACTTGCGGTCGAATACCGAAGCCAGTTTCAGATGCGCCGGATCCTTGGTAACAGCGTACAAATTATGAAGTACCTCATTCATTCCTCCAGCCTCGTTGGAAGGGTTGGCCTGAGCCGTAAATAAAATTTTCTCGATTTCGTGTTCGGTCAGCTTTTCCATTCTTATCCTTACATAATCCGCCATGAGGATTGCCATGTTCAAAGCTTTTTTATTCCCGGTCAATACGCACACATCCAGCAGTCCCTGCATAATTTTGTGGTAAGTATAATAAGGAGCCCACACATCACCGTACTTTCTTTCAAGCGTATCAAAGTCCGACGCAGGAAAAGCGCTCAGGTATTTTCCACCCAGTTTCTGCTGACATTCCGAGAGAGCGTCAATCATGTAATCGATTCTTTCTCTTAATGCAGGATCGTTATATCTATCGATAAGTAGGGCACAAGCTGAAAGATAATGACCCGTAAAATGGCCTCTCAGTCCACATTGTGAACTTTCCCAACCTTCGAGCGGCTGAGCTGTTGAGGGAATACCGGCGTTGACTCTGAAATTATGCAAAAGCCTCTCAGGATCGAGTTGATAAAGGTAAGCTGTATTCAAGTTTTCGCGATCCTTAATCCAGGAGTCGCTGATTTTCACTTCCCCACTTTTAAAAGGTGAAACACGGGACTGGGCCAGTCCGTTCATATGATTCAAAAATATGAGAACTGGTAAAAGAATAAGTAGTTTTCTGGTAGTCATATTTGATATTATTACAGCTTCAGTCTATTGCAGGTGAGTAAAAATAATGACCAGAGAAGCCATTTTGGCTTAAACCATTTGATTTATTGCCGGAAACGATTTCAGAAACGTTTCCAAAATACGGAAACGTTTTCTGAAATAAATATCACTATTCAGCCCTGAAAAGAATTAGTTCATTCAATGCCGGAGCTTCTTTTTCGTTTTGAATCAGCACTTTAAATTTCTGAGCCGTTACAGCCTGAAAGTTCGTTGTTATTCCAGTACCATTGGTTTCTGTTTTTAAAATGCTTTTCCAATTTGCACCCTCAAGATATTGCAATTCAATTTTCTGACTGCGTCCATCCCATGGATGCCATGGTTCAACCATGGAGAGGGTTTGAACGGCAGTCGGCTTTCCAAGATCAATTTCCAGTGTAGCCAATTTTTCGCCTTTAGCAGCTTGCCACCTGTTTTTTGGATCACCGTCGTTGATGCTGGCAGCATTGGCATTTTCCGCTGCCGGGCCTGCAATTACTTTTGCTCCTTGTGAAGGTACTGGCAGAACAGCAGGTTCACCGGTGAATTCCACAGCCACAACCGAGGCTATTTTATCGGGAGCATAAGAAGGCAGCTGAATTACAGATTTATCATTACCGGGAGTGACCTTAAAAATGTTTTTCCTGTCGGCAAGTAAATAAGCTTTGGTTACTTTGTTGCCAAAAGGCACATTTAACTTTCCGTCGGCAGGCCAGTTGAATACGTGCAGGTACAGAGTTTGTCCCTTGCGTGTTGCTCTTCCCCACGAAAGATAAGGAAACGGGCTGGCTTGTGTTCCATAAATGGCTTCATCATTAACTTTTAACCAATCGCCCATTTCGCGAAGGTTTTGCTGGCACACTTCAGGAATTATTCCATATTGATTCGGACCAACATTCAGCAAAAAATTTCCTCCTTTGCTCACAATGTCTATCAACTTTTGCAACAGATCGGTGGTGCTTTTCCAGCGGTCGTCGTATGCATTGTAGCCCCAATGTCCGTTCATGGTCATGCAAACCTCCCAGTTTCGACCGGGGAAACCAGTTGCCGGCACAAACTGCTCCGGAGTTTCAAGGTCACCACCCATTCCTGCACCTAGGCGGTTGTTTGTAATCAGGTTAGGATAGGGTTTAGTCAGTTCAGCCAATTTGATAGTCATTTCCCTGGTCATGTTGGTTGGGGTGTCCCACCAGAGAATGGCTACATCGCCATAATTTGATAGTATTTCCTTCACCTGCGGAACAGCAATTTCATCAATGTATTTATTCATATCACCTTTGTGGGTTTCGTCCCACTCCACATTTCCGGAAACTGCGCCACCGGGATGATACCAGTCCTGCGCCTGAGAATAGTAAAACCCGAGTTTCATGCCCTGTTTACGGCAGGCATCGGCTAATTCTTTCAGAATGTCGCGCTTGAAAGGTGTGGCATCGACAATGTTGTAAGGATCGGCCTTTGAACCAAACATGGCAAAACCGTCATGGTGTTTCGAGGTGATTACAATGTATTTCTGACCGGCATCTTTGGCCAGTTTTACCCATTCATCGGCATTAAACTTTGTCGGATTGAATTTTTGTGCCAAAGCGCCATATTCAGCCCTCGGGATTTTTGCCGAATGCATGATCCATTCGCCATAGGTAGTAGTTTCGCCCCATTTTCCTGAAGGTACGGAGTAAATTCCCCAATGGATAAACATACCGAATTTGGCATCTTTCCACCATTGCATTTTCGGGTCATTTTGTTTTGAAGTAGCATTACCATCGCCGTTTTGCGCCATTGCATCTGCAACAAATAGGGCGGTAATGCAAATAAGAATTAGTTTTCTTATGATCATAGGTTTAGTCTTTGAGAATAAATTTAGATTCAGATTTATCAAATTGGTTATCAATTGCTCTATTAATTTCCGGAAACGTTTTCGGAAACGTTTTTATTTTCGGAAACGTTTCCAAAAACTGACGGATTTAAAAATTTTGCACTAAAAGTGTGCACGGTGGTCCGGCCAAAACGGTGCCCGAATTACAATGGTCTTGCTCATGTGGTCATGCTTTGCCAGACAACTTTCGGTTATTTCCTTAACCTTATTTTTAATCCAGATGAAAAACTTCTTCCATATTGGCCCACCACTCTCCTTCTGCACGATTTTCAACAGGTCGTTGCATCGGTTTCATAATGTTCCACCATTCCTGAGTTTTTGGATCGGCAGCCATTCTGGCCATGTCGCCTGCAAAATCGTCACCGGTATATTCGAAGTAGGCAAATAACAGACTGTTTTTGTGAAAGATTGAATAGTTGGTGATATTACAAGCTGAAATCATTTCCAAAATTTCGGGCCAAACGGAAACATGATATTCTTTGTATTTCTCAAAATTTTCCGGGTCAACTCCTATAATTTGTCCGAATCGTTTCATTTTATGTGTTTTATTAAGTTACTGGTTTGTTTTGCTAGCAGCTGGACGCTAGAAACTAGCCGCTGGCAAAAAAGAGATGCACTAAATCAGAGTAGTACAATCTCATAAATACCGGGAGTCTTGCTGAATTCTTTCAGCACCAGACGAACCTTCTGAGCAGTGGTTTTCGGAAGTTTAATTTCTACCTTTCCACCGATAGTAGTTCCTTTGGCCAGGATTTTCCATTTGTCGCCAACCAGAGCCTGAAACTCAAAAGCTTTAACAGCTGTTCCTCTTTCGTAAAGAATTGCCTGTGATATTTTTTCTGGTTTGCCTAAATCAACTTCAACCCAAGGGGTCAGATCTTTTACCTCTGGTTCCCAAAATGAGCCAGACCAATCTCCATTTGTAACAGCATTCAATTCGACCCATTGATGATTTGACCAATGACCTTTTGGATTCGAAGAAGCGGTTAAGGCTTTGTTGTAAGACAGTGAATTTGAACTGATTTCCAAAGGTTCAATGTTCATCACGCTGCCTGAAAACTCAAGTTCAACAATGGTATTGACCGATTGCAATTCCTCTTTGGGAAGTTCGATGGTGTAAACTTTACCCAGCTTGGTCAACTTTACTTTTCCGCCATGGGCAAGGCGACAGCTTTTTATTTCTATTCCCAGATCTGGAATTGTAATTTTTGGAGTTGTTCCAATCCACTTCAGGATATGCAGATAAATTGTATTTCCCTTTCGGGTGCTCACGCCCCAATCGGCAGGTTTAAACGGGCCACCCCGGGTTTCGTAAATGGTGTAACCATACTTCTGAAGCCATTGTCCCATCTCTTTCAATCGTTCCACCTGAAGCGGTTCGATTGTTCCATCCGGTTTTGGACCCACATTAAATAACAGGTTGCCATCGCCACCGGCTGATCGAACCAAGGTTTGCAAACACTGCTCCAGCGATTTTACATTGTCGTTTGGTTTCCAGGCCCACTGGTCTGCAATGGTCATGCAGGTTTCCCATGGACGGATATTCTGAAATCCACCAACACGTTGTTCGGGGCAGTCAAAATCACCTTTAGCTCCGGTGCGGTCATTGATGATTATATCTGGCTGAATCTGATGCGCAAAGTCAATTACTCCTTGTCCGCGAACGGCATCAAATTTCTGGGGAACATCAAACCATAGAACATAAAGTGGTCCGTAGTTAATCAGAAGTTCGGCAACCTGTTTTTTGAGGTAAGTGGTATAAGCTTCCAGATCGCTTTTTTCGCGGGTTACACTGCCACCCGGGCTTGTTAGGGGAAAATCGGGATGATGCCAATCGCAGGTTGAATAATAGGTGCCGAATTGAATGCCATGCTTTTTGCATGCCTCGGCCAGTTCTTTCACTACATCGCGTTTAAGTGGTGAATTCATCACATTAAAATCCGTCTGACGAGTATTCCACAAACAAAATCCATCGTGATGTTTGGTTGTCAGGATGATGTATTTCATTCCGGCAGCTTTGGCTACACTCACCCAATCATTGGCATTAAAATTCTTGGCATCGAATTGTTTGTAAAGATTGTCGTACTCCTCCACCGGAATTTCGCGACCTCGCGACCAACCAATTTCTGTTCCTTTGAGGGAAACTGGGCCCCAATGGATAAACATCCCGAAACGGGCATCTTTCCACTCTTCCATCTTCTTTTCGTTGCCAACCGGTTTCTTTTCGGCAACAACCGTTTGCGAAAATAATTTTGTTGACCAGCCTGACAGCAAAAGGAAATTCAACACAACTATACTTATATTCTTCTTCATCTCGTTTTTTGATTAGGTTATTGCAGATGTATTTTGTTCGATCTTTTATTGAATTCCTTCACCGCATCGTACATCGCAACAATATTCTCCGGCGGAACATCAGGCAGAATGTTGTGCACTGTGTTGAATACAAATCCACCACCCTTCGAGAAAATTTCCAAACGCTCGAAAACCTGCTCGCGAATCTGCTGAGTGCTGCCAACGTTGAGGGTTCCAACTGTTTCGATTCCGCCACCCCAAAAGGTACAGTCTTGTCCAAATTCCTTCTTCAGAAAATCGGGTGCCATTTTCCAGGAATTCGTCTGTACCGGGTTAAAAATCTCTATTCCAGCATCAATTAAATCTGGCATCAGCAATGAGATGGAACCACACGAATGAATATAGGTATGCATTTTACTATGCGATTTCACATAGTCGCACAGCATTTTATGCCGTGGTTTAAACAAGGTTTTGTAGGTATCAACATCCATAAACGGGCCTGAACTCATGCCTAGGTCGTCGCCAAAACGGATGATATCGACAATATCGCCAACTGCTTTGCACACTTTATCGAGTGTGGCCAGGTGGCGGATCATCAACTGATCGAGTAATTTTTCGACATTATCCGGATCGCACATCAGATCCATCAGAAAGTTGTCCATCCGGCGAAGAAAAGTTCCCCATTCAAACAGGTTACAGCCGCAAACCACCAGCAACGCTTTATCGGTAGTGGCGCGCAGTTTCAATGTATTTTCGCGCAGTTTTTGCCAGAAGTCTGATTCTGCGGCATGATCCCAGGGGCTGTGTGCATCGCGTGCCCACATAATCCGACCCATTTCTGTATCCAGATTTTCGTATGAATCGGGAAACCCATCAACATACGGAAAATAAGTCTGATCAAAGAAAGTTGCTCCAATCGGCATCCGGGAAAGCATCCGTTTGCCATCATCATCATAGGTTTGATAAGAACCATCTTCCATTCTTGTTGGTTTGAACCACTTGGGGTAAAAGGCAGCTCCGCCATTGGCCATTGTAACCGGACTCCAATCGGAGGGCTGGTTGTTAAATGTGCGACCAATATCCAGCACATCAACTCCAAACTGATCCAGGACAGCCAGATCAGGCTGAGCTAATTGCTGAACAACATCGTAAATCTGAACTGGCAATTCGGGCCGGCCAATATGTTTTACCAAATTACCATAAGCGATGGCCGAAATTCCCGAACTTGGGGTAGCGCTTAAATCGATTGGAACACGATCTGGTTCCTTGTGGTTAATAGCCGATAAAATCCGTTCTCTTGAAGTCATATAAATTAGTTTAAAGTTTCAGATTAAAATTGTTGCGGGTTGCGGGATGCAGGTTTAAAACAAACACGAAACCCGGAACACGTAACCCATTTATTCCTATCCACTAATGCCTATTAAAAACGATGCTGTAATCAACACCGCCAATCCTAACCAAACCAATCCTTTGATTTTAAATTCAATCCCTTTCCACTCGCCGCGAAAAAATCCCCAAACGGTTGCGCAGACAATGGTAAGCGACATCAGGATTCCCCAGGCTACAAAAGAAAATTCGCCCAGTTTGCTGGTTCCCATTCCGTAAAAAATGTAGTTGATAAACCACAAAAAGCTGGCAAAAGCACACAGGATATAATTGCTAATTAATCTTTTCGATTCGCCTTTATAATAATCTCCTAGCGAGTTATTTTTTATGCCCATGAATAAACACCAAATCAAGGTTGAAAGTAAAGAGCCGGCAAAAAAGAGTACAAACACAGGGCATTTAGCAAACAGTTCGGGCGTACCAGTATTAATAGCCTCTTCGACAATCATTTTACCTTGCTCAAAACCAAGCGACATTGACGAACCTGTAACGCCTACAAACATTGCAGCAACAAGGCCTTTGCGCAAATCAAAATCGGTGTTCGCTTTCACACCTTTCAAACTTTCGAGCTTGCGGCTTTTTAAAATACCAGCATAAGCGGTAATACCAATACCTATGCACGAAAGTACAAGTCCGGAAATGAGCAGAATACCGCCGTTTCCCTCAAACATCCTGCTCAAACGTCCGTCGATCATAGGGGGTAAAAGGGTTCCGATTACCATCATTAAACCTAACGAAATGCAAAATCCCATAGCCACACCCAAGTACCGCAAGGATAAACCAAATGTTAGGTTTGCCAGGCCATATACAGCACCCAGAATAAAAATTAGCCACAAGTTCCCCGATGGAATTGTTTTGTAAATCTCTAAAAAATTAGGAGCAACTATCAGGCAAATTAATACGGGTACAATAAGATAGGCAAAAACGCTAAAAGTTAACCACGAGTTTTCCCATTTCCATTTGGTAACTTTATCAAAAGGTATACTGAAACTGCCCGACGAAAATGCACCAATAGCAATAATCAAAATTCCAAGTAGAATACTTGCGTTCATAGTTTTATAGGGGTATTTAGTTAGCTGAAAGTCAGATTCCGGAATTCTAATAAATTTATTTGAATACCCTAACAAACTTACCGAATAGGAATAACTCTAACTTGAACATTTCAGACATTTTGTTGCACGATTGCGAGAATTGAATCTTTCTATAATTTTCATACTTTTGAAAGATATAAAAGTAAACTTCTCATTTTATGATCTATGTATTCTGAGCAAATTATCGAATCGCTTACGTTTCATCTTCGAAATACTACATTATTGAGCTTTAACTCCGATTCAGAATACCAGGATATCATCAGTCCTTTTACACGAGTATACCTTATTACTGAAGGGCATGGCACGCTGATTATTGGAAACCATAAAATATCCCTTGAAGCAGGGCATCTTTATTTGATCCCAAGTTATACTTCTTGCAGCTATCATTTTGGAGTCGGATTATCTCACTACTACATCCATTTTAGCATCGAGCATGCTAATGGATTGAGTCCATTCAATCTCTATTCGATCAAAAATAAAATCGAAGCGAAGGAGCTTGACTGCATATTATTCCAAAGAATAGTACAAATCAATCCTGACATAAAATTACCCCACCATCACCCAAGGGTATACCAGACAAAATTATGGCTAAACAAGAAAGTTAATTTTCATTCGATCAATCAACATTTGGAAACTATTGGAATTTTAAAACAGCTATTCTCCCGCTTTTTTGAATCAGACCAGAGCCACACAATAACCAGCATGTTGAAATACAATATACAGCCTGTTTTAGTCTATATCCAAAATAATTTACAGCATGACATTCGGGTAAATGAACTTGCAGGTATGGCTTGTTTATCAAAAGATCATTTTTCGAAAGTTTTTAAATCGATTACCGGGATGGCTCCTTGCGATTACGTTATCCGGAAACGAATTGAAAGGGCTCAGTTTTTGCTGCTCACTGCCGAATTAAGCCAAAAAGAAATCATTGAGCAAACCGGATTTAAAAGTGCTTCCTATTTTTCCCGTATATTCAAAAAAATCACTACTTATACTCCTGAGAGATACCGAAAACAAATGGGTTAAATACTGCCATTCTTTAAAAGAACGCGGTTATTCGCATCTGATCACAATTTTTCAATCATATTATGACCAAAATTAGGCCGATTTATTCAGCTTTTTAGAAACATGATAGTGGACGAATTTGAACCGTACCGAATCTAAATTAGGCATATTTCATTTCAATTTCATAACCGTTATTCCCAATAAGCCAACCACCACTTCCTGCGACAATGTTTCGAGCGTAACGCTCTCCAATACAACCCCTTTACGCATTTTAAGGTTTAACAGCATGGCCCGGCAGTTTTCTCCCAACCTCACTGTTTCTGGCAATTTGACTGGGAGGCAAAATCGGTCCATTTCCGAAGTATAATCGGTTCGGCTGCTTTGTCCGGGAGCAGTAGCGTGCGAATCAATAGTACTTAAATTCCAGTAATTTTTTGGAGGAATGAGTTCCAGAGAATCGGTAAAACCATCAGCGTAGTTCAGCCGGATTATCGCATTCGCTATCTGACACTGCATCACATTAGTGGAGCCTGAAACAAGAAACCAAACTGCATCACCCGATTTATTTATGGGGAAGTCGATTTTATTTGGGTAGTTATCCCACATCGAAGTAAAAGCAATATTTTTTTCGCCCAAATTCCAATTAAACGGCACGCCCTGTGGGGTATTCAACCTGTTTGATTCGTCGAGCATGACTTTCACCTGATCGGTTTTAATTTCCGGCGGTAAACTTTTCCAGTGCCAGAATGTCCAGGGCGAATAACCATCGGTTCCCAGGCGTGTTGAAACCGTATTAGGTCGGGGCGACAGATATTTTTGTTTATAGATGGTTGTGACATCAGCATTTAGTTGGCTGTTAATGTCAATGTTTTCGAAAACCGCATTTGTCGGAATTTTCTCCATATACCTGTCTGCTTCTCTGGCATCGCCTGCCGGATCGTTTATTTTGATGCGAAACACTCTCATTTGAGGGTTTTTGCCCACCTTAACTTCAGCTAAAACAGTATGAAAACCTTTGTTACCAGTTATTTTTGCGGAAAGATCGCCCTTTTCAATTTTCTCTGAATCGAGAATTCCCTGAGGGTCTTTAATCCGAATGATTTGAGCATCACTGGCAATTATTTTCAGCTCATCTCCCAAATTACCTTCGAATGTTTCAGGAGCAAAATAGGGTAGTGAAGTTCCCGTTTCGATAGCAACCTCTGCTATGGTGGACGAATTCAGGAAAATTTGAACCAAGCTGTTACCGATGCCCGCTATCAGTTTCCACTGCACATTTTTGCCGTTAAGTATTACATTTTTTATTTCGGTGGCTTGAACCGGCAGTAATAATTCCAAATTTGCCGGTTTCGCTAGCATTATAGAGTAATTAACCTTCTTCTGGTTGCGGATAAATGCAATTTTCACATCGGGTACTTCAATGGAAGCTTTATCCCACGCAGATGGAAACTGAGGCGCAATTTTTACCTTTTTGTTCGGGTAATCGGGCTGGTATCCAAAAAGACCCGAAACCAACGTTCGAGCAAACGGATGGATACAATCGCCAAAGTCAATGCCCCCCTGAACACCTCCAAGGTTTCCGGGTGAAATATGATGAAAGGCAGTTCTTAAAAACGTTCCCTTAAAAATATCATAACCATCGTCGGGTAATCCGGCCTGAAAATAGCTCAGCGCCAGATGGTAATTGTCTCCAGGCCATAATTCACGCACCGACCAGATTCCGGGAACCCAGTTCGAAGACCAGACCTGCCGTCCGCCATAAGGCAGGCGGTCGTTCTGCAAAGCCCATTCAGAGTAATATACCGATTCAATTGACTGTTCTTTGGTAACTAAACCAGCATCAACAGGCAAAAAAATACTGTAAAGCCATGGATCGGTATGTAACCTTTCGTGACCGCCCTGCTCGCGGTACGATCCCGCATGCCCTTTTTCGGTAATCCACAGTTTGCTGAAAAAGCCCTTTTTAATTTTCTCGAGCATCTTATTGTGATAGTTTTCAGCCTTTGCATCACCTGCATTTCGTGCTATATCACGTGCTGCAAGATGCCCTCGGTAAGCATAGGAAGATTCTTCAGCACATCCGCCACCATTATACCATTGAGAATCGGTAGGCCAGGTATTGATATAACTTTCGTAAATTCCATCGCCGTCGGGATCGAAACAATCACGAATCCAGATTAAATGCAGTTCGAGAGCTTCACGGAAAAATTCTATCAGTTCAGGATCGGCTGTCCACCGGTATTCTTCCACAATCTGGTCGAAGAATTGTGTTTGCATATCGTAAAATTTCTGATCCTTATCAATTCTTCCGACTCCATAAAACCTTGAATCGGCATGTTGCTCCGTTAGCAAAGAAGCAGGGTCGGCCTTTGCTTCTGTTTTATCCGAAGTTTTGATCTGAAAACCTGTATAAAATGCGGCCTCTGCTTTTACCCGATTGTGCCAGCCATACATGGTTCCGCCAAAAATTGTTCGCCAGCCAGGGAAACGGCTATTCCACTGCATGGTTCCATGCACAAAAACCGGAGGATACCAGGTTCCGTCGATAGCAGCAACCGATGCCCTAGCAACTGCATCCAGATAAGGATCAGGGGTATTTATTTTTAAACGTTCTTCAAAAGCGTCGGTGCGTTTCTTTCCTTCTGCAAAGGCTGCTTCAGGATGAATAAAATTTGAGGTTTCCGGTTGACCCAACGACTTAGACACTTCAAAAGCCCAGTAAACCGGCTTGCCATTTTCAGGAGAAATTTTACCGGCAAGCAATGGCAATTTGGGTTGAACTGTTTGAAACAATCCATCGGCTTCGTTCCAACAGGAGGCGTCGGCAACGAAAGTTTCAGTTGCCATACTGCAACTGCCATTTACACTGAATAATTCTTTGCCATCGTCTTTTTCGTCGGGCAGCCCGAGCCGATAGGTGCCGCCATTAATTTCGACAGAATTGCTTTTGCAATCTTCAGGAACAAAGCCCCGGGAAAGCAGATCAGGTTTTCCCATTACATCGAATTCCCAGGAGAGATTCTGATTCTTGAACCATTTAGCCCCACCAAAAGTCCAGGTGAGCTTATCTCCCGGCTGCATTCCATCTGCTACCACCCGAACAGCCATTCCTGTTGTAAGTGCCATAGGCAAAACCTCAAGTGCTATTCTTATACCTTTAAAACCAACATCAGAAACTTCCCAGGCTGTTTTGCCCGGGCGGTAAAACGAGTTAATCTGCTCACACTGCTGCAACCATTTTAACTTTCCATTCCGTTCAATTGCCAACATAAAAGTCCCAAACAAAAACTGGTCTTTTGCCAACCTTGCGATAGGTTGGTCTCCAGCAAGAATGAAAGCGTTTGTGTTGTTGATGTAAAGTGGGCGATTGTTGTAACGGCCGGTATTATGCCCCGAAATAGCACCATTTTTGATAAAATATGTCGAATTTGACTGTGCCCGAAGATCCAGAGGCACTATATCTGAAAGAATCAGAAAAAGAGTAAAAAATATGATTTGCTTCATTTGCGAATTAATAAGTCATTTATAGTTTTAAAGTCAAAGCTGAACAACCGACATATTAAGTATTTGTACCGGCCCCACCAATCCTGCTGGTTTAAGCGGACTGTCTTTCCGGTAATAATACCAAATGGAGAAGGTTTTACGACCCTGCGAGGGACGTGGCTGGTTTTTGACGAACCAGTCGGGATATGCCAACATAGCACGACCCATTTTTTCACCACGGTCTTTGCCCCACTCGAAATCGGCAGGTTCCTGTTCGTCGCCAATCAGGCGGTTGGCCCAGTTGGTTGTTACGAGAATTTCCAGATTGCTTTCACCTGAAACAAGCAAATCGGTTATGTCTGTCCGATAGGGAGGATACCAAAGCACTCCTGCACTTTTCCCATTAACACGGACTTCGGCTATGTCGTTCATTTCGCCCAAATCGAGAATCGTTCGATCTTTCAGCGAAGCTGCATTCACCGATATTTTTTTGCTGTAAGTTGCTGTTCCAGCGAAATAATTAACCGATTTATTGCTGTGCCTGCTAAAATCGATCAATTCAGGAAATTCCAGTTCAAATTTCTGATCGGTTTTTGGAGCAAAGGTCACCTTCCATGATCCGGAAACTGTAACTGGAGCAAGCGGTTTTACTTCAATTGTTTTTTGCTTTCCTGATACGTAGATTACTTCCAACGATACAGGTTCGGTAGACTGTAATACGGGCAATCCCTTTTTGTCCGACTGAATGTTCCAATTTGTACTCGAATCGTTTACTTCTGCTGAAATCAAATGATCAGCCGTTGAAGCTGCTTTCCTGAAAACCACAAATACCGATTGAATACCATTCAGGTTCAAGCTTACTTTAGTTCTGCCATCCATGACGCTCCAAACCGGAGCATTGGAGATACTGCCATTTTCGGCCTGCCACAATTCGGGTTGTTTTCCTGAAATAAGGAATGAAATGGAAATTGCCTGTGATTTCTCGTTCTGATTCGAAACAAAATAAATATCGGCATCGGCAGAATGACGGTGAGCTATTTTTATGTCGTTTGGAGTGGTTGCTTTTACCACCTGAAAATCGGCGGTTATACCCAATTTCTGAACAGCATCTTCCATTTTGGTGAAGACAAATCCCTTTTTATAACAGTTCGAAGTGCCTGTTCCCCATGCTTCATCCGCTATTTTTTTTAGTTCTGAATCACATTCCGGGTAATTTTTCAGGCTTGGCGATTTTACAGGTTTTGGCGATACTACCGTAGCTCCGGCAGTAACCAATTCCTTTATTTTATTGACCGTTTCGGTCAACATGATGCTGTCGCTGAAAACGATAAAAGGATATATTCTTCCTGATGGCATTCGCAGTTTCCCATTTTCAACTGAAATATTTTGGTTGAGAAAATCGGCTGATGAAATCAAATCTGCAAATCCCTGTAATTTATCCACACACAAATAATCGGTTGGTTGTTCGCCAAATTGCAATAGGACCTGACAGCGAGCCAGGTAGGTAAAAAATGCTTTTCCGGGTTCGAACCATGTTTGGTTGCGGCCAAAGTGTGTTCCCCACCAGCCCATGCCCATTCCGGGTTGATAATGATCGTCAAAAGGTTGATGGACCCAATGGTGCAAAATCATGCGGTTTATTCCCTGTGCAAAAACTTTATCGGCTGAAGACTTCAGAAACGCTGGATCTTCGGTAAATTGGCTCACCTCGGGCCGTCCGGTAAATGCTTCGGCCCCAACCACCGTTTTTCCTGAAGCCCTTGCTGCAGCCGGAACCGCGTTGTTAATACCCCCTCTTCCGGCTGTCCAAAACTCGGCCATCGGAAGATCGGCTAACACCACTCCCTGCGGTGTATTGAAAGGTCCGCCATAAGGTTCAAACTGAAGGTCAAGTTTGGCATCCTTCAGCATTTTCTTTCCAATGTTCCAGCCATTTTCATAAAATAACTGATCGGTCACATCGCGGTAATCCCAGTCAAAACGAGCCGTCTGGTCTGCAGTATTCACGACACGGCGATATTTGCTGTCCTTTTCGGTTCCAACCGTCAGACTAAACGAAGCCAGCCAGGGAATCGGATCGTATCCTTTGCGTTTGATAAATTCTTCACGAAATTCAGTGGTCCAGTTCTGATTTCCGGCTTCGTAACTATCAATCAGCATGTGCTTAAACGATTTTCCCATGTATTCACCCAAATGCTCTTTGAAAAGATCAATCACCGATTTCCAATGAAAAGCACTCTGTTCGGCACTCATTTTATCAGCTTCCAGCACTTTTCCCAAAACATCGTCGGGAACCGGATGTGGCGGCCTTCCGGTTGAAGCATGACCAATGCGGTAAACGATCCATTTCCCGGAAGGAACATTCCATTTCAATCCCTTCCCGGCATCATATTGCGAGGTCAGATTCAGTACTTCAGAAATGGCAATCTGCTTTTTTTCAGCAGGAACTGCCAGCACAACAATGTCTTTATAAAACGAAATTTCCCTTCCTGTTTTTCCCCAGCCTTCATCGGCAATTAGCTTTGGAGCTTTTAGTTTTAAAGTAAGCTCATCTCCTCCGGAAACCAAAGTATCGCTCCAGACGAGGCGCTGCATGCTGCGTTTTTCATCAATCCAGGGGCCTCCGGTGGTTGAATAACCAACTGTGTTGTGAATGCCTATTTCCAGCCCCAGGCGTTGCGCTTCTGATGCTGCAAACCGGATGGCATCCCAGTATGCAGGACTGCGGTATGTCTGCCCCGGCCATGGATTATTTAATGTTGGATAATGAGATTCCTGAACTGCCGAAGCCAGATTAAAAATGGTTGCACCACCAATCCCTTCGGCTTTCATGGCCTCCAAATCTTTGGTAATTCCTTCCTTCGAAAAGTTGGACCCCATCCAGTGCCACCACACAAATGGCTTCACCGAAGCTGGCGGATTCAGGAAACGGGATTCGAGCTGATCCGTTTGTTTTAAAGATGTTTGGGTCAGGGCTGAAATGGGCAAAAACAACAAACTGGCGAAAAGGATGTGGCGAAAGGATTGAGTCATTGAGTTGGCTATAGAAAAAGTTTAGTTTTAATTAATCGGAGAAATAAGTACAGATTCGAGACTGGAGGTTTCCGGATCACCTTCCACCAGAGAAACTTTGATCGTATGTTTTCCGGCTTTTTTAAATTCCAGAATTCCTATCGGATATTTCTGGTATTTCTCGGTTGCGGCCAGTTGATTTTGCACAAGACTTCCTTCGTCGGTCGAAATATTCCAAACCAGTTTGCCTTTTCCCTTGTAATAAAGATCGAGGTAGTAAAAGCCAGGCTGCATAACATTAATCTCCCAGCTCGCTATACTTCCTTCGGCCCATTTGCTGATTTGAGTGACATGTTTCCATTCGCCAAACTTTTCCATCCAACTTATTGATTTACTTTCAGCGCCATTCACATCGGCAAAAACGGTGAGTAAACGAGTGCCTGTATTGGGAGATAAACCTAACATCTGATCAACATCTGCAGGTTCAGGATTGCTTTTAAAGGTCAGCTCAATAACCGAAGCAGGTATATCACCTTGCTGAAAAGGAACATTAAAAATTGTCCAGCCTTGTTTTTGCTCAAATGAGATTTTCTCAGACTTTATACCCTTTAACAAACGGGCTGATAGAATCTCCTTCTTCAGGCCAGGCAGGTACAATTTCCCATCCTGGGGCCACTCAAATACAGAAAGAAACATTGAATTCCCTTTGGTGGTAATATCACCCCACTGCATAGCGTGTCCCCACGGCGAAGCCCCGGCATCATAAACAACCTGTGGGTATTTATTGATCCACTTCCCCGTTTCGAGTAGAAACTGTGCCCCAATTTCAGGTACTTGTCCCTGTCCGTTAGGCCCCACGTTGAAAAGGTAGGTGCCTCCTCGTGCGACAGTTGAAATCAGGCGATTCAGGATATCCTTCGGACTCTTGAAATTGTTGTCGTACCATGCATACGACCACGAATCATTATTCGTATCGCATGTTTCCCATAAGCCTTTAATATTTCTGGGAGGAACCTCCATATCACCTTTACTGGCATAATCGCCCATACCATGCCCAATTCGGCTGCAAAGCATTACATCGGGCTGTAGTTCGCGAACCATTTTTGCCAATTCAACGACCAACTCTTTTTTCATATCTCCAGGTGTATCGAACCACACAAAATCGATATTTCCATAGTTGGTACAAATTTCTTTTACCTGGGGCTTGCACTTTTTGTAGAAATAATCTTCGAAAGTGACAGGCTTTCCATTAGTATATTTGGTTGGACCACCAGTAGCTCCGGGAGTTGTCCAATCCTGATTGTGCGAATAATAAAATCCAAAACCAAGGCCTAATTCATGACAAGCTGCCGACAATTCTTTCATCGGATCGCGGGCGAATGGCGTTGCATCCACAATATTGAACGAGTCGGCTTTGGAATGAAACATAGCAAATCCTTCGTGGTGCTTGCTGGTGATAATGATGTATTTCATTCCGGCATCTTTGGCCAGTTTTGCAATTGCCCTGGCATCGAACTTTGCCGGATTATATTCTTTAGCTATTTTTTTGTAATCGGCGACCGGTATATTCGCCATGTTACGGTTCATAATCCATTCCCCGATCCCATAATAGGTTTTTCCCTGCCATTTTCCTCCCAAATGCGAAAACAAGCCCCAATGGATGAACATCCCGAAATTCCCTTCATCAAACAGTTTTCCGCGACCGGCTCTTAAAGCATCGATGGAGACCGCCGATTCTCCCCACATTTTATCCATACTCTCAGACTTTGTCTTTTCTTCCTGTGCGTAGCCTGTAAAAAATGCTGCAATAAAAAAAAATGTAGTAATTAAATTTTTCATTCAATTTCAGTTAAGTTGTTTTTTTAAGTATTCTTAGTCAATCTTTTCAATTTCCACCCAAAATGGCAGGATGCTTTTGCCACCAATTAAATAGTATGGAATTAATTCACAATCCATTTCGGGAAGGCTAACGTTTTTCATTTCAATAATATCAGTATTTAAATCATTCTTCATCTGATTTATGATCATACTTGTTTCCAAATACATCTGTCCCTTTGCATTGATCGGTTTTATAAATTTAAATCTGAAATTATAGTGTCCTTTTATGATATGGACATTCCATTTTCCGAATATTTCTTCCTGATCCCATAACCCGCGTGTTCCTTCAGCATCATTCCTGTTTAAAATAAGTGGGTTTTCTTTTTTCGATCCAATTAAAATTCGAGGTTGACTGATCATGTTTTCAGACAGAATTAATTGCTTGTAAATGCTATCTAATTCGATTTTCAAGTTTTTTGCGATATCCTTATTTTGGGAAATAATATTGTGTTGTTCATACGGATCTGCTTTTAAATAATACAATTCGAAATCATCGATAGATGCATTGTAATCCGTTTGCCCAACCAATTTGTACCCTGCTTTCTGAATAGCCATACTGTTGTAAAGTTCAGGATATTTCCTCGTCCAGTAGTTAAAAAATGACCTGTTTGACCAATCAACTTTTTCACCTTTTATAAGCGGCACAAGGCTTTTGCCATCGATTTTACGGTCTTCGGGCAAGTTTACATGACAAAACTCCGAAAGAGTAGGCAGAATATCAAGATGAGCTGCCATAGTTTCAATATCCAAATTTTCCATAGTCAGAGCTGGATATTTTAAAAAAAAGGGTACTCTTGTTCCTCCCTGGTACACCGTGCCTTTTTTCCCTCTCATACCTGAAGTATAGCGTAATTGCTGGGGGCCATTGTCGGTCATAAATATGACGATTGTATTTTCTTCAATTCCCAATTCAGTTAACTTTTGAAGAACCTTGCCAACGTTCTCATCAATATTGGTTACCATGCCATATAACTTTCGGGCATCTTCCTTGTCTTGCTCGCTCATTTTCAAATGTAATGGATTGTTTCTTTCAAAATCTACAGACGGATCAATGTCTTTGTACATCTGATAATAACGATTTGGTACCTGCAAGGGATTATGAGGGGCATTAAACGAGAGGTAACAGAAAAATGGGTTGTTCTTATTTTTCTCAATAAATTTGATTGCATTGGCTGTGAAAATGTCAGTGCAATAGCCATTATAGGCTTCTTTTTTTCCGTTGTGCCAGAGAACCGGATCAAAATAACTACTATCTTTCGTATAATACGTTGTTATATCGCCTACTTGTCCCATACCCCCCGAAAGGTGCATTAACGTTTCATCAAAACCCTGATCCATTGGCCGACTTGGATAATTGTCGCCCAAATGCCATTTCCCAAATAAACCGGTTTTATAATCTGCCTGTTTGAGCATTTCTGCAATTGTTATTTCACTTGCAGCCATTGTACAACCTCCATTATAGGTATCCCTGATCCCTGTTCGCAATGAATAACGACCAGTCATTAAGCTTGACCGTGTAGGCGCACATACCGGTGAAACATAAAAGTTGGTGAATCTGATGCTTTTTTTTGCAAAATTGTCGATAATAGGACTTTTGATCTGTGTATTGCCCGTGTAACCAAGGTCTCCATAGCCCTGATCGTCAGTTATTATCAAGATCACATTAGGATGTACCGTTTTCTGAGCAATGCTGGTGTTTGACAAGCCACAAGCCACAAGAATTAAAGAGAAACTGTTACTTTTCCAATTCATAAGTTTAGTTTTTTATGGTTTATAGGGTGATGCCTACACGGTC
>JFJP01037265.1_pt1 | contig 49856 bp, 39 predicted proteins | sample 431651 | NCBI WGS metagenome assembly JFJP01 (sample SAMN02602958, study PRJNA72255) | Microbial mat metagenome, whole genome shotgun sequencing project. | biome: fresh water; feature: sink hole; material: water; isolation source: purple microbial (photo- and chemosynthetic) mats found in... | reverse complement strand
CCTTTACATTAGATAACGCATTTACTCGCAATTTTATTTGGTTTTCGTAAGCCGTTAAGTAAGGAACTTCGCTACTTTGCTTATTCAAATATCTAAAATTTGAGTTATATTCTTGCTGCGAATAGTTTGCATTTCCGCTTGCTTGTGCAAAAATAGACACATTCCACAGCAATAAAATGAATGTAAGTAAACCATTTTTTTTCATAACTTTATAGATGTTTTAATTTTAAATGATGCTTTTTTATAAAATTTAGAATAATATTGGACATAGAAAATTTGTTTTGTAGTTTCGCAAATAATTTGAATGAAATTGATAATTGTGTTTTTTTCAAATTTACAAAATTTATTTCAATTTTCAAAAAAAAAATATAGATATTAAAAATGGAATAGGAGTGGATGTGAAATTTAGAGGAGTATTTAATTTTTGAAATAGAATTTGAATTTGATAGTTATTTGATTGTGTTTCAATAAAATAACTATCAAATTGTTCTTGTTAATCGTTAAATTCTGAGGTAAAATGGAATCTTAAATCTGGATAATTGTCTTGTGCCAATTGCAAGGCATAAAATGATTCTGCCAGAAAAACATTTCTACCATGCTTGTCTTCAGCCATATACTGATGTTTTCGTTTCCGCAAGTCGTCTAGTTTTTCGCGGCTTCCGCTTACCCAAGCGGCTTTGTAAAGAGTAAGAGGTTCAAAGCGAACTTTGGCGTTGTATTCGTGCTCCAGACGGTACTCAATTACCTCATATTGAAGAGCTCCCACGGTTCCAATAATTTTTCGACCGTTGGAAAGTTTTGTGAAAAGTTGAGCTACGCCTTCGTCTAAAAGCTGGTCGATTCCTTTGGCTAACTGCTTAGACCTGAGTGGGTCGCCATTTTCTACGTAGCGAAACATTTCGGGCGAAAAGCTTGGCAAACCTTTGTAAGCCATTTGCTCGCCTTCGGTGAGTGTGTCGCCAATTTTGAAATTGCCGGCATCGTTCAAACCCACAATGTCGCCCGGAAAAGCTTCTTCAATGATTGATTGCTTTGAAGCCATGAAAGCCGTTGGGTTTGAGAACTTTTGCCATTTTTGATTTTGTACGTGATAGTAATTGGTGTTGCGCTTGAAAACGCCCGAAACCACTTTTACAAACGCAATTCGGTTGCGGTGATTGGGATCCATGTTGGCATGGATTTTAAACACAAAACCAGAAAACTTTTCTTCATATGGACTTACCAAACGCACAGAGCTTTGTCTGTTTTGCGGCTTGGGAGCAATTCGTATGAACGATTCTAAGATTTCTTTTATTCCGAAATTGTAAAGTGCACTGCCAAAAAATACTGGCGAAACTTCCGAGTTTTGGTAGGCTTCTACACTGAAATCGGGATACACTCCGTCTATAATTTCTAGTTCTTCGCGCAAAGTTTTAGCGTATTTTTTGCCTACTTTTTCGTCAAACTCGGGGGTGTTTATGTCGTCTATTTTTTCGGGTTCTTCGGCTATTTGCTTGTCTTTTCCCGAAAATAGGTTAAGAGTTTGATTATAAATATTATAAACGCCTTTTAGTTCTTTTCCCATTCCTATGTTCCACGAAAGTGGGCGTACTTTTAGCTCGAGTTTTTCTTCTATTTCGTCGAGCAATTCAAACGGGTCTTTTCCTTCACGGTCGAGTTTGTTAATGAAAACCATCACTGGAGTTTTGCGCATTCGGCATACTTTAACCAGCTTTTCTGTCTGAATTTCAACTCCTTTGGCTACGTCAATTACCACTATCACGCTATCGGCAGCTGTTAGCGTTCGGAAAGTATCTTCGGCAAAGTCTTGGTGCCCGGGAGTATCTAAGATGTTGATTTTGATGCCTTCGTAGTCAAAGCCCATTACCGAAGTGGCAACAGAAATACCTCTTTGTCGCTCTATTTCCATAAAGTCGGAAGTGGCAGTTTTCTTTATTTTGTTCGATTTAACTGCACCTGCAACTCTAATTGCTCCTCCGAAAAGCAAAAGTTTTTCGGTTAAAGTTGTTTTTCCGGCATCGGGGTGGCTTACAATGGCAAATGTGCGCCTACGGTCTATTTCTTCTATAAAACTCATATATTTTTGTTAAATTATGAATTATAAGCTATAAATTTATAATTCCTAATTGTGTTTTTCAGGGCGCAAAGGTAATAAATAATTTTATTTTTTCGATGAAATTAATTTCTTTAAAAAATGAATTTTCAGAGGTTTTAAATTTGATATGAAAGTTTTTACCTCTTTAAATAATTTTTTCTGATAATCTAGCAACGTGTACCTTTTTTTTAATTGTTTGAAAATTAAAAATTTACAGTTTTTAGCAATAAAAAAGCAATAGCTCTTAGAGCAATTTAATACTTTGTTATTAGAATTTTGGTAAAGTTGTGTAATTTTACTTTTTTTTAGAATTTCGGTTGTTATCTAGTTTAGCGACTAATATTTTTTACTTATTAAGTATTTGAAAATTAAAATATTACAATATTTTTGTTGGAATAACGAATAAATTTTACTATTTTTGTTTGAAATTCTAAAAATTACAACTATTTTTACTAATTGGTTTGTGTGGTTATATTTAAAATTTATGCCTATAAATCAGCTAATTCGTTGTGCAATTAGCCCCAAACTTGTTGCATTTTACTTGCGCTAGAAATAAGTTTGGCGTTTTAGCATTGTGTTTTTTTGTAAATTGTTTAGAACGTATTTTTTTTTCTGAAATTCAAAAATTTAAAATGAAAATAAATTTTGAGTGCATTCAAAGAAAGAAAAAGACAAATTTTATATAGATAAAATATTAGAATACAATATATTAACTTATGAAAAATATTAGCATTGGTACACGAATCTTGCTTCTTATTTCGGTAATAATTATTTTGTTGGTTGTGAGCTTGTCGCTTATAAGTCGTTCGTATTTGTCGGAAAGTTACGAAGGAGATGTGCAGGAAATAGTGAAATCCAGAAAGTTAAAGCTTGCCGAGGAGATTAACAATATTACCCAATATGCTCTTTACAGCGCAACTATTTGTGGTCAAATGCCTTTTGTAAAAGAATCTTATGCTCAATATTATAACACGTTAAATTTTACCGAAGCTTCGTTGAGCCTTAAAAAAAATATTGATATTTTAAATAAAACGATTAAAACGAATAGTAAGTTAAATATAAAAATTCATTATCATTTGCCTCCCGATAAATCATTTGCTAGAAGTTGGACTGACGAAAGAGGCGATAATACCGCATTATTTAGAAAAAGCATTATACATGTCAATAAATATCAAGTTGGGCTTGCAGGTATTGAGCTTGGTCGCCCGGGCTTGTTACTTAGAGGAGTATCGCCTATTTTTGACGAAAATTACAAATACTTAGGAGCAGTTGATGTTTCGTTTCCGTTTTCAGATGTTTTTGAAAAATTTGTTATGCCTGAAAATGAAGCTATTGCTGTTTATTTGGAAGTAAGAGAATATTCAGATTACAACCGAGATACTTTATTGCACAGAGTTGGTTCTTATATGTTTAACGATGCTAGTTCAAATCTTTTCAATTCCGACTTGGTAACTCGTAAGCTTTTTGCAGAAGCTGCCGAAAATGGTGAAGTTTTCATTCAAGAAAATAATTTTTATCAATACGCTTATCCTCTTTATGATTTTAATAATGAAGTAGTTGCTTATGTTGTTCATCAAGTTGATACCTCTAAGCATTCTGCATTAATGCGGCGCATGATTTTTTTTATTGTTGCAATGGGTTTTCTTTTTTGGGCTTTGGCGTTAGTTTTTTTAATCAATTTTGTGCGCACTACGGTAACTACTCCTTTGAGTTTAATTATAAATCGAATTCAAGATATACGCTTGGGGAGAAAATACAATCAATTGAAATTTAGCTTAAATGACGAAATTTATGAAATAGCCAATGAGGTAAATGCTCTAGCTATTTACAAACAAAATGTAAATCAATTAGTTGATGCTATTCAGGCTAGAGATCTCAATGAAATAGATATTCGTTATTTTGAGCAAAATGATGCTCTGGCACAATCTATTATGAAAATGTATAATAGCATTTTGGAGAATCAAAGCATGGAAGAACGACGAATTTTGGACGATAAAATACGAACATGGACTTCAGATGGATTTGCCAATTTCAATAAAATAATACGCGAACATTCTGATTTGAATAGACTTGCCGATGCTGTACTTAAAGAATTGATAGAAACTCTTGGAGCTAATCAAGGTGGCTTGTTTATTTTGAGCGATAAGGACAAATCGAAACCCAAATTTGAACTTTTAGCTTCTTATGCCTATGACAGAAGACGTTACCATCAAAAAGAAATTTATATAGGAGAGGGCTTAATAGGTATGGCGGCTATTGAAAAATCGCCTATTTATTTGACCGATATTCCCGATTCGTATGTAGAATTGACCTCTGGTTTGGGTAGCACAATGCCACGATGCTTGCTAATAATTCCATTGCTTCAAGATGATAACATATTGGGAATTATTGAATTAGCTGCTTTGGTTGAGTTTGAAGAATACAAAATTAAATTTGCCGAAGAGGTTGCAAAAAGCATTGCATCAAGCATTTCTATCACTCGAATCAATCGCCAAACACAAGAATTGCTCGAAGAAACAAAATTTCAGGCAGAGCAAATGGCTGCACAAGAAGAAGAAATGCGCCAAAATATGGAGGAGTTGAAGGCTACCCAAGAAGAAATGTCAAAGAAAGAAACCTATCAGTCGCGAGAAATTGAAAATTTGAATATTCAATTTTCAAAAAAAATTAAAGAGTTAAAACAAAAAGAATTAGAAATGGAAGGCGTTTTCAATGCGTTGAACTCTTCTACCTTCTTGATAGAGTATGACTTAGATGGAAATATTATTTTTGTAAATGATTTTGTAACTAAATTATTTGGAAGACCAAAGCATGAAATAATTGGAAAACCACAAACATCTTTTGTTCAATATTCTGATATTCAGATACAAGAGTCGCGCGTTATGTGGGAAAAACTTAGAAAAGGTGAAGTGGTTAAAACCATACAGCGTTTTATAATTAGCAATGCCGAAACTTGGCTAGCCGAAACCTACACGCCAATTCTCGATGAACGTGGCACTCCTCTCAAAGTATTGAAAATAGCTCACAATATTACGAAAGAAAAAATTAAAGAGCGCGAATTAAATGAAGCTGTGCAAGAGGTTGCCAAAATAAGAGAAAGTCAAAGTAGAACTATAGATAAACTAGTGCAACGCTCTGAGCGCAAGGAGCAAAAAATGAAACAAGAAATTCAACGATTAAAAGAAAACAAATAAATAACTAAAATGGCTTCGGAAAAGCTTAAAATTTTAATAGCCGAATTTGCTGCTGACGGCATTATTTCGACCAATGAATATGCTTTGCTCAAAGAAAAAGCGAGCGACGAAGCTATTCCGTTAGACGAACTTGATGTGCTTATAGCCAATGCTTTGGCTAACTTTACGCAGCCCGAAAATGCGCATCTTTCTGGTTTTTACCAAATTGACGAGCCGGAGCAAGAAAAAGTACCAGCAAACGACAAATCTGGATTTTATCAATATAATGAAGGTGACGAATTGGCAAATGTTTCGAATTCAAAAAACGAAACCCAAAACAATAGTAGTGAGCAGATTTCCGACAAAAGTATTTTTTCGGAAAATGAACTTTTTTTTAGCAATGAGCAATTGCTTTCAAATCAAGGAAATATGAGCGAAATCTACGTCGGAATTAGGCACATGCGCAAAGTTGTTATTAAGCGATTGAAGCCTGCCGATAGAGAAAAACAAACATATATCGACCTGTTGTTCAAAGAATTTCATAATTCTATTGCACTCGAACACCCCAATATTGCACGCGTTTTCGATAGTGGCGAGGATAAAAACGGACCGTTTTATTATATGGAGTATGTCGATGGCAGACCCTTGACTACTTTGATAGGAAAATTTGGAATTCAGAGCCATAAACTAGTGAAAAAGATAGCTTTAGAAATTCTTTCGGCATTAGATTATGTTCACAAAAAGCAAGTTTTTCATAGAGATTTGAAGCCCGAAAATATTATGATTACTTTTAGGGGCGACAATACAAAAATAATTGATTTTGGATTGGCATTAGCCGATGATTTTGCCGATAATATATACAAAGTAGGAACACCAAAATACGCATCACCCGAGCAAAAAGATAGAGACTTGAAAGTTGATGGACGCTCCGATTTGTATTCTTTTGGCTTGATTCTCACCGAAATGATTAGTGGCGACAGTAAAAATATTCAAAAATTAGCTACTTTTTCGAAAAAACTTGAAAAAATTATTTTGCGTTGCACCGAACCACTGCCCATAAACCGTTATCTTTCGGCGCAAGAGATTATTGATGATTTGGAAAAAATTTCGGTAGAAAGAGATAAATTTAGCGATAAAATCGAACGAAATGAAGTACCTTTGAAAACGGAAAATTTAATTTCTACTCAAGTTCCTTTGCAGGAAAAAGGAGCGAAGGAAAATTTCTCAAACAAAGTGCAAAGTAATGATAATCAAAATTTTAAAAAGAATACCACTCAACAAGTAATCGTTAAACGAAAAACAAATATTGGTGCTTGGATTCTATTTATAGTTATTATTCTTTTGGGCTTTTACATTGCTTCTCAAATGAATAAAACCAAAGTAGAAAAAAAGGAACAGCAAGAAGTAGAAGTAGTTGAGCCCAAAATAATGTACATAACTGCAAAAAAATTGCGGTTGCGCTCGTCAAAATCTGTAGAAAAAAAGAATGTAATAGGTCTTTATCATAAAGGCACAGAAGTCCAAATTTTGGAGATAGATGAAAATTGGGCACGCGTTATTATTCAAGGCAACGAGGGTTATATGGCATTTCCACTGAAATATCTTTCAGACGAAAAGCCTTTTGAACAAATAAAATGATATTTAATAATTAATTTATACTTATTATAATTTTAAATTCAGAAATTTATAATGAAAAAAATAAAAAACTGGAAATTATTTACAAAATTGGCATTACCTTATGCAGTAATTTTATTTATATTAATTTTCGATTTTGTAAGCTTGTATTTTTACTTATTTAGTGTGGATAATAATTCCAGAGCTATAGTAATTGCTGGCAAAAATAGAATGCTTTCTCAAAAAATAGCTTATACAGTAGAACTCGTAGCTAGAGCTAATAAAAATAAGCAAAATGAGTTAGAAGATTTTGTAAAAGAAGTAGATAAAAATTTATTGGTTTTTGAAAAAGGTGGCTATTCATCTGATTTTAAGGAGCCTTTAGAACCTTTGCCCGATGAGCTCAAATATATTTTGCTTGCCGTGCGAGAGCAGTGGGAGCCTTACAAGCAGAGCGTAAATGTTTTGCTTGATGCTCAGCTTGTTACATATCAAAAGCGCACTATTATAGAGCTTTCCGATTCTACCGACCAAAGCGCGAGTGCTTCGAGCTTTGTAACCGAACTTTCGGATAAAGCAAACGATGCTGTTACTTATGTAGAGACAAATTCGGAGGCGTTATTTGTTGAATTTGACAAGCTTGTGCGCGAAATTGTACTTCAGAAAGCACAGCAAGATAATACCAGTTTTATTATTACATTTGCGCTATTTATTTTTAATATTTCGCTTATTTTTGCTGGAGTTTTATTTGGTCGATTTTCAATTATTCAACCCATTAAATATTTGGCAGGTAAAACATTTGAATTATCAAAAGGCAATTATAATGCTAAAATAAACTTGGAATGCGATAATTTGTTGGGTAAAATTGCTAAAGATTTGCAAAATTTACAAACCGATATTTTGGCGAAAACACAATTTGTTAATGAATTGATTGCTGAAAATTATCAAACAGCTTATAATCATACCAATGAGAATGATAAATTGGGATTTGCCCTTTTGAACTTTAGAAATAGTTTGATTGCAAAATCTAAAAGCGATGCGGATCGCAACGAAAAAGAAACAAAACAGAATTGGTTGACAAAAAAATTAGCTGAGTTTAGCGAAATTCTTCGTATCGACAATAATGATATTAGTTTGTTTGCATTTAACCTTATTCGCTACATTGTCAATAGTTTAGAAGCGAATCAAGGAGGTTTGTTTTTGCTCAACGAAGAAAAGAAAGACGATATTCACATTGAGCTAGTTGCCTCAATTGCTTATGATAAGCGAAAATATTTGCAAAAACGAATTGAGTATGGCGAAGGCTTGGTAGGACGCGTTATTTTAGAAAAAAAACCAATTTATATGCGACTTGTGCCAGAAGATTATATTTTAATAACTTCGGGCTTGGGAAGTGCCAGACCGCGAAACATTATTTTAATTCCTTTAATGCTTAGTAATGACGTATTTGGAGTTATCGAAATTGCTAGTTTTAGCGAGTTTGAAGAACACCAAATTGAATTTTTGAACAAAGCGGGGCAAAGTATTGCCGCTACCTTGTCGGGAGTCAAAACAAACGTAAGAACAGCAAAACTACTCAAAGAATCTCAAGAACAGCGACTTGCTTTGGCTAAAAAGGAAGAAGAAATGATGCAAAACATGGAGGTAATGAAGCAAATTCAACAAGAAGCAAAACTTCAAGAAGAAACGCTTACTTCGTTTACCGATTCAGTAAATCATACCTTAATTAGAGCAGAGTTTAATGTTGACGGAATTTTAGTTTATGCCAACACTAAGTTTTTGCACAAACTTGAATATACATCGAATATGGATGTGGAAGGGCGCGAAATTTTTTCATTTATCGACCAAAATGATTTACTCAATTTTAGAAAAACATGGGAAAATTTAGCCAGAGGCGGTTCGCATTTTGAAGGTAGAATAAAACACGTTACCAAACGCGACAACGAAATTTGGATGATTGCAACTTACACTGCTGTAAGGAATAAGGAAGGAGGAGTGGAGAAAATACTGTTCTTAGGAATTGATGTTACTGAAGAAGAAATCCGAAACCTCGATTACAAAGGTCAAATTGCAGCACTCAATATTTCGAGCATTAAAGTAGAAATAAGCCCAAGTGGAATATTAATGTATCATAATCAGATGTTTAGAAGTACTGTGGGATACACTGAAACACAATTGGAAAGCAAAATTATTTTTGATTTTATTCCAAAACAAGACATTACTTATTTTAAATTGAATTGGGATAGAGTTTTGGCGAGCGAAATATATCAGAGTGAACTGCGAATGGTTAAAGAGAATGGCGAAGATGCTTGGCTTTATGCAACTTTTGCTCCGGTTTTTGACATTTACGGCAATGTGTCGAAAATAATTTTGTTAGCTTCAGATGTTACAGAACGCAAATTGATGGAAATTAAATCAATCGAAGACAATCAAAAAATATTGGAACAAACCGAGGAACTTTCTCAAAATTTAGAAGAGGTTAATACGATACGCGAAGAGCTGGAAAAGAAAAATGTGCTTGTAGAGGCTAACAATACACGTTTGGCTAGAAGCGAAGCAATTTTGAAAAAGGCTCTTGAAGAATCGAAAATTAAAGAGCGATTAATTATTGAAAAAACCAATAGTCTTGAGGCAAGTGAAGAAGAATTGAGGCAAAATATGGAAGAGCTAATGGCTACTCAAGAAGAGCTTCAAAAGCAAAAATCGGCTATTGAAGCAAAAAATGCTAAAATACTTCAAAACGAAGGAGTTCTGAAAAAAGCCCTCGAAAAATCTTTTGCAAAAGAAAAAGCACTGGCTGAAAAAAGTGAACTTATCGAGTCGCGCGAAGAAGCTCTTCGACAAAATATGGAGGAATTGATGGCAGCCCAAGAAGCCTTGCAGCAACAATCCAAAATTCTTGCCGAAAAAAATAGAGAAATGCTCGAAAATGAAATCATATTTAAAGAAAAACTAGAACAAGCAAAACAAAAAGAAGCCCAAAACGAGCTGAAAATAAAAGAATTGCAAGAACTTGTGGTTGAAAATGAAAAATTGAAAGAAATTATTAAAAAAAACGAGAAAAAAAAATAAAATAATGAATAGATTTGATAAAATAGCCGAAATTTGGGACGAAAATCCACGTAGATTGTTCTTGGCAGAACAGATTTTTAAGGCTATTGAGAAAAAAATCGAGCTCAACCCACAAATGAAAGTTGCCGATATTGGCACCGGAACTGGTTTGTTGCTGATTCAAATTTTACCCTTGGTTGGCGAGGTTTATGGTTTTGATAACTCTGAGAAGATGCTCAAAATGTTAGATGAAAAAGTGGAAAAAGCAGAACTTAGCAATGTGAAAACTTGCTTATTTGATGCTGATAATGAAGAGTTTATGCAATCTGATTTCGACTTATTTGTATCGAGCATGGCATTTCACCACATCGAAAATATCGATTCTTTGCTTTCAAAAATTTACAAAGCGGCTGCTAAGGGAGGCAAAATTGCCATTGCCGACTTAGAAACCGAAAATGGCAGTTTTCATACAGACCCTGACGATTCGATAAAACATTTAGGTTTCGATAAAGCTCAATTTAAAGAAAAAGTAGAAAACGCCGGCTTTATCAATGCACAAGTCGAAACTATTTTTTCGCTTGACCGAGAAAATAAAAAATTTCCAATTTTTTTAGCAACTGCCGAAAAAAAATGATAGCGTAATTTGGATAAGTAACGTTTAATGCTTTTTTTTGATTGATATGAATTATAAAAAAACACAAATAGCGTTTATTTTTATTCATGTACTTTGCTAACAAATTCTTTAAAAGTAAAATAGCACAACTTTTTCTAAATTATAATAACAAATTATTAAATTGCTTAAATATTATACTGTTATTTTATAACTAAAACTGAAAAATGTTTATTTCTAAGCGATTTCTTTAATAAAGATATTATGTAAACAAAACTTCTAAAAACAAAATTAGACGTTTTTGTAAAAAGCAAACCCAAAACGATGCAAGACAAAGAGTTAAAACAAAAATTTCCCAAGCACAAAACAAGCTCACGCGAAAGAGCTAATTCTGGTTTGTACGAATTAGCGAAATCAGAAAACGTTGAATTTGATACACATTGTCATTTTTTCAACAATGAGTATATTCCCGAAAAATATTTGAAGTTGCGTTTTCCATTGCATTCAAAGAAATTTTTGGATAATACCGAGAAATTTTTGGATATGATAAACCCGTTTTCGGATACCGATAAAATGAGTTATTTTGCTTATTTTATGAATTTTATTCGCAAAACATCGCCCGAAATAGCCGATTATTTTATTAATATTCATTCGCCAAACACCATTTTTTGCCCTTTGCTGATGGACATGACACAAGGTATAAAAGGTGAAGTTGCATCGCTTACCAAACAAATGGATGATATGAAGCTGATAATGAATAAGTATCCAAATCAAATTCTTCCATTTATTGCCATCGACCCTAACAATCCCGATGCAAAAGAAATTTTTATAAAAGCCTTTTCCGATGAATACAATTTTTTTGGTGTAAAGATTTATCCTTCTTTGGGTTACTTGCCTTCGCACCCAATTTTGATGGATATTTTTGATATTTGCCAAGAAAAAGGAATTCCGGTTGTTACTCATTGCGGTGGCGACTCGGTGCATTCTACCGAAAAAAGAATTACCAGTATTTTTTTAGATTACGACAGCAAAAATAGATTAATTAAACATACCGAAAAAGTTAAATTTCAGACGGCTAGCGATTATGGAACTTATTTTAACAGTCCTTCAAAATGGGAACCTGTTTTGAGAACTTTTCCAAATCTAAAACTTAACTTTGGGCATTTTGGAGGCTCTTCACATTGGCTTAAACTGAAAGTTAATAACATAGATAACAAGGTATTACGAATTATTGACTTGATGCTTCGCTATAAAAATGTTTATTCCGATGTTTCCTATTCGCTTAGCGATCCCACTATTTTTAGTATTTTTGTTGAATTGTACAAAAAAAATAAAATTTTACGCGAAAGAACTCTTTTTGGCTCTGATTTTTTCATGGTAGTAACGGAAGGAAAATATAAAAATATGCGCACAAATTTCAAACTTTTTGTGGGTGATGATATTTTTAGGCAAATTACTACTATAAATCCTAAGAAATTTTTGTTCGATTTGTGATAATCTTTTATTTTTTTACGATACTTTTTACAGCAAATTGCTTAATTTTTTTTTAGATGAAAAAATATAATCATATTATTTGGGACTGGAATGGAACGCTAATTAACGATGTAGATGTTTGTGTTAATTCGATGAATTTTATTTTGAAAAAATACAATAAATCGTTGATAAACAAAGAAATATACCGAAATATTTTCGATTTTCCTGTAAAAAATTACTACGAAAAAGCAGGTTTTGATTTCACTGAAGTTGACTTTTCGATTGTAGGAATGGAGTTTATTCACACCTATAATTCCCAAATTAAAACACAGAAACTGCACGAAGGCGTACACTTTTTGTTAGAATCGTTTCAAAAACAAAATATACAACAAATAATTTTGTCGGCAAGAGAACAGAAGCAATTAGATGAAGAGATAAAATACTTTGGTTTAGAGCCTTACATTTCTAAAATAATAGGATTGGATAATAATTTTGCTTTTGGGAAAATAGAAAACGGACTTAATTATTTAAAACAGATAAACTGCAAAAAGCAAGATATTGTTCTTATTGGCGATACCTTACACGATGCCGACGTTGCCAAAGCAATGCAAATAGATTGCATCCTTATTACTCACGGACACCAAAATTATGACAAACTTAAAACTGCTAACTGTCTGATTGTTAATAGTTTTGATGAGCTCAAGTCATTTTTCGTAAGCTGATTAAAATTAAGCCAATTAACATTTGCCTCAAATATCTGCTTAACAACTACTTATGCAAATATTTGAAATACTTTCTTTGTATTTTTTTTTGAGAAAATAAAAAAAAATACTATTATTTGAAACATTTACTAAAACTTTCGTATATTTATGAAAATTGCATTGATAGGTTATGGCAAAATGGGCAAAGAAATAGAAAAAATAGCCCTTGAACGAAACCATGAAATTGTGCTTAAAATCGACGTCAATTCAGTGAATGAGTTTACGCTCGATAATTTAAAAAATGCCGACGTTGCCATTGAGTTTACACGACCCGAAACGGCTTTTGAGAACTACAAAAAATGTTTTGAAGCTGATTTGCCGGTTATTTCAGGAACAACTGGTTGGCTTGAAAAAAAGCACGAATTGGAAAAAATTGTTCTTGACCAAAACAAGACATTTTTTTATGCCTCCAATTTTAGTATTGGTGTTAATATTGTCTTTAAAGTGAATGAGTTACTTGCTAAGTTGATGAATAAGCAAACTCAATATTTCACGCAAATTACTGAAATTCATCACATTCATAAACTCGACAAGCCAAGTGGAACGGCTGTTACTTTGGCTGAACAAATTATAGAGGAGAGTACTAATTTAAAGTCTTGGACTTTAGATAATTATGATAATTACGACGAATTGCCTATTTTCTCAAAACGGGAAGGTGAAGTGCCTGGAACGCATATAATTACTTATGATTCGGAAGAAGATTCAATTTCTTTGATTCATGAGGCAAAAAATCGCAAAGGTTTTGCCTTGGGAGCTGTTTTGGCTGCTGAATTTTCGATAGACAAAAAAGGTATTTTGAGCATGAATGATTTATTTAAGCTATAATTTTTTTATTATTATTCTTTACTTATTTTTTTTTACGAATTACTCAAATTTGTTATATATCTTTAGAATATTATTGCTTCTTTTATTACAATGTTATTTAAATTATTTATACCTAGCTTTTTATTTTCATTTTTAACCATTTAAACTTATTTACTATGACAAAATTTTTTAGCTTAATCGTTTTTATTTTTGCGTTTTTAGGTTTACAAGCGCAAAAAGACACTTCAACGGTTGTCGATTTATTTGACATGACCTTGGAAGAGCTTATGAATCAGGAAGTTTCTGGGGTTAGTCGTTACAAACAAAGCATTTCAGATGTTCCCAATTCGATACAAGTTATTAGTAAACAACAAATTACAGATAGAGGTTACAATGATTTGATTGATTTATTGAAAGACATTCCGGGCTTTGATATTACCGAAAGTGCGGGACGTTTTGGCGAATTTTATTCATTTAGAGGAGTTGCCGGAAATGACCGCTTTTTGGTGCTTGTAAATGGACATAAATTGAATCCGGCTAGTGGTACTTTTATTTCATTAGGTAATTCTATTTCAATACGTTATGCCGAGAGAATCGAAATTATTTATGGTCCTGCTTCGGCGGTTTATGGCGCAGATGCTTTTTCGGGAATTATAAATATTGTGTTAAACGAAGAAGCCGCCCAACAAGATGTAACTGCTTCTTATTATGCAAATTATGGAAGTTTTAACACCATTGATGCTGGCATTGAAACGGCATTGAAACTAAATGACGATTTGTCGCTTTATTTGAATGCGCGTAAAGAATCGCAGCAATTAATTAACGACCACTCTATTTATTTCAAAGCTGATTACAAAAACTTTTCATTTAACTATTATCGTCAGCAATTTGACGAAGGCAATGCTTTTGGGCATAATCCGGCAATTTATATTTATGACGAAAGCAATAAATGGAAAACCTCTACTGATATGTTTTGGGGAACGTACAAAAAGGAATTTCAACGAAAGTTCGATGTTTCATAAATGGGTTTCATTTGCCAATGGAACAACTTACGAGCAGTATATGACAGGAAAGGACAAAACAATTCAGGGTGTTTTGTCTTACAATCAGAATATTAGCGAGAAGTTTCAATTTATAGCTGGCATGGATTTTGAAAACACAATCAGCATTCCACCTTATGCCAACGACGAAGTTTTGGGCAATTCGTATCAGTATATTGGCGAAAATGCTGAAACTATTGACGACGAATTGACGATAACTGAAAATAGATTTGCGGCTTTTGGTCAATTTTTATATTCCCCCGTTGATTTTGTAACTATCTTATTTGGTTCGCGTAATTATTTCGCCCACGCAAACCACTAAGCTAAAATTTATTTACGGAAAAGCCTTTCAAGCTCCTTCGCTATTTTATCAGTACGAACAATTCGGAACTCCCTCTGTAGTAATGCTTTCACAGGCTGAAGTTCAAAAAACAGAACAAGATTGGAAGCTTCAAAACCAGATTGTTAATTCTTATGAATTTAGTTTAACTCAGCAAATAACTGAAAATTATAATTTTAAAATTTCGGCTTATTACAATGATTTAACCAACTTGATAGAGCGAAACCTTTACACTACAGCTGTTTACAACAAATATTTTAACTCTACCACTGGTGGATTTAGAAATGAAAATATTGGCTCTCAAAAAATATTGGGAGGCGATTTGCTTTTAAATGCCAAACTTTCCAGAAAGTTGTTAGCTTATGCTTTTTATTCATACACCGATGCCGTTGCTATTGATAAAAATGACAAGTTCAAGATTTATTTAACTATCTGACGCTTTCGCCCCGTTTTCGCTGGGTTAGCGAAATGTATAATGCTAATACAGCCACTTATCCCGATAATATTCAGCCCGGATATAGCACGCTTGATTTGAATCTCTCTACAAATAGATTAGGAAAGTTTTTCCGTATTTATGCCGATTTTCAAAACATATTGAATAAAAAGAATTTGCACGGCGGATTGTACGGACAATCAGGTGTTTACACAGCAGCAATTCCACAAGCAGGCTTTAATTTCAATTTAGGAGTAGAAATTGAATTTAATAAATAATTTGGTAAATTTTTTTAATGGTGCTATGATTTTTTGATTTCATAGCACTATTTTTTTGCATAGATTAATAAAAGAAATTTTAAAAATTAGAATTTCTTTTCACATTTACATTTTTCAAAAAGTCTTAATTTAACTCCTAACATAGGATAAAATCCTGTAATCCAAGCACCAACAATTAAGTAGCGTAGGTACAAAAAAATAAGAGGCGCGGCAAAAAGTATTTTTAGCCCGATTAGCAATCCTATCGTTGTAGCTATTCCTAGCGCGTAGCGAATTATTTTAGCTTTTGTTTTTTGTTCAACAGCAAATCGGACTTGTTTTTCTTGAAAGAAATAACCCAAAATAGTGCCTGTAAAAACTCCAAGCACTTTATAAGCGTCATTAAATTCTAGTTCATTTTGATAGATGAAAAAATTATATAAAAATAAGAGTGTTGATAAAAAATAAGCCGACAAAAGAATTTTGATTAACAGACTTTGAAAATGTTCTGCGTTTTCATAGTTTTTGTGCAAGACAGAGTAAAAAAGAAAAGGAATCAGAAAGCCAAAAATTAGACCAAAAGTAACATCTATGGGCCAATGCACGCCCAAATAAACTCTTGAAATTGCCACCAAAAAAGCCAAAATAATTGCGCAAATTAATATCCATTGCCGCTTGAATATCAAAAAAAGACTATAATAAAGCGTAGAAGCTCCTTGTGCGTGCCCACTCGGAAAAGAATATCCAGTTGCAGTAGCTTGGCGTTTGCCCTCAATATTTTCGAGTACCATAAACGGTCTTTGAGTGTGAAAAAGAATTTTTGTAAATTGATTTATGAAAGTAGAAATCATGAAAACTAAGGCTAGAATGATGCCTTCTTTTTTGGAAAAATTCCAATAAACCCACGAAATAATTGCAATAGCAACATATTCTTCGCCTAAAAATGTAATTGCTTCAAACACAAAATCGAGAGCTGGAGTAGCGAGTGTTTGAAAAAAATGTAATATATTTTCTTGCATTTTATCTAATTTTTGACATGATAATTAAGTGCAAATTTGCAAATTTAGTTTTGTTTTTAAATTAAAAATTTCTTTTTGTGCGGCTTCTTGAGTCGCATTTTTTGTTAATTCTACCAGTTTATTATTTTTAGAATTTAAAAGTATGATTCTAAAATCGCTAGAATGCACATCTAATTGCCTATTACTCCTGCTATACATTCTAAATCCTGAATGTTTTTTTATAAGTTTTAATTTCATTGAATCCTGAATATCAATTACTTTTGCATAAGGTATAATTCCAAACAACAAAATACCCGATTTTATTATTTTTTTTTCAAAATAAATTGTTGAAAATGATTTTGTGAATGTCAAAAATATACCAACAACGCTTAAAAATAAAGCACTTAAAGTATGAAAACTAGCAGCTATGCCACTTATTATTAATACAATACCTAGCGAATTGTCTAAAGGAGCAAAAATAGAATCTAATTTGTGTATTGTTTTCATCAGTTTTTTTTGTAAAAATACATAATTTTTTTCAAATTAATACATCATTCTTTTAATTTTTTTTGTCGGTTTTACTCTTGTATTTTATTGTTAATTAATGAATTAACTAACAATTCTCTAAAATTTAGCTATTTTATATTTTTATTAGCTATTTTTAACGTAAATTAATACGTAAAATGAATTATTTTTTATTTCTTTACGTTTTATAAATAATTTTGATGAATAAGTTTAATTCCTGAAAATCAATATAAAATTTTAATTTACAGAGATTTTTTTTAAAGAAAAACATAAATTTTGAGCATGAAAGAAACTATAAAAAATGTATTGAGCAACAAGTGGTTTAAGTTTGCAGTGGTGAGCTTTATTTATCTTTTGTTTGTTATTTGGATAGGAAGCTACTGGTTACTAATTGGTTTAGGCGTTATTTACGACATGTACATTTCTCAAAAAGTGCGCTGGGCTTTTTGGAAACCACGCGACCCAAAAAAGTCAAATTCGGTAACAGAATGGGTTGATGCTCTTATATTTGCTGTAATTGCAGCAAGTATTATTCGTCTGTTTTTTATCGAAGCATTTACAATTCCTACTTCTTCGATGGAAAAAACGCTTTTAGTTGGTGATTATTTGTTTGTTAGCAAAGCAAATTATGGTCCCAAAATGCCGAATACACCGCTTTCGTTTCCTTTTGTGCATCATACAATGCCGTTTTCGAAATACACACCATCGTTTTTGACTTGGATTCAACAGCCGTACAAGCGATTAGCTGGTTGGCAAAATGTAAAACGCAACGATGTGGTGGTTTTTAATTTTCCCGAAGGTGATACCGTTGTGCTTGAACATCAAGAACAAAGCTATTATGCTTTGAAACGTCAGCTTGGTTATGAGTATTTGGTTTCAAACTTCAACATTGCTGTTAGACCTGTCGATAAAAAAGAAAATTACATAAAACGTTGTGTAGCAGTGCCTGGCGACTCTATTATTATTAAACATGGTATGCTTTATGTAAACGGTTTGCCGCACGAGGCTGCTGATGATTTGCAATACAAATACGACATCGAAACCGATGGAACAAGCCTCAATGTTTTGAAACTTAGAAAATTGGGTATTTCTCAAGACGACATAAAAGCGTCCATGCTTTCGGCTCATTTGTACCAATTGCCTTTAACTGCTAAAAATGTAGAAATTATTAAAACCTTTGCCAATGTAAAATCGGTGAAACAAGTCGAAATGCCAGAAGGTGCTTATGCTTCGTACATTTTCCCTAACGATCCTAAGTTTGCTTGGAATGAAGATAATTTTGGTCCGCTTTGGGTGCCTCAAAAAAATGTAACCATTAAGCTTTCGATGCAAAACATTGCTTTATATCGCAGAGCAATAGACGTTTACGAAGGCAATGATTTTGAAATTAAAGACGGAAAAATTTTTATTAACTCAAAAGAAACTACCGAATATACCTTCAAAATGGATTATTACTTTATGATGGGTGATAGCCGACACAATTCTGCTGACTCGCGTTTCTGGGGCTTTGTGCCTGAAGACCACGTAGTTGGAAAAGCTGCTTTCATCTGGCTTTCGATTGACCCCGACGAAGGATTGTTCAATAAAATCCGTTGGAGTAGGTTATTTAGCTTCGTGCACGATTAAAATTTGATTGGGTAACTTGAACCCACGAAATTCTAAAAAAAGTGATATGCTATTTTTTTTAGAATTTCGCTTACTATAAACAATACTTCGTTAATTTTTTTCTAATGAATTAAATAACAGAACTTTGCCAAAGTTTACTTGTTCTGATTATTGTGCAGATAATTAACTATTTAGCAATTTACAAACTGCACTTTGGCAAAGTTTAACGAACTATTATATAAAGTTAAGCAGTCAATTTGTTGATATGAATTTAAAAATTTGGTTTAGAGCTTTGGGTTTGGCTTTTTTTCTCGCCATTTTTGTCCGAAATTTCATTTTTGAGCCTTTTTACTACGAAAATAAGCTTGTTTGGATTGATAAATTTACATTTGGAGGTCGTTTTCCTATCACGCCCATCGCTTTGCCTTTGGTTAAAAGTAAAATTCCATTTTCTACTGCAAATTCTTATTTAAGTAGTTTTCAAATCCCTTATTTTCGCTTTTTTTCACTTTCTCAAATTGAGCATTTCGATTTTTTGGCTTTTAATTCGGTAGAGCAAAATGATATTCCCATAGACAGAAAGCAAATACAACTAGCTAAATGTCTTGCTATTGCAGGCGATAGCGTTCGTATTGATGTCAATAAATTGACCATTAAAAACACAAAGGATACCTTTATTGTAAAAAATCATTGGGTACGAGTTTGGCTACAAAATTTGGCAAGTGAAATTACCGAAAAATATAATTTGGAGCCACAAAATTTGGCAAATTATATTGGAGCTTTTTCGGTGAACACAAATTCGTTCTTGTTTTCAGATATTCAACAAGATACATTATTGAAAAAGCATAAAATTAATTCTGAGACGCTTAACATTTTAGCAAGTTTTTCATGCAAGCAGTTTTCTGAAAATAGTTTTTTTGTACCGAAAAAAAATGAAAAAATAACGATTAATTCGCGAAATTTTTCGTATATTAAGCCGTTAATTCTGTATTACGAACAGAATAAGGTTGAAATAAAGAATGGAAAATTATTTATAAATGATATTCAAACCAATGAATATAAATTTAAGTATAATTATTTTTTGGTACTTTTAGAGACAAATAAATTAATTTTAATACCTGAAAATCATATTATTGGTGTAGTTTTTTGATTTTGAAATGAATTAATTACTTTTTATTGGAAAATAAAATGTCAGACGATAAAAAATATTTTGAATTAGAAATAAAGACGCTAGTGCGCGATGGAAATTGGAAAGAATTAGCCGATTTATCAAAGCGGGCTATTGAAAATTATCCCAGAGAGCCGCGTTTTTATTCTGCTTTGGCTGATGCAAATTACAATTTGCGAAAATTTAAAAAAGCTATTAAAAACTATTCTAGGTCGATAAATTTAGATGAACAGAATTTTGAGGCTTTTAATGGGCGAAGCCAAGCAAAATTGTTTCTTTCTGATTATGAAGGAGCAAAAGCCGACTATCGAATTGCTGTTGAGTTAAATCCTGACAATGAATATATTAAGCATACTGGCGAGTTGATAGAACGCGCAATTAAAAAGTCGTATGCGCAAACAATTCATGTGAAAAATTATTTTTCGCTCGAGAATATTTATTTAGACGACTTGAGCGAAAAAAAGGAAATTTTCTTCTTGGGCGAAAATGGCGATGGAAAAACCATTTTGCTGCAATCTATTTTGTTGGCTTTGAAGGGAAATGATGGGCATCAAGCTATTTTTAAGGCTTTGAAAGAAAATGACGATTTAATGGCGGAAGGCAAAAAGTTAAGTCTCTCAGCAACAGACTCTAATGGCGAAAATTACGTTTTTGAAGAAAATTATAAACTGCAAAAAAATTCCCACCCCAATATTTTTGCTTACGGAATAAATCGCTTGCGTTACAGCAGCAGTCAGCGCGATAATTCGGGTTATTTGACACTTTTTGACTTCAATCAATACCTTAGCTCGCCACTAGATTGGTTAAAAGAGGTGGAGCGCAAGGAAAAATTGCATGGAGGAATGTTGAAATACAAAGATGCCAAGCGAATGTTGGAAGCTTTGCTCGAAAATAAAGTGCAAATTACACACAACGTAGAAGGTGATATCGTTTTTAAAGAACAAAATAAGCAAATTCATTTCGACCAACTTTCCGATGGTTTTAAAAGTATAATTAGCTGGATAAGCGATTTACTTAGCAAATTATCTGAAAATCAACCAGATGTAGATGTAATTCAAGACTACAAGGGCATTGTTTTGGTTGATGAATTGGGGGCTTACTTGCACCCAAACTGGGAGCAGAAAATAGTGCAAAAACTTCGCTTTTGGTTTCCCAATATTCAGTTCTTTTTTTCTACGCATAGCCCGCTTTTATTGCTGGGAGCTAGTTCTGATGCCTTATTTTTTAAGCTTTACAAAGAAAGAGGGGTTGCCAAAATATCAAAACCTTTGAAAAAAATAACGGATTTGACCGTTAATAGCATTATAACTTCGCCTTTGTTTGGTTTGCAAGATGCTGTACCTCTTGCATTTAGACCTTCGGTGGAAAGTCTCAAAACAGGAAATTCTTTTTTGAGCGTAAAAATACATGAAGCTATCTCTGAAAAAATCAGCAAGTTAGCAAGTGTAACCGAAAGTGATATTTCAGATTTGATTAGCCTCGAACTTGACAAATTAGAAACCAAAGCTTAGTTTTTTCGTGTTTAATTTTCAAAGCAATTTTGTTTGAAATGATTCATATCAACAAAGATTTTTCAAAAATTCCGGCATCTTTAACTTCGGAAACCACTAATGAACGGCGGCGAGAAATTATTAAGCTTAAAAAATTTCAAACCCAAGGCATTTATAGTAGTCGTTATAAAAAAGAAGACGTAAAAACTGCGTTGAGTAATTTGTATCGCAACAAGTGCGCTTTTTGCGAACAAAAGATAGAACGATTTGATGTTGAGCATTTTAGACCTAAAAGTATTTACTACTGGCTCGCCTATTCGTGGGACAATTTGCTTGTGGCATGCCCTGTTTGTAATGGAAATAAAACCAACCATTTTAAGCTAATAAAAAAACGGGTAGAATTTGACGACGCCGATTATAAAAATATACACCATTTAGCCGAGAAATACAATCAGCTGGAGGAAAATTTATTTTTTCACCCCGAAATTGAAAACCCCGAAGATGATTTGGATTTTAAAGAAGATGGAACTATTTCCTCTGATAATCAGAAACTTTGCTATACTATTGAAACTTGCAAATTGAATAGACCTTATTTGATAGAACGCCGCAAGCGAATTATTGATAATTTTTTGCAGCAGCAAAATGAAATTTACTTGCAATACCTAAGTACAAAGGAAGAAGCTTTATTGTATGAAATTAAGGCACTTAGGAAATTATTTAAGAAAGAAGCCTTAGACAAAGAAAATGAATTTTTAGCTTTTCGACGAAAAATGGTGAAAAATTTTAGCTTATAAACTTTATTTCACTTGGTTAGTGTTTTTTTTCAGGCATAATTATTTTTTAGCAAATCTCTAGGCTATCTAATTCAATTCCAAAGATTAGAATGTCATCTATTTGTTTGTTTTTATGTTTCCAACGCTTAAATTCTTTTTCCATAAATTCTTTTTGCTCTCCAAATGGAACAGTTTGACAATTTGTGAACAATTCTTGCTGTTTGTAAATACCGTATTTTTTATTTTTAGAACCACCAAATTGGTCTTTAAAACCATCAGAAAGCAAATAAAGCTTGGTATTTTCTTGTATTTGAAAATGTCGATTGGTATATTCTATTTCTAATTGATTTCCAAGGTTTCCACCTACCGAAAACAAATCACTTTCAATTAATATCAATTCATTATTTAGCACTAGATAAGCATCTTGGTTTGCACATGCAATTTCAAATTCCTTGTTTATTATGTCTATTCTGCAAAGCGAAATATCCATTCCATCGGATTGTTCTTGGTTTGCATCTTGCTGTAATGCTTTGACTATTCGGCTATTAAGTTCTTTTAGTATAACTGCAGGTGACGAAAATATGTTGAGACTTATAATATCATTTAGCAAAGTACTCGCCAAAATAGACATAAAAGCTCCCGGGATTCCATGTCCGGTACAATCTGCAACAGCCATATATAGCTCATTTTCTTTGCGATGAAACCAGAAAAAATCGCCACTTACTACATCGCGTGGCATAAAAAGAATGAAAAAATCTTTAATGTATTTGTTCATTTTTTTTATAGACGGTAGTGTTGCATCTTGTATTTTTTTCGCATACTCAATGCTATCGTTTATTTCGCGGTTTTTCTTTTCTAGTTCTTTGTTTGTTTTTAGAAGTTCATGTTGTTGAAATTCAATGCGTTTTGTAGCTTTTTTAAGTTCAGAGTGCTTTCCGTAAAGTTCGATGGTGCGCTTGCGTGCACGGTTGTAAGCAAGTTCTATTTTTTTTCTTTGTCTCTCTATTTCATCACGTTGCTCTTTTATTTCATTTTTAAGCTTAATATTATCCATGTGCCGCCCAAACAAATCAATGGTTTTGTTGCGTGCTTTAAGATACTTTTGCTTAAACTCTTGCTCGTCAGAGTTTTGTGCTTCTTTTTTAGTTTTGTGGTTTTGTTTTTCCTCATTTTCAGGCATGTCTTTTTCTGGTGCTTGATTTTTTAGGTCAGCCTTTTTTTGTGTTGGGTTCGACGAGTTTGCACGATTTGGATTCATCTTTAATTTAATAAAAGTTTCCCAAAGATAATTAAACAATATCTAATATGCAACGTTTGTTTAATTAAAATAAAGTAAATTGGTATTTTGAACATACAACCTTTGTAGAAAGAATGTTAAATTTGAATTACTTGAAATTGGCTAGGTACATTTGAAAAAACAACTTGCAGCAACAAAATAGCAAGTTGTTTTTTTGTAAATGTGAAAAGCTAATTTACAGAATACCAGTAAGTGATTAATAATCAATTAATTAACTTATTTTGTGAATTTGAAAATTATCCGATGTATATAAAAAGCGTTTGATACTTTTCTTTGGCGTTTTTTCAAATTCTTGCTCTTTTATTTCAACAGTTGCAATGCGCATGTAAGCAGGTAAGTCCTTGTTTAGCTTGCTAATATCGTCATTTATTTGTTTTAACATTTCATCTTTCGACATATTTTTTGTCTCTGGAATTTCTTGGTCGGGGAAAATTAAGGCACATAATTTACCGTCACATTCTATTACCAACGATTCTCCAACTAATTTAAAGTGATTTATCTGAGCTTCAATTTCTTCTGGGTAAATATTTTGCCCCGAAGGTCCGAGAATCATACTTTTGCTCCTGCCTTTTATTTCAATATAGCCATTTTCATCTATTGTTCCTAAATCGCCTGAGTGTAGCCAGCCTTCGCTGTCGAGAGCGTCTTTTGTTGCTGTTTCGTTTTTGTAATAGCCAAGCATTACATTTTCGCCTCGCATACAAATTTCGCCTATTTCACTTTCTGGGGTTTCTTTGCTTATTTTTATTTCAAGAGTATCTACTTTTTTTCCAGTACTTCCTACTTTTCTAGTGCGCCAGCCATCGTATGAAATGAGTGGACCACATTCTGTCATTCCATAACCTGTTGAAAATTTGAAATTTATGCGTTTCAAAAAATGTTCCACTTCGGGGTTTAATGCTGCGCCACCTATTACAACTTCTTTAAATTTTCCGCCAAAAGATTCGGTCATCGAATCGTTAATTTTTTTGTAAATTTTTTCCTTAATAATTGGAATTTTTAATAAAATTTGAATCGATTTTTTTTCGAGTTGTGGCTTTATTTTTTTCTTGTAAATTTTTTCAATAATTAGAGGCACACTTAAAATTAAGCGCGGTTGCACTTTGCCAAAAGCTTTTATAAGTACTTGAGGCGAAGGCAATTTACCCAAAAAAGTAATATGGCAACCAATCGAAAATGGATATAGAAATTCAAAAGCACAACCGTAGGCATGTGCCAAAGGTAAGAACGACAAGATACTATCGCCACTTTCGAGGGGCATATTTTTACGGGCATAGCGCACATTGGCTGCAAGTGCGTTATGGTTGAGCATTACGCCTTTTGAAAAGCCGGAAGTGCCTGATGTATAGAGTATTTCGAGCAAATTATTATTCGGAATTTCTTCTAAATCATAGTTTTCTTTGCTTGGTAATTTTTGAGCAAATGAAGCAACGGCTTTATCTATTTTGGCAATATTTTTTTCATTTTTTGCATATTTTATCGAAAAATCGGTAAGTGAAAATAGAATTTCTAAATTTGGAAATTCACTCATTTTTAAGGGTGACGCTAATTTTTCTTCACTAAAAAATACAATTGAATCGGAATGATTAACCAAATGAGTAATATCTTTGGGTTTAAAATCGGCTAAAAGTGGAACTAAAACCGCTCCGTAACTTACTGTTGCTAAGTATGATATAGCCCAATTTACCGAATTTCCGCCTATTAAAGCTATTTTATCGCCTTTTTTTATTCCAAGCTCTTTAAAAATAAAATGTAATTCTTTTATTTTTATCCCAACTTCGCCATAAGTAACCGAAATACTTTCATAATTGGTAAAAGCCGGCATGTTCCAGTTGTCAATAATTGCATTTTCGATGTATTTTGTGAAATTTTCGTTAATCATAAGTTTTGTTTTTTTTGTGATGTACTCAAATTTTTTTCGATTATTAAGAGTTTGTTAAATTTTATCTTCTCTTTTTTGCATTTTTTCGATTGATATAGAGATTAATATTGAATCTAATTATATGTAAATTAGATAATTAAATAGTTTTCTAAAATGAAATTTTCAAAGCAAACAAAAGTAGTTATTCTATTTTTATTTTCCTACAAAAATAGCAAAAGAATTATGTGTTTTAAAAGTAAAATCATTTTTTATATTTGTAGTTTGTGTTTAGGCATTTAATTATATCTTTTGATAAAATTAAAATACCAAATTAGTTATAAAATGCTTTTAATATCAAAATAACATATTTCAAAATAATTTTAAACTAAAATATTGATGTATAAAATAGCAAAATTACCCGGCGATGGCATTGGTCCTGAAATAGTTGAACAGGCTGAAAAAGTCTTAAATGCAATAGCAAAAAAGTTTAATCATCAATTTGAATTTACTTTTGGCTTAATAGGAGCTTGTGCTATTGATGCAGTTGGAAACCCTTATCCTGCTGAAACTCACGAACTTTGTATGAAATCAGATGCCGTACTTTTTGGAGCCATTGGCGACCCGCGTTTCGACAACGACCCAAAGGCAAAAATTCGTCCTGAGCAAGGTTTGCTTGCAATGCGTAAGGCGTTGGGGCTTTTTGCAAATATTCGACCGGTTACAACTTTCAAATCGCTTATCGACAAATCGCCATTGAAGCGCGAACTGATAGAAGGAGCTGATTTTGTGGTAATTAGAGAACTTACAGGCGGAATTTATTTTGGAGAGCCACGCGGGCGAAGTGAAAATGGATTAACTGCCTTTGATACACTCATTTACACTAAAGAAGAGATTACACGAGTTACCAAGTTAGCTATACAATATGCGATGAAACGCCGCAAAAAATTAACTGCTGTGGACAAAGCTAACGTATTGGCTTCCTCGCGTTTATGGCGCGAAACAGTGCAAGAACTGGCTATTGAAAATCCCGAAGTAACCATTGATTTTATGTACGTGGACAGTGCTGCCATGAAATTGATTCAAAACCCCAAATTTTTTGATGTGGTGGTTACCGAAAATATGTTTGGCGATATTTTGACCGACGAGGCTAGCGTAATTACAGGTTCTTTGGGCTTGTTGCCATCGGCAAGCATTGGCTTGCATACCTCTGTATTTGAGCCTATTCACGGTTCGTATCCGCAAGCTGCCGGTAAAAATATTGCCAACCCGTTGGGAACTATTTTATCTGCTGCTTTGCTTTTAGATTATGCCTTGAACTTGCCAAAAGAAGCTGCTTTGGTGCAAGAAGCCGTAGAAAAATCGCTCGATGAAGGCTTTGTTACTGAGGATATTACACACGAAAATGCAAAGACTACTTCACAAGTTGGCGACTGGATAGTAAATTATATTTTGAGTGCTTAATAAAAAATTTTTAGGTATTTTGAGCCGTTTTGCATTTAATACGAAAAAATGTAAAACGGCATTTTTTTATTCATTTTGTTTATTTTGGCGACCAACAAAATTTTTTACTAAAAAGTGTAGAAATTTATTTTATTTATTATATTTGTATTGTCAAAAAATATAGATTTTATAATTGAAAAGAAGTAAAAAAAATGCAATTATTTAAAATTTATAGCAAAAACATGAAATTGGCGAATAGTTATAACACTTTTTAAAAAAATAAACAATGAAAAATGCCGAAATATTTTTATCGTATGCTTGGGGTGGCGAAAGCGAAAAAATTGTAAATGAATTAGATGCTGCTTTCCAAACAAAAGAAATTATGCTGAAACGCGACAAACGCGACTTGGGATTCAAGGGAATTATTACCGATTTTATGGATAAAATAGGTGAAGGAAATGCCGTAGTAGTTGTTATTAGCGATAAATATCTCAAATCGCATTATTGTATGTATGAACTTTTAGAAATTTATCGGAATTTGAAATTTAAAGAGCGTATTTTTCCTATTGTGCTTGGTGATGCGGCTATTTATGAACCTATTCCTCGTCTTAGATACCTAAAATTTTGGCAGGATAAAAAGCAAGAACTCGATGATGCAATTAAAGAGTTTGGTACTGATGCAATTACGGTAATTGGCGACGATTACAAAACCTACAAGCGTGTGTTCGATAATTTTGGCGAAGTGGTTAATATTCTGACAGATATAAACTCACTTACCCCCGAAATGCACCGCGAAGACAATTTTAAAACTCTTATCGACGCTGTTTCTAAAAAAGTAAATGAGCAAGTTTCTACTCAAGCGAATGAGCAAATTACAACTAACAATACGAATGTTTCAGGCTCTGGAAACTTTGTTTTTCAAGGAGTTAGTGGCTCTAATGTGAACATAAGCATCACGCAAAACGAGCCTAAAAAAGAGATGGAAAAAGAATTGAAAAATCGTGTTTCAATCGACTTAGATGAAATTACTGACTTTAGGAAAAAATCTAATTATAAGCGATTACAAATGCTATATAAATTATTAGATGAATACGAAAGTAATCTGGTATTAGAAAAAGACCCCAAACAAAGAATGGCTTCCGAAAATGAGATTGCAAAATTGAACGAACAAATTGTAAAATTAGAAGAAGAGATAAAAAAAATGGAGTAAATTTTGCTTTGACTACTCATTTTCTACATAAAAACCCACAAAATTTTGAAATTTTGTGGGTCTTTGATATGTAAAATTGCTTTTTATTAAAATTTGTTTTTAGAAACGCTGTTGGTTAAACAAAATATCATAATCTTTGTATTTTGCTTTTTTCCAGAATCGTTCAGGCACAACTTTCCAGTTTCCAAAACTTTGAGGTTCAATTATTTGCTTTTCTTCAATCCATTTAATAATGTAGTAACGTAAATCTTTTTCGGTGGAAGTAATTATGCGCGAAGCCAGTTCTTCTTTTGCTATTCCTGCGCCATCGGTTAAGTGGTTTCCTCCGCCATTTCCTCTGTACGAATTTACTGCAACTTTGTAGAATTTTTTCTCATCAAATGGCTTACCATCAGACATTTGCTTTATGTGTACTCGTTGCCCAATGTTTTTTGTAATATCTACCTCGTAGTCAATTCCAGCTGCCGACGAAAAATTAAAAAACTGACCTTCAAGCCTTTTACTTCCATCGGCGTTTTCTACAAACAAAAGCATACTATCTTTTTTACTCTTCATGGTTTTGAACCATTTCGAGTACGAAAATTCTAAGTAATCTTTTATTTCTTTTCCGGAAAGTTTCATGGTATAAAGTAAATTTTCAAATTTATATAACTTGAACATATCGCGAATATACACTTTGCCTTGTCGAATTTCGGCATTGTATGAAAGTGGTGAGGCAAAAGAAATATCTGCGCCAGTTAGTTCTAACTGAATTTGTTGTACAAGGTCAATAAATTCGCAGTTCCCGAAGAAAGCATCTCGTGTGGAAATTGATTTTGAGAACGTTCCTATTTCTTTTGAAACATATTGCTTCACTTCCTCAAAATCGGCACTAAATTCTTTCATGAAGTCTTTATCTACTTTAATATCAGATACTTTAACCAACTCACCCGATATTTTTTTCTTATAGAAATCTACTTCGCTATCTAAGTCAATTTCTACTTTGATTTCGGCAAGATATTGCGCCGAATTTTTTGGGTCAAGCACCAGAACTTTTTTGCCTTTGGGATTTGCAATCCACTCTTTATAAAGCTGATGGTCGTGCCCGCCAATGATAATATCAAAACCTTCGACTTGCTGAGCAATAAGTTTTGTGGCATTTTCATTTTTGTAACTTTCTGCTGTTTGGTTTCCGTAGGTATAATCAATGCCCGCATGAAAAGTTCCTACAACTAAATCCGGCTTTTCTTTTTCGTGAATGATAGTAACCCATTTTTTTGCAGATTCTATCATGTCCTCAAATTCCATACCTTCCCATATTTTTTCGGGTAGCCACTTGGGAATTGCGGGAGTAATTAAGCCTAAAATAGCTATTTTTGCACCATCTTTTTCAATTATTTTATAGGGTTGAAAATAAGGTTCTTTCGTTTTTTTGTCGATAGCATTTGCTGCTAACCAAGGAAAATTTAGCTCCTTTGTAAATTTGTCATATACATCGTGCCCAGCTTCAATATCGTGATTTCCAACAGTTCCCGTGTCGTATTTCATGTAGTTCATTACACGCGAAAGTAAATGTTGGCTTTGCGTTTTTTCAAAATTGGAGTAATACACAACAGGCTGCCCTTGAAGAATATCGCCGTTGTCGCACAAAATAACCTCGTGTCCCTGTTTTTTAAGACTTTCTGCATACGTGTGTACTTGTGCTAAAGAGCTGATTTCCTCGCTATTATTGATAAAATCGAAAGGGAAAATTGCCCCATGCACATCTGTTGTTATTAAAATTCGGAGTTTTTTTATATTTCCCATAGTTAAATTTTTAAAGCTCAAAAGCGGCATTGCGGCTGCAAATGAAAGTATATTTTTTATAAATTTTCGCCTTTTCATTTATATATCTTTTTGAAAATTGATGAAAAAATTGTTGGTTATTAAATAGTTATACAACTAAATCGTCTATCTTTTTTATAGATTTTGGAATTTCGATTACACTTTGCACCGCATTCAAATCCTTTAATCCGCTACCAGTTAAGAGTACTACATTTTTAGAATCTTTTAAAATTCTGCCTAAAATAGCCATTTTATACATTCCTGCATAGGCTGTAGCCGAGGCTGGTTCTGAAAATAATCCGGTATGCATACTCAAAAATTTCGATGCCATAATAATTTCCTCGTCAGAGATTTTAACTGTTTTCCCAGAATAAGTAAGCAGGTATTTTTTTGCCATATAAAAATTTCGTGGAATATCAACCGAAATAGAATCAGCTATCGTTTTGCTTGGTTTAGAAATAAACTTTTCGTTTGTTAAGTTATCAATCAAATTGCTACTGTTTTCGGCTTGAACGGCATAAATTGTGGGCATTTTTTCAATTAATCCAAGATGGAGTAAATCTTCAAATCCTTTGTAAACTCCTGAAATAATTACGCCGTCGCCAACTGGAACAAACACATTGTCAGGCGATTGCTGGTTTAGTTGTTCGTAAATTTCGTAAGCTACTGTTTTTTTACCTTCTATAGTGAGTGGATTGTAGGCAGTATTTCGGTTGTACCAGCCAAATTTTTTGCTTGCTTCTATGCTCAAATCAAAAGCCATGTCGTAAGTACCTGCAACTGGCACTATTTGAGCACCATACATAACTATTTGTGTTAGTTTAGCTTTAGGTGCGCTTTCGGGTACAAAAATAATTGCTTTTTGTTCTTGAGAAGCACAAATTCCTGCTAATGAGGAACCTGCATTACCAGTAGAGGCGGCAACTATTGTAGTAATGTTGTTTTCTTTTGCATAAGCAGAAACCAGACCAGAAGCCCTATCTTTAAATGAATAAGTTGGATTTTGGGAGTCATCTTTTAAATATAATTTAAAAATAAGCTCGTGTTTTCCTAGCTTTTTTAGTTGAATGAGAGGGGTTTTTCCAATTTTCAAATTACTTTGATTTTCAATATTTTGTATAGGAAGTAAATCGAGATAATTATTTTCTTTTATTTTTTGGAATAAATTTTTCGGGTATTTTTGTTTAATTGCTGAATAGTTGTATATTGTTTTTAGCACACCAAGTGGCGGATTTTCAGGAGTATTTTTTATTTCGCACTTTGGGCATAAATACATTGTTTCATGCTCTTTATATAACGTTTTGCAATCTGTACATTCAAAATGAAATTTAGTCATAGTATATTGTTTTTTTGTTAAGACAAATCGAAATATTTTTTTTATAATGAATTTTTATCGGATAATAATCTGAAAAAATAAGTTTTTTTTGATTTTTAATACGAAAAAAAAAACTTTCAATCCTTCATATTTTTTTGATTATTAATTCTTTAATATCTTTTAATTTTATCAAAACTTTAAATTAAGGTTGAAAATTTCGCAAAAGTACTAAAAAATTGTAAAATTTTGTTTTTTTTTTCTAACTTTGTTCAATATTTAAAACTAGAGCGAATATACTATTTATGTTGTTGTTGGGCTTTTTGGGGATAAAAGTAAAAGGTTCATTAAATTTAGTATTTATTATCGTTTAAAATTCTGTTTAAATAGTTTATAAACAGTAACTTAATAACAAACAATTATAAGCGTGAAAAAAGAAATTATAACTACTGTTTTTGAGTATTCTATTGATTCGCCAGAATTATCTTCTGAGGATAAAGCTTTAATTTCTAGAGCTATAGAAATTACAAAAAATTCCTATTCTCCTTATTCTAATTTTAGCGTAGGGGCTGCTTTGTTGCTCGAAAATGGCGAAGTAGTGGTAGGAAGTAATCAGGAAAATGCCGCTTACCCTTCGGGCTTGTGTGCAGAGCGAGTTGCTCTTTTCTATGCAAATTCGCAATTTCCGCAGAGTGCAGTGCAAACAATTGCAATTGCCGCAAAAACAAAGCAAAGCCTTATTGCAAAGCCAGTTCCACCTTGTGGAGCATGTAGGCAAGTGATGCTTGAAACTGAAATGAGGTTTCAAAAGCCTATTAAAATTATTTTGATTAGCAAAACAAATATTCAAATTATTGAAAGCGCAAAGCAACTTTTGCCTTTGAATTTTGAAAAAGAAATGCTGGAATAATTATTTAGTCTAAAATTAAAAAAAATATTTAGAGTTTTACATAAAAACTTTTCTGAAAAATTAAACTAATTTTCAATGAATGATATTGGAATTTTTGGTGCTAAGATTCTTAGCATGGATAAGAATTTTAGCATTATTAACGATGGTGCTATTATAATTGACAAGGGGAAAATTGTTGAAATTGGCGATAGTGAAAAATTGCGAATAAATTTTCCTGTTTTAAAAAGTATTGAGGCAAAAGGAAAACTTGTGATGCCTGGACTTATCAACACGCATACTCATTCTGCGATGACTATTTTTAGAGGCTTTGCTGATGATATTGCCCTTAAAAGTTGGCTTCATGAGTTTGTTTTTCCGAGTGAAGCTAAGTATATCAATGCCGAAACGGTAAAACTTGGAACTACCTTGGCTATTGCCGAAATGTTGCTTTCGGGAACGACTACTTACAATGATATGTACTTTTATGTGCAAGAAGCAGCTGAAGTTACCGAAAAATTTGGAATGAGAGCCGTTTTGAGCGAAGGAATTATAGATTATCCAACTCCTTCGGCAGCTTCGCCCGAAATTGGAATTATTCATACCGAAGAACTTTTACAGAATTGGAAAAATAATACGCTAATTAATATTGCAATAAGTGCTCATTCGCCTTATAGTTGTTCCAAAAACCTACTCCAAAAAGTAAAATCTTTTGCTGATAAGCATGCCATAAAACTTCATATTCATCTGGCAGAAACTCAGTGGGAAGTGGTTGAAATTCAAAAACTTCACAAACTAACACCAACCGAGTATTTAGAATCTATTGGTATTTTGGATTCTAATGTAATTGCGGCACATAGCGTTCATTTGACTGAACACGATATTGATTTGTATGCAAAATACGGGCTGGGTGTGGCGCACAATCCTGAGTGTAACATGAAGTTAGCCAGTGGAGTAGCTCCAATTCCTAAATTGCTAGCAAAAGGAGTAAAGGTAGGCATAGGAACTGATGGTGTGGCGAGTAATAATAATTTAGATATTTTTCAAGACCTTAGAACGGCTGCTTTTGTTCATAAACTTGTCAATTCAAATCCTTCGCTTGCCAATGCTAAAGAAATGGTGAAAATGGCAACTATTGGAGGTGCTCAGGTTTTGGGCTTAGAGCATGAAATAGGTTCGCTTGAAAAAGGCAAAAAGGCTGATTTATTGATTGTTGATTTATTTAAGCCTCATTTGATGCCTATTTATGATATTTATTCGCACATTGTGTTTTCTATGACTGGAAATGATGTGGAAACCAGCATAATAAATGGTAAAATAGTGATGGAAAATAGATTTATTAAAGGCTTAGATTTTGCGAATTTATCAAGCCAAGTTCAAGAAATTGCAAATAAAATAATTAAAGACAGTTCGCCTGATAGGTATAATTTTTGATACATATTAAGTGTTTTAGTTGTTTTACAAATGCAAATTGATTTTATTCTTTTGAAAATGAATTGACTGAACTGTTTTTTAGCATTAAGTTGCATATATAATTTTATGTTAAAATAAGTAGAATACTTTAATGTTATAAAATTTTTATGTTTTTTTATGTATAAAAAAATCTTTTTCTTTTTAATATTTGTGCTTGTGCAAAATTTTGCTTTTTCGCAATATACAACTTCTTGGGCAAGAACGATTGGTGGAAGTAATTGGGACGAAGCTAGTTGCGTTATAGAAACCTTAGACGGTTCTATTGTTATTGCTGGATATTTAGAAAGTGGTGAAAAGGATTTTGGACAGCAGGGGTATGTGGTATCGGAGGTAAAGCGCGGAAATCGCTACCCTTGGATAGTGAAATTTACTGCCGACGGAAAAGAAATTTGGGGACGTTCGTTTCAAGACTCTTACCATGCGCATGTTACTGATATAATGCAACTTCCTGATTCTACTTTTGCTGTATCGGGGCTTGCTTACAACGATAGATGGCTTACAACAGATGCTTGGATTGCAAAATTAGATAAAAATGGAAATAAAGTTTGGGAGAAAAAATTTGGGGCAGGAAAGTATAATGAAGGTGCAAATTCATTGGCTTATGATGCTACCGATGGCGGTTTTGTTTTAGCTGGTTTTACCGAATTTAATACTGAAATAGAAAAAGATGGCTGGCTTATAAAAGTTGATAGTCTTGGAAATTTGCTTTGGGACCAAATTGGTGGAGGAAAAAAAGCAGATGAACTTTTGCAAGTTCGTTCTACTTCCGATGGCGGTTTCATCGCTGTAGGTTACGTTTCATCGGGTGGCGCTTACAAAACGACTTGGGTATTGAAATCAGATGGTGCCGGAAACTTTGAGTGGGATTATAACATGAAGCATCAAACTTGGGATGTAGGTACCTCTGTAACACAAACTTACGACGATGGCTTTGCGGTTTGTGGTTATACAAAGGTTGGAAATCAGACAAATTATGATGTACGTGTGATAAAGCTTGATAATTTGGGGAACAAACAGTGGGATTTTACTTATGGCGATGTGGAGTGGGAGGAAGCTACTGACATTGCAGAAACCTATGATAGAGGCTTTGCTATTTCGGCTTTCACACGCGATGTGGGCGGACAATTTGATAATTTTTGGATTTTATACATAAATAGGGCTGGAGAATTGGAGTGGGAAGAGCAGTTTGGAGGAAATGGTTACGATTATGCCACCAATGTTGTCGAAACTAAGGACAAAGGTCTTATAATTGCTGGTTCTTCTTATTCAAATGAGCATTTGGGGTGGGATTTTGCTTTAGTAAAGCTAACTCGCGATGGTATTTCCGATTATTTATTGCCTCAAATTGTTTTTCACAACCCCAAGGATACGATATTAACTACAAATGATAAGGTTTTTCAGCTAGAAGCTTGCATTCAATCTATGGATTCTCTTAAACAAGTACAGATTTTTTTCAACGATTCGTTATATTTTGATAATGTGGCATTTGCTTATTCTCGCGAAGATTCAACTTGCAATGCTAGAATTTCGCAAATAATAAATCTGTCGGAAGGAGAAAATCGAGTTTATATAAAAGCTACAAACGTTGCCGGAACTTCAATTTCGCTAATTTATAGAATTTTTTATATTTTAATTTTTAAACTTGAACGGTGGTAGATTTTTGCAAAAATACGAAAATTTTCGCTATTTTTGATCAAGTTACAAAGTCTTTTTGTACCGATTTCTCTTTAAAAAAACATCTTTTGGGGGAGATAGAAAATGCGTATTGTTCAAAAAAACGCTATTATCATAATTTTTCTCATATTGAAAAAATGATTGCCCAACTTTCTCTTTTTGAATCTGAAATTCATGATTTTGAAAGTTTATTTTTAGCAATTTTATACCACGATGTGGTTTATGATGCAAAAAAACACGATAATGAAGAAAAAAGTGCAGATTTTGCACAAAAACAACTGCTTTTACTTAATTTTATTCCCGAAAAAATAGAAAAAATAAGAAAATTAATTCTTTCAACTAAAAAACACTTACCTTTTGATGATAATTTTGACTCAAAACTACTTTTGGATTTAGATTTAGCTATTTTGGCGTCCGATTTTGTGGAATACCAAAATTATTCAAAGAAAATTAGGCTCGAATACAAATTTGTGCTATTATTTCTTTACACTAAAAAAAGAAAAGAGGTATTGTTGCGATTTTTAGATAGAGAGAAAATTTATTTCACGTCCTATTTTTTTGAGCATTTTGAACAACGCGCGCGCGAAAATATTAGACACGAAATAGAATTAAGTCGTTAGTTGTCAATTTTTTTTATTTCACATTTGCATTTTCACTTTCTTTGTAGATATAATTCACGTCGTAAGTATCTGTTATTGAAATAGATATATCTTGGTTTTCATCATCATCGTCTTCTAATTCCCACACGTATTTTTTTCGTTGTGGACCTTCCGATTTGTAGAAGAAGGCAACTACAATTCCGGCTAAAAAGCCCATTAAGTGCCCCTCCCATGAAATGCCAGTTTCCATAGGGAAAATGCCCCAAACCAGACTTCCATACAAGAATGCTACAAGCAGCGAAATGGCTATCAAAGGCATGTATTTGCGCAGAATACCGCTGAAAAACAGGAAGGTAGTGAATGCATAAATTAAGCCGCTTGCACCTATGTGATAAGAAGTTCGACCCATAATCCAGACTCCTAAACCCGTTAAAAACCACATTAAACCAATGGTTTTGAATGCAATTTGCTTGTAAAAGTAAAAAATACCAATACTTAAAATAAGCATGGGGATAGAATTTGCCCAAAGATGCTGGAAATCAGAGTGTAAGAACGGCGAAAATACAATTCCAAGTAAGCCAAAAGTATCCCTTGGTTTGATGCCAAAATAGGAAAAACTATTGTGTGTATAAAATTCACTAATTTTTATAAACCAAGTAATTACGACAAATAAAATTGGCAAAAATATACTTCGAACAATTTCTTTTTTTTCTGATGATTCCATTTGTTGTAATTACTTGGTAATGTATAGTTTATTGTGTTTAGAGTATAACCAGAGTTGCCCCATAGCCATATTCTTTGAACGAAGCGTCTTGGTAGCTAAGTTTCTTATACTTAGGTTTTTTCAGTGTATTTGATATTTCTAGTTTTAACCTGCCATTGCCCACGCCGTGAATAAAAACAATTCGTCCGAGATGTTTTTTTATAGCATCTTCAAGCTCTGAGTTGAATTTTTTCATCTGTATTTCTAAGATATCATTGCGAGAGAGACCACTTTCATCTTCGATGAGTTCGTGAATATGTAAATCCACAATTTTTTCTTGGTTTTTTGGCTGAATATTTTTTATAAAATTAGAATTTTTTTCAGCATTTTGGGCTTTTAATTTTTCACTCAATGCTTTTTCTATATCTTTTTTTACTAAATTTTCAATTGCCTCGCGCATTCCATCTTCATTTAGTAGCGAAATAATCATCGAATCTTCGTAAAAAAAGTCATTTTCTACAAACTTTTTTGGTAAAAAGAAATTTTTTGCATTTATTTTTAGTTCCTTTTGAATCACTGCCTTTTTGTCATGTTTTGTTTTTTTGTAAAAAAGCAGTTGAAACGTAAAATCTTCTAACTCATTTACTTTTGAATTTTTGAAAGTATCTAGCAACTCTTTTGAGTTTGGTGATATTGTGGCTTGTTTATTCCAAAATTCAGTGGCTGAATTATTGTAAACATTCAGCATTATGTAGTAATTGCTGTCGTTTACGAGGTATGCCATAAAGTCAGCTTTTTCTATATTGGTTTCTGTTGGAACAAACGCAAAAAATAAATTAATATCATCGCTTGCATTTTCTTCCTCTTTTTCAGCTACTTGCGATGGCAGGGGATAGATAATTTCGTCAAAATCATCATCTTCGTCATCGTCGTTAAATCGTACAAACACTTCTTTTTTAGGCATTTTCACTTTTTCGCGAACCTTGTCTGTTTCTGTTTTGAAACCATATTGGCGGTTTGTAATATCCTCGTCAATGCTAATTAGCTCATCTACAAGTACTGGGTATTCAAAGCCATCGTCAGTTTTAACTTCTACCATGTTGTTATTTAGGACTTTAACAACTACGCCACCACCTACGTTATTCAAAAATTTAACTTTTTCACCTTTTATAAATTTCATATATTTTTGTTTTATTCGTTCAAAATAGCTCGTTTTTTGTTGTCGAATTTTACATTTTTTTGTAGTATTTTAACTGTAAAATTCTTATTTTCAGATTACAATACTTTTACTTTTGCTTGAGCAAGTACTAAATCCATAAATATTACTATCAATTAAAGTGCAAATTTAATTATTTTAATGCTATTTTTAGAAATAAACGTGCAAAAAATAATCTAAATTTTAATAATTGAAATTGCAAGGCAAATAAAAATATGTTAAATTTGCCATTTTGAGTTGTAACCAAAACTGAAGCTAAAAGTCTGATATTCAAAGACAAATCGAATAAATTGATTTTTTAGAGCTTTCTTGGATTGTTTTAGTTTTTGGAGATAGTTTTAATGTGGAATATAATAATTAAATGGAAGATTATAAAAATATTTTAATAGAAAATTATACATACAATTTGCCTGATTTTAGTATAGCAAAATATCCATTAGCAGAAAGAGATGCCTCAAAACTTCTTATTTTTAAAAATGATTCTATAACCGAAAATAAATTTTCTAATATAGATAATTTTTTGATTAGCAATAGTTTGATTGTTTTTAATAATACAAAAGTAATTCAGGCACGTTTGAATTTTGAGAAAAAAACAGGGGCAAAAATTGAAATATTTTGCTTAGAACCCTATTTTCCTTCTGATTATGAGCAATCTTTTAGTGCAAAGCACAAAGTGCAATGGAAGTGCATTGTAGGAAATGCAAAGAAGTGGAAATCGGAAAGTGTTTATAAAAAGTTCATTTTTAATGGATTAGAATTTGTAATTCAAGCTGAAAAAATAGAGCAATTACCAGAGGCATGGATTATTGAATTTACTTGGAATGGAGATTTTTCATTTGCCGAACTTATTGAAAATAACGGTTTTATTCCTATTCCGCCTTACTTGAACCGAGAAAGTGAAGAATTAGATACAACGCGCTATCAAACAATTTATTCCAAGCACAAAGGCTCTGTTGCCGCGCCAACGGCTGGGTTACATTTTACCGAAAAAGTTTTGGAAAAATTAATTTCTAAAAATATAAAATTGGCAGAACTTAGCTTGCATGTAGGAGCAGGGACTTTCAAACCCGTAAAATCGGAAAAAATAGGCGAACATGAAATGCACTCAGAGCATTTTATTGTAAATAAAGATGTTATAAAGGATATTTTAGCACACCGAGGCAAAATTATTGCAGTCGGAACCACAAGCGTAAGAACTTTGGAAAGCATTTACTGGATTGGAGTAAAGATTCTTGCACAAAAATTCGCAGAAACCGAGGTCGTAAAAATTTTGCAATGGGACGCTTATCAATTAAATAAAGAGGTAAAAATTGAAGACGCACTAGCTGCTGTTTTAGGTTTTATGGAACGGAAAAAAATTGCATTTTTAGAAGCTGATACGCAAATAATGATTGTTCCTACTTATAAGTTTAAAATTGTTAATGTTTTGATAACCAATTTTCACCAGCCACAAAGTACGCTATTATTACTTATTTCGGCTTTTATTGGCGAAAAATGGAAAGATGTTTATAATTTTGCTTTAGCTAAAAATTTTAGATTTTTAAGCTATGGCGACAGTTGCTTGCTTATTCCTTAAAATTATTACTATTTTCGATGAAATTTATTTATCTTGCACTATCTAAAAAATAATATGAGAATAAATTCGTTCTTTAAAAATAGTATTTTTTCAGGAAATGATTAAAAAAAGTATTTATTTTGTATAATTTGGTTATTTGTAATTTGTTGCGTTTTTCATAAAAAAAAATAATGTATAAATTAGATTTATTTTCATTTTTTTATTAATTTTACTTTATAAATAATTTGCAAAAATGTGGTTATAAAATAGAATTTTTTAGTGTTATTTCATTGATTTACATTTTATTCTATTTATTTAATTACAGTTTTAAAACTATTGAGATTTGAGATAATTATAAAATAATTTCTTTATTGCTATAAAATAATGTCGCTAATTGATAAAAAATCGGCAAATATTACTAAGTTGCCTTGCATTTTTTAGATTTTGAATTCAAATTTTAACAATTAAAAAGGAAACTACGTATAGATAAAATATTAACAAGTGTTTTTCGAAAATTATAAAGATAAATAAATATGAATAAAAAATACTCTTCAGTACTAAATATAGTTTTCATTTTTTTTATTTTTCTTGTGGGCTGTGCTGACAACGAAGTGAATGAAAAGGAAGTAAATGATGCTTCGGAAAAGGCTTTTAGTCAGCAATCTGACAGTTCTTTCTCTGATAAAATGATTAAAATCTTTTATAAAGAGCCTTCGCCTTTAGAAATGGCAACTTTGATGCAACGTACAAACGGTAATTTTTACAAAGACCTTTTGAGCAATACAACTAATATTGAGCGTTTTGCAACAAGTGCAGACATGGCTTTAAATATTGGTGTGTTTGGTGTTGATTTGAGTTATTCAAAGATTTTTAATAAAAATCAAGAAGCATTAAATTCACTGTCTGCTTTAAAAGAACTTTCGAGTAAAATAGGGATTCCCGATGAGCATGCTGCTTCTGTTTTTCAAGAAATGGAGAAAAATATTGCTACAAACGATTCTCTTTTGACTATTATTAATAGAACTTACTCCAAAGCTGACCAGTTTTTGAAGGAAAATGATAGAAGTAGTACCGCTACTTTAATTATTACAGGTGGCTGGATAGAAGCACTTTACATAGCTACAAATATTTATCAACGCGAGCAGAATCACGATGATATTTTAGAAAGAATAGTTGTTCAAAAATTCTCGTTAAATACACTGATTCAACTTCTTAGCGAAAATCAGAAGGACAAAACTGTTCAAGTGTACTTAAAGAAATTACTTTTGCTCAAAAAAGTGTATGATAAAATTGAAATCAATTTTATAAATAAGGAAGTGGTTGATGTTGATACAATTAACAAAGTAATCACTATAAAAGGCAATGAAGCCCTTGACATTACAAATGAGCAACTTAACAATATTTCGACAATAGTTGCATCACTTAGAAATGCAATTGTTAAAACACGGTCAACTCACTGAAAAAATAGATAGTGTTTTCTTTTAGGCACTATTATAACTTTCTGAAAATCAACACGCCATAAGTTTCTACTTTTGGCGTGTTTTTTAAAAAAAATTACCTACAAATTATTTTCCTTTCATCAAATTCAGAGCCTCCTCTACCGATTCAACTGGCATATTGCAAGTATTATTGCGGCAAATATAAATCAGTGTTTTTTCGTTTGAAAACCGATTATTGAAAATAGCTAAATTATTTTCGTTTTCCGCTGCAAAAAGTGTTACACCGGGTAAAAATTCCGTATTTAGTTGTTTTAAAAATTGCTTTGCTTTTTTTCCGGTTATTATAATTTCAACTGATTCTGAACTCATTAAGCTGTACAAATAATTCCATTGATATTTGAAATAAGCATTTTGTTCCAATTCGGGTTTTATATTTGCCAGCATTTGCTTGCTAATAGAAAGATAATCATTGTTTTGCATCAAAATGCTTAGCGTGTACAAGTTTGTAGCCATTATTGCATTAGAAGACGGAATTACATTGTCATTTAGTTCCATTTTTCTCATATACAGCTCATTATTAGTATTTGAACTGTAATAAAACATACCCGATTTTGTATCGAAAAAATGTTCAAATGCGTAATTGGTCAATTTTAAAGCTATTTCAATGTATTTGTTGTTGAGTATATTTTTTGATAATTGTATAAATGCTTGAATTACAAATGCATAATCATCTAAGAAAGCATCTATATTCGCATTTCCATCTTTGTAGGCGCGTAGTAACTTTCCGTTGGGTTGTAGCATTTTTTCTTCGATGAAATGCGCTGCGACAATGGCTTTTTGTAAAAATTCCTCTTCGCTAAACGCTTCATAAGCATCTAAATACCCAATCAACATTAAAGCATTCCACGAACAAAGAATTTTGTCGTCGAGCGCAGGTTTTATTCGTTTTTGGCGTTCTTCGATTAAAATTTGTTTGTTTTTTGAAACTAGTTCGAATAATTTTTGTGTTGAAATGGAATGTTTTTTTATGAAATATTCGTTTTCAAAAGGTCTAAATAGTATATTTTTGCCATTTTCCCAATTTCCAAACTTCGTTATACCAAAATAGGATTTGAAAAAAGCACTATCTTCTGAAACAAAGCTATCTATTTCTGTTTCAGTCCATACGTAATATTTGCCCTCATGCCCCTCGCTATCTGCATCGAGCGCAGAAAAAAATGCGCCTTCGTGGGAGGTTAATTCATTGGCTATAAATTCTAGCGTTTCGTACACAATTAGCTTATACTCCTCATTTTTAGATAATTTGAACGCTTCGGCGTACAACGACACAAGTTGCGAATTATCATAAAGCATTTTTTCAAAATGAGGTACATTCCATTTATTATCAACCGAATATCTTGAAAAACCACCGCCTATTTGGTCATAAATACCTCCATGCGACATTTTCTGTAGTGTCAAATCGAGGAATTGCTTCACATCGAGTTCTTTTTCTGTAAAGTAGTAGCGAAATAATAGCCGAAGCATTCCAGGCATTGGAAATTTGGGTGCGCCACCAAAGCCACCATTTTCAAAATCAAAAGCGTTTTTTAAATTATGAACTGAACTGGTAAATACTTCTTTATCAAGTTCTTTCTCAGTATTTTTCGTCTCAATGATGTCAATAGATTTCAGACCTTTTTCTAAATTATCAGCAACTTCTTTGATTTTTTGAGGTTCTGTTTTCCATAAATTTGCTAATGAATTGAGGACAAATTTCCATTTTTCGGTTTGGAAATAGGTACCGCCAAAAAACGGCTGTCCGTTAGGTAAGGCTATGCAGTTTAAGGGCCAGCCACCTCTTCCTGTAAGTAATTGAACAGCAGTCATGTATATCTGGTCTATATCAGGGCGTTGTTCTCTATCTATTTTTATGCAAACAAAATGTTCGTTCATTATTTTTGCAACATCTTCATTTTCAAATGATTCGTGCGCCATTACATGACACCAGTGGCACGAAGAATAGCCAATGCTTATGAGCAGTAATTTATTTTCCGTTTTTGCTTTTTTTAAAGCTTCTTCGCCCCACGAAAACCAATCTACCGGATTTTCAGCATGTTGCTGCAAGTAAAGGCTACTTTCGTGTGCCAGTCTGTTTTTATATTTTCTATTCATGTTTTTCTTTTTAATGTTGGGTTGAATCCAAAATGATTGCTCCGTTTTACTTGTTATTTTATTGTAAATGAGTTTAATAGTCTTTATTTTAGAGCTATCCAACCTCATTTATTTTGTTTTGCAAAGATACTATTTTTATTTAGAATAAATATAAATAACAAAAAAAACCGGAATTAATCCGGTTTTTTTTGTACTGTTTGAAAGAAAACAGCCGTTTTTGTTTCTTTAATTATTGAACAATAAAATAATTTTCGTCAACCATCCAGTTTTCTATAAATATTTCATTATCAAGTACTTCTTTAGACAAAATTTTTAAAATACATTTATTATTCCAATAGTTGTCGTTACTCATCCAATTTTCTATCTCCAGGTGAGTATCAGAAACGTGCTCGCAGGGCGAATAGCTTGGACTCCAATAATTATCCGAAATCATCCAGGCTTCGGTATCGATATTTTCGTCTTCGCATTTCAAATCATCGGCAGGCGACCTCCAATAGTTAGAAGATAGCATCCATGGTTCTATTTGCAGCAAATTATCGTTGGTAGTCAGGTCATTGAGCAGATTAAAGGACGGATTCCAGTAGTTTTGCGAAAGCATCCATGCTTCTATTTCAAAACTATTTTCGGTGCTGGGTGTATTTAGAAAATTACTTGGGCATTGCCAATAAATTGTTTGTATCATCCAGTTTTCGACTTCTAGCTTTTCATCTAAGTTGCTAATTAACAGAGGGCTATAATTTTTTGAAAAATAATTGTCGCTCATCATCCATGCCTCGAGCGAAAGACCTTTGTCTGAGCACAATAAACCTTTATAGTCTAAATCGAAATACAAATCATCGGTCATCCATTTTTCTAAAAGTAGTTCATTATCAGTTTCTTCAGTTGCTGCAAATTCGTCAATTTGTGCTTTTGCCGAAAACGACATAATTATTAAAACTGCAATAATGCTAAGTTTTAAAGTTGCTAAATTTATATTTTTTCGTTTCATAATAAATCCTCCTATTTTTTTTTAGAATCTTACGTTTATCAATGAATATCATTTTTTATGCCAATTTTTATAATTTATTAATATACAGCTTGTTATAGTTTAATTTTCTTTCGTTTTTGATTATAATTGCACGTTTGTGGAGCTTGTTTTGTTCAAATTCGGACACCTTTGGGAATTAATATTTATTAACATTTTACGAAAAAAAAAGCAAAAAGTCAATAAAAAACGAAATTATTTTTAGTTAAAATAGAAAATAATTTGAAAAATTAAAATAAATCTGGAAAATTAAAAAAACTATTTTTTTTGAGTAAGAAAAGACTATAAAAATGAGGAAATTTCAAATAAAAGTTGTAATATTACGCAAAAAAAACAATGCTTTGGAAATGTTAAAAATAGTTCCTTCAATAGAAACTATTTTGTCAAAATAGTTCATTTTTTATAAAAAAACACTAATTTTAGGCTTTTTTGCATTCCAAAAAATGATATAAATGGCACTAAAACAAATTATTAGTTGAGTATGGAAGTAGCAACAAATTTTAAATTTTACAATAGAGATATTAGCTGGCTTTCTTTTAATTTTCGTGTTTTAATGGAAGCTGCAAATAAGCAACTTCCTCTTTATGAGCGAATTAAATTTCTTGCAATTTATTCTTCCAATATGGAGGAATTTTACAAAGTGCGAGTTGCTTATTATCGAAGCTCTATTGGGGTTGAAAGTAATTCGCTAGATTACGACCCAAAAGAGGTATTAAATTCTATCAATATCGAAGTTAATAGCCAGCAAAAAGAATTTAATAGGATATTTGAGCATGATATTTTACCCGAATTAAAACAAAATAATATTATTTTTTGTCAAAATGAGGAATTAAATATTGTACAAAAAGATTTTTTAGAAAACTATTTTTATCAAGAAATTTTGCCTGCAATTCAGCCAGCTTTGTTGGCTGAAGGAAATGTACTTTCATTTTTGCAAGACAATGCTATTTACTTGGCAGTAAAGCTTTTCAGCAAAAAGAAAAAGAAAAAGAAGAAAAAGTACGGAAAACCACAATATGCAATTATTAAGCTGCCTTTGAGCTATTTACCTCGTTTTATTGAGTTGCCTAAGGGAGAAAGCGACAATCATTTTATTATTATGATTGACGATATTATTAAGCACAATTTAGATAAACTATTTCCGGGCTATCTTATTGATTCATCGTATAGTATAAAACTTTCGCGAAGTGCGGACTTACTTATCGAAGATGAGTTTCAGGGCAATATTGTAAAAAAAATAAGAAGTAGTCTGTCGCAACGAAAAACAGGTGATCCGGCGCGTTTTGTGTATGATGATATGATGCCAAAAAGTTTTTTGAAAATATTGCGAAATGTTTTTAATTTGTCAAAAGACGATTTAGTTCCGGGTTCGAGATATTCCGGAATGTCCGATTTATTTGACTTTCCAAATCCTTTGTCGCCTGCTTTGGAAAGAGTAAAACTCCCAAATTTGCCATTGCCAGAACTTAATGAATACGATTCGATGTTTGAAGCAATAAAAAAACGAGAATGGCTTTTGAACTATCCATACCAAACTTATGATTATGTAATCCGGTTTTTTACACAAGCGGCTATTGACCCTAAAGTGCAGGCAATCAAGACAACACAGTATCGTGTTGCTAAAAATTCTGCCATAGTAAATGCTCTAATAAGCGCAGCTCAAAATGGAAAAGATGTTACTGTTTTTGTAGAATATAAGGCGAGGTTTGATGAAGAAATGAACTTAACTTTTGCCGAAAAAATGCAAAAAGCGGGTATTAAAATTATTCATAGCATTCCCGGAATAAAAGTTCATGCCAAAGTGGCTTTAGTTATTCGAAAATCGAGCAACGAAAAGCCCTTGAAAAGTTATGCGTATTTGAGCACCGGTAATTTTAACGAAAAAACCGCAAAACTTTATGCAGATCACGGATTTTTTACTTCCGATGAAGAAATGATTTCTGACTTGACCGAGTTATTTTTATATCTCGAAGATTTAAAATACAAACCTGTTTTCAAGAAAATATTAGTTGCTCAATTTAACATGATTGATAAGCTTAAAGATTTGATAAACAATGAAATAAAAAATGCAAAAGAAGGGAAAAAAGCCTACATTTTGGCTAAAATGAATGGATTGGAAGCTAAAGCTTTCGTCGAACTTTTGTATCAAGCAAGCCTTGCCGGTGTGAAAATTGACTTGTTAGTAAGAGGAGTTTGCCGATTGGTTCCAAATCAGGAATATAGCAAAAATATCAGACTTATTCGTATTGTTGATAAATATTTAGAACATGCACGTGTTTGGTTATTTCACAGCAATGGTGAAGACTTAACTTACTTTGCTTCTGCTGATTGGATGAAGCGCAATTTGTATCGACGCATCGAAACTGCTATTCCAATTACCAACCCGATTATCAAGCAAGAATTGATAGATATTCTATCAATTCAACTTGCTGATAATACAAATGCCTGTTTTATTGATGAAAATCTGGTAAATGTCCCTAAAACTGACGACTCGGGAGTAAAAGTCAGAGCTCAAGTTGATATTTATAATTATTTGAAAAACAAATATATAAATGTAACTGAAGTTAATTAGGCTTGTTTTGTAAAGTTAAAAACAAATAGCCGTAGATGTAAAAAAATAGCATGAAAGTTAGACTTTAGCCATCAATTCTAAGATTTTGACTAAAGCCCACCAGGCTGCTAATAATAAAATCAGACTTTATAAATAGAATCTAATTAATTTTCAATGATTTAATTCTGAATAAAATGCAAATTATTGATAGTGTAAAAAAATGGTGCTTTTTGAAAAGTTAGCTAAAATTCTAAATTTTCTAATTTTTCGTGATAAAATAACAATTTAACAATTTAACAATTTGTTATTAGAATTTGGGGAAAATTGCGTAATTTTACTTTTCTTAGAATTTCGGTCACTATCAAGTTACGCTATCAATTTATTTATATAATTTTGTAAAATGGGTATTTGCCTTTTGTGTAATAAAAAAATAGTATTTATTCTTTATTAGTAGATAAAATGATAACATTTATTGCCAAAATAATATGGATTCCTTTTTTTGTTTTGCTATTGGCAAGTGTTCTTTATTTATATCTACATAATCGAAAACTTTTGAAAAACTATTATGGTTTGTTAGCAAAACATAAAGTGAAAATTAAAAAGTTTGAAAATGAGGCTATTGAAAAAAATAGTTTCATGAAAAATCAATTGGAAGAAATAATGACTCAAAATATTGAAATTACAGAGAGCATTATTTATGCCCGAAAAATTCAAAAAGCAGTTTTACCTCCAGATAGTTTATTTGAACAATATTTTAAAGAATATTTCATTTTATTTAAGCCAAAGCAAATAGTAAGTGGTGATTTTTATTGGTTGGTTGAAAAACATAATCGCATTTATATCTCTGTGGCTGACAGCACTGGACACGGCGTTCCAGGCGCATTTATGAGCCTGTTGGGTATTTCTTTTTTGAATGAAATAATTAACAAACCAGAAATTTTGCATGCTAACCAAATATTAAATCGGTTGCGATTGCATATAATAGAATCGCTTAGGCAGACAGGAAAAGCAGGTGGTTCAAAAGATGGAATGGACATGTCTCTTTGTGTTATTAATCGAGAAACTAGGCAATTAGAATATGCTGGTGCTTATAATCCTATTTTTATTATTCGCGAAAAAACAGACGATGAGCATTTATTTTTGGATAATAATTCGATAAAAATTGAACGTAATGAAGCCCATACATTTATACATGTAAAGCCCGACAGAATGCCGGTTGGGTTTGATTATCGAAGCGAAGGGCATAGTTTCTCAAACCAACTTATCGACCTTGCCGATGGTGATGCAATTTACATGTTTTCAGATGGTTATGCTGATCAATTTGGAGGCGAAAACAATAAAAAATATTCTATTTCTCGCCTCAAATCGTTACTTCTCGAAATACAAAAAAGCAAACTCGAAGACCAAAATTATATTTTGGACGATAAATTTGAAGAATGGAAAGGAAAATACGCTCAAATAGATGATATCCTGATAATTGGATTTAAAATTTGACTCTTTTGAAACTAGTATTTTGATATAAAAATTTATTGAAAACTTACAAAACAATATAAAATAAACCTTATGAAAAAAAAGATATTTGTACTCGATACCAACGTGATTCTTCACGATTGCATGTCTATTTATCATTTTGAAGAAAATGATATTGTGGTTCCCATTACTGTTCTCGAAGAGCTCGACCAGTTTAAAAAAGGAAGCAGCCTTATCAATTTGCAAGCTCGCGAATTTATGCGCGAATTGGACAAAATTTCAGGCGATAAATTGACAAATAATGCCATTTCTTTAGGCAAAGATAGAGGAACTTTGACGCTAGAACTTGGCAAAAGTTTCACGCCCGAAATGAAAGCTTCTTTTACTGAACAAAGTGCCGATAACAAAATTTTGGCAGTTGCTGCTTATTATCACAAACAATTTCCTGATACACAGACAATTCTCGTTACTCAGGACATTAATTTTAGAATGAAAGCCAAGTCGCTCGGAATTATGGCGCAAGACTACGAAACCGGTAAAGTTCGCAACCTCGAAGCCTTAGAAAGAGGCATTAGCATTTGCGAAAACATTGATGATAAGCTTATTTCGGAAATATACAAAAGCGAAGAAGGCGTTAAAAAAGAAAAATTTGATTTAGAACAAGATTTTAAAGCCAATGAATACAGCATTTTGAAAGGAGCTTCTTCGAGCGTTCTCACTCATTATCATGCTGATAGCGACAAATTTACAAAAGTAGAAAAGGTTAAAGTTTACGGAATTTCGCCAAGAAATGCAGAGCAAACCTTTGCTATTGATGCACTTATGGATCCAAACATAAAACTTGTTACTTTGATGGGAAAAGCTGGAACTGGAAAAACCTTACTTGCGCTTGCTGCTGCTCTCGAACAGCGGAAAGACTTTCAGCAAATTCTATTAGCACGACCTATTGTTCCTTTGGCTAACAGAGATTTAGGCTATTTGCCTGGTGATGCTAAAAATAAAATTTCGCCGTATATGCAGCCGCTTTTTGATAACCTAACCGTTATTAAACATTGTTTTGCTCCTCAAAGCAAAGAATATCAGCGAATTGACAAAATGGTGGAAACCGAAAAGCTACTTATTTCGCCACTTGCCTACATTCGTGGACGCACACTTTCTCAAATATTTTTTATTGTGGACGAAGCGCAAAACCTTACACCTCACGAAGTTAAAACTATCATTACTCGTGCAGGCGAAGGAACTAAATTTGTTTTTTGTGGTGATATTCAACAAATTGACTCGCCTTATTTAGATTCAAAATCCAATGGACTTTCTTATCTTTCTGATAGAATGGACGGGCAGCATATTTTTGCACACATTAATTTGATAAAAGGAGAAAGAAGTCATTTGGCAGACTTGGCAGGTAGTCTTTTATAGCTTTTTTGAAATTTTAGATATTTTTTTTTGATAAAGTAAGCTGGAAATTAATTTTGCTGAATTTTTGAAAAATGAGCAAATTTGTTTTCAGCTTGTTTTTTATTGACGTGTAAATTTTTATAAGTAATTGAAATATAATAAGTAACAAATACATTTGTTCCATACATAACAGCATGAGTGCTTATTTTTCAACACTTTAAAAAAAGAAGACAAATTTCTCTTTATTTATACATGCTTTTATTTAATTTTGCCCATCTTTATTAATCAAAACTAAAATTTTAATTAGAGCTGAAAATGAATGTTTTAAATAACTAAACTTATTTTTACTACAATTAATTTAAAATTTGAGCAAAAGCTTTTGTATTTTTTTATTTGTAAAAATTAGCTTTAAAATGCTCATTATCAAAAAATAATACAATTAAATTCAATGAAGAAAGTTGCATATTACACGCTTGGCTGTAAACTTAATTTTTCAGAAACTTCTACAATGGGCAGAATGTTTGCCGAAAAAGGTTACAGTAAAGTGAATTTTGATGAACAAGCTGACGTTTATGTCATTAACACTT